>Ga0214919_10007132_pt1 | contig 15180 bp, 13 predicted proteins | sample LL1503_MetaG_FD_177994 | JGI IMG/M metagenome (GOLD analysis project Ga0214919, IMG submission 177994) | Freshwater microbial communities from Lake Lanier, Atlanta, Georgia, United States - LL-1503 | ecosystem: Environmental > Aquatic > Freshwater > Lake | place: USA: Georgia | collected... | reverse complement strand
TTGCTTGTCGGGGCGCCAAAGACTTAAGTCGAGGCTGAGACCACTAAGGTGGAACCCGCTGAACCTGATCGGGGTCATTCCCGCGTAGGGAACAACGTATGTTGGCACCGGACCCCGCAAGGCTTTAAAAGCCCACGCTCTATCCGGTAGCCCAGGCAGGCTCCACCTTCAACCGGAGACCGCCTTGCCCCTATCTTGTAAGACATTAGACACCCCGTTTTCTGGCCCAGGCCTGTAATGGCAGCTCTGCACGTTGGCATTGCGGGTGCTGGCCTAGCCGGGCGCATGCTGGCATGGCGGTTGCTGCGCGCGGGTTGTCGCGTCACTTTGATGGATATGCGTCCCCCGCAAGCGCTAGATACCGCCGCCATGGTGGCCGCAGCCATGCTGTCGCCCCTGGCCGAGCTGGCGGTGTCCGATGCCATGGTGTTTGCACTGGGGCAGCGATCCATGGCTTTGTGGCCACAGTGGATAGATGAGTTATTTGCCGCCAACACGGCTGCGGATGCACAGCCTGTTTATTACCGACAGCAGGGCTCGTTGGTCGTAGCCCACAGTCCAGACCAGAGTTCGCTGGAACACTTCACACGCCTCTTGCAACACAAACTGCCCGCTGCGTACCAGCATCAAGTGCACAACCTTGACGGCGCCGGGGTCGCCACACTGGAACCTGCGCTGGCCGGGCGTTTTAACCGGGGCCTGTATTTGCAGGGTGAGGGGCAGTTGGCCAACGACCAATGGATGGCCGCCTTGGCCCAAGAAATCCGTCGCCTGGGTGGCGTGTGGCACACCGAGGTTGCCGTGCACGCCCTGGAGGCCCACCGCCTGCGAGGCAGCCGTGCAACCGAGCAGGGCGTTAGCGAGGATCTCAATATTGCGGTCGACCGGGTGGTAGACGCCCGAGGCGTGGGCAGTAAAACGCTTTTGCCCGAATTGCGTGGCGTGCGTGGCGAGGTCTTGCGCGTGGAATGCAAGGGCGTAGAACTGCAGCGCCCGGTACGCCTGATGCATCCGCGCTACCAACTCTATGTGGTGCCGCGACCAAACCATCTGTTTGTGGTCGGAGCCACCGAGCTGGAATCAGAGGATGTAGGCCCCGTCACCGTGCGATCGATGCTGGAGTTAGGTAGCGCCTTGCACAGCCTGCATCCGGCCTTCGGCGAGGCGCGGGTCATTAGTTTGTCCAGCGCACTTCGACCCGCACTGGACAACGACCAACCGACTTGCAAGCACAGCGATGGTATTTGGCATATCAATGGTTTGTACCGACATGGCTACTTGTGCGCTCCGGCGCTCGTTGAAACTTTAACCCGCAACCTACTGGAATCATCAAAATGACCCCGCTTGCCATTCATGTCAACGGTGCACCCTGTGAAACGATTGCACCCACCTTGCAAGACTTGCTGCTCGAACGCGGCTACGCGCTCAACACCGCCATGGCCTGCGCCATCAACAACCATTTGGTGCATCGGGCCGATTGGCCGCAGCGCGCGCTTGCGCAAGGTGACCGTGTGGATGTGATCGCACCTATTACCGGAGGCTGATATGCAGACGAATCTAAACACCGATGAATCAGATGGCGCTTGGCAGGTTGCCGGGGTCAAGCTCAAAAGCCGCCTGTTTTTGGGGACGGCGCACTATCCCTCCTTGCAGGTGCTCAGTGACGCTGCGACGTCCAGCGCGACAGAGGTCTTGACGGTCGGATTACGTCGATTGCAGCCCGAGAGCGGCGGCGGGAACCATTTTTGGCAAAAAATTCAGTCGTTGGGTTGCCACGTGCTGCCCAATACGGCGGGTTGCCATAGCGCGCAAGAGGCCATCACCTTGGCCCACATGGCGCGGGAAATATTTGGCACATCCTGGATAAAGCTGGAGGTCATTGGCGATGACTACACCTTGCAGCCCGACCTTATGGCGACGCTGGAGGCGGCCACCCAGCTAGGCAAAGATGGCTTTGCGGTATTTGCCTACACCACGGATGACCTGGTGATGGCACAGCGCCTGCATGGCGCGGGCTGCGCGGCAGTGATGCCATGGGCCGCGCCTATTGGAACCGGCCGTGGTCCTATGAATCCCTATGCCTTGGAGACCATGCGCCGGCGGATGCCGGACGCTGTCTTGGTAGTGGATGCGGGCCTGGGCCGGCCTTCCCATGCCGCCCAGGTGATGGAATTTGGTTTTGATGCCGTGTTGCTCAATACAGCGGTAGCCCAGGCCGGGGACCCGGTGCGCATGGCGCAGGCCTTTGCCCAAGCCGTGTCGGCAGGGCGCGGCGCCTTTGAGTCAGCGCCCATCCCCGAGCGCAGTGCCGCACAAGCGTCTACGCCCACGGTGGGCATGCCGTTTTGGCACGCGCAATAAGGGAGATCGCTATGGCACAACCAGGTTTTCAAGCGCTCATAGGCGCACTGGGTTTTTATCCCGTAGTCCCTGATGCGGATTGGGTGAAACGACTCTTGTGCTGGGGCGTGCGCAGTATTCAATTGCGCCATAAGCCCCTTATGCATGACGATGAGGCCCTTGTACGGCAAGTGCGTGAGTCGGTAGCCGCGGCGCGAGACGTTGCGGGTGCGCAGGTCTTTATCAATGACCATTGGGAACTGGCCTTGGCCGAGGGCGCGTATGGCGTGCATCTGGGGCAAGAAGACTGGGCAGCGCTCAGCGATGCGCAGCGCCAACGCCTGTGGGCCTCCGGCATACGCCTTGGCCTGAGCACCCATACGCCGCACGAATGGGCCATCGCTCAGGCTGCAAAACCGTCCTATATCGCGATAGGTCCGGTGTACCCGACGACGCTCAAAGTCATGCCCTACGATCCTGTGGGGCTCGAACAACTGAAGGCCTGGACCCTGCAAGTCAGCCCTTGCCCTGTTGTGGCCATTGGCGGTATTTCGCTGGAACGTTTGCCTGATGTAGTGGCTTGCGGTGTCAATGGGGTCGCTGTTGTCAGCGCGGTAACGCAAGCCAGTGACCCTCAGGCGGCGGCGACCGCAGGGTTGCAGTCATTCACTTTCGGCATTCAAAACCCATGAATCACTAGGCGCTGTGCAGCCGCTAAGCAGGCGGCCGTGACGTAAGACGCATCCGCTGGGGGTGTTGCCCGGTTTAAGCAGCCGGACGACTGAGAAAGTCCCTTTGAACCTGATTGAGGTAATCCTCGCGCAGGGAAGCACAGCGCCCTTTTTACTGTGGGCGCAGGCAACCTGCCTTTTGTTTATTTAGGAGAACAACATGGCATCTGAAAACTATTCCCCACTAACGTCCGAGGACGTCAATTCGGCCCTTACCCCTACCACGCTGGAGGCGCGCGTGTTTGACTGGCGTACCCAGGCCAGCCTGTGGTTTAGCCTGGGCGTGGGACTGTTGGTGATCCAAATGGGCTCGTACCTGACGCCCGCGCTCGGCACGCGCGACGCAATGCTGGCCATTGTGCTGGGCTCTGTGCTGGGCGCAGGCCTGTTGGCCTGGACGGCGCACATTGGCGCACGCACGGGCCTGAGCAGCGCGGGCATCATGCACCACACCTTTGGCAGCCACTTTGCGCGCTTGCCGGTGCTGCTGAATATTGCACAGTTGATCGGCTGGACCACATTTGAGCTGGTGATCATGCGCGACGGCAGCGTGGCCATTGCCAAAGAGGCGCTGGGCTGGGACGCCTCGGGCCTGGGCGGTACGCTGGCCTTTACCGTGCTGTGGGGCGGCGTGCTGGCGCTGTTGCTGGCTGGTTCGATGGTGACGCTGGTGCGCAAGACGCTGGCCCGCTACGCGCTGCCTTTGGTGATTGCGTCCTTACTCTGGCTGACATACCAGTTTGGAATGCAGGCGCAGGCGAACGGATGGGAGGCGTTTTGGTCGCGAGCGGGTGACGGCAATATGGGCTGGCCCGGTGCCCTGGACCTGGTGATTGCCATGCCCGTGTCCTGGCTGCCGCTGGTGGCCGACTACGCCCGCTTTGGCCGTAGCCCACGCGGCGCGCTGGGCGGCACCTGGGTGGGTTATGCGCTGGCCAATGTGTGGTGTTACGCCCTGGGCCTGCTGGTGGTGAGCGTGGCCGCCCCCGGTGCCGACTTGGTAGGCGTGTTGCTGCTGGCCCAAGGCGGCTTGGTAGCGTTGAGCCTGATCTTGGTAGACGAAATCGACAACGCTTATGGCGACGTGCACAGCGCGTCGGTCAGCGCCCACAGCTTGCACACGCGCTGGACCGTGCGCGGCTGGGGTTTGGCCATTGCGGCAGCCTGCACGGCCTTGGCGCTGGTGCTGCCCATGCACGATCTGGAGCCCTTTTTGCTCTTGCTCAGTTCGGTGTTTGTGCCTTTGTTTGGCGTGATTTTGGGGCGCATGGGAACGCCTGGTGACGCGGTATTGCAAGACAAAACCGTGGACTGGAGCGCCGCCGCTTTGTGGCTTGCTGGCATTGCGCTCTACCACGCACTTAGCCAATGGGCGCCACAGTGGGGGGCGGCCTTGCCCACGCTCGCGGCTACTTTTGTGTTGGCTTGGGCAACGCGCCAGAAGTAGTCTTTATCGGCGCTCGGACGCGGTGCATATCCGATTCAGCTGCGCAACGGCAGCAGCCGCATCGCCAGCGGCGCAAAGCCGTGGTTGAGCGGGCCACTGCCGTGGCCCGTGCGGGCGGCGGCGCCATGCTCCAGCGCGCCGCGCACATAGGCGCGGGCACTTTCCACCGCGTCGCGTAGGTCTGCACCCAGCGCCAGATGGGCGGCGATGGCTGACGATAGGGTGCAACCGGTACCGTGGGTGTTGGCGCTGGCGATGCGCGGGGCGTGCATCCAGTGGCGCAGCCCAGTGCGGGTGGCCAGCAGGTCGTGCACCATGTCGCCAGCGAGGTGGCCCCCTTTAAACAGCACCGCGTGGGCGCCCATGGCCAGCAAGTCGCTCGCCGCGCGCTCCATGTCGTCCTGCGTTGCCATGGGCCGGCCCACCAGGAGCGCGGCTTCGTCCAGGTTGGGGGTGACCAGGCTTACGCGGCCAAACAGTTGGGAAATCAGTGCCTGCACGGCCGGCTGCTCAATCAGCACCGCACCGCTAGTGGCCACCATCACCGGGTCCAGCACCACATGGGGCAACTGGTGGCGATCTATTGCGTCGGCCACGGTGGCCACCACTTCCACAGAATGCAACATGCCAACCTTGACTGCGTGCACGCCCATGTCGTCCACCACGGCGTCAATTTGCTGGCGCAGCATCTCGGGTGGCACGGCATGGATGGCGCGCACGCCCTGGGTGTTTTGTGCGGTGAGCGCGGTAATAGCGCTCATCCCAAAGCAGCCCAGCGCAGAAAAAGTCTTCAGGTCGGCCTGGATGCCTGCGCCGCCGCCGCTGTCCGAGCCTGCGATGGTCAGCACGCGTGGGTATTCGACAGTAAAAGGCGCTATGTTCACGGATGGATTCATGCTTTTTTCTCCCAAATAGTGCGTAGTTCATGCGCTGCCAAAGCCGGGTCTTTGGCACGACAAATCGCGCTGACTACAGCCAGCCCGTCGGCACCGGCAGCTAGCACATCAGCTGCGTTGCCCGCGTGGATGCCGCCAATGGCCACCAGCGGCAAGGTGGTGGCCATACGCACCTGGCGCAGACCCGCCAAACCCCAGGGTGCGCTGGTATCGGTTTTGGTGGGGGTGGCAAACACCGGGCTCACACCCAGGTAGTCCACGCCCGCCATTGCCGCCGTGGCGGCCTGGGCTACCTGGGCCAGGGTTTCGACCGACAAGCCCAAAAACACCGCTGGTGGCAACAGGCGGCGCGCAATGGCCACCGGCATATCCGACTGCCCCAGGTGTACGCCAGGCGCTCCGCAGGCCAGGGCAATGTCGACCCGGTCATTGATAACCAGCGCAACCCCCAGCGGCGCCAGCAGCGCTTGCAACGCGATGGCCTTGGCGCAAAAGTTGCGAGTGCTTAAGTTCTTTTCGCGCAGTTGCACGCAGCTTGCGCCGCCTTGCACTGCCGCCATCACCACATCGGTCAGGCGGCGCCCCGCGCAACTAGCCTCGTCGGTGACCAGGTACACGCCCAGCACGTGGGCCAGGTTTGCGCGGTAGTTAGGGGTGGGAGCGACCTCTACCACGCCGCCACTTCCAGGCGCAGGCGCTGGGTAAAGGTTGCAGCGTCCATCAGTTGCAGCGCGTCGAGCATATAGGCCTGCATGCTGCCCACGCCTTGGTTGGCGGCTTGCGCTTGCTCAGCGGCGAGTTCGCCTACCACACCCCAAAACGCCATGGCGGCCACAGTGGCGCGCCACAGGTCGGGCTGCACCACACAAAACGCGCCGATCAGGCTGGTCGCCGAGCAGCCGATGCCGGTGATTTTGGTCATCCAAACATGGCCGTTAGACAGGCGCGCCCAGCGGTGTTGGGCGTCAAGTACGTGGTCTGTGGCGCCGCTGACGCACACCACGCCGTGGGTGGCTTGCGTCAAGGCCTGGGCCGCACCCAAAGCGTCGTCGGCGGCCGCACCGCTGTCCACGCCGCGGGTTTTGATGGTCGAACCGGCCAAACTCATCACCTCGGAGCCATTGCCGCGAACTACGCTGGGTGAAGCGGTAGACATTAGCAGGGCTAGGCTTTGGTTGCGGTAGGGCGTAGCGCCCGCGCCCACGGGGTCCAGCACCACGGGAATGCCGCGCGCCGTAGCGGCCAGCAGTGCCAATCGCATGCTTTCGATCCAGTAGGGTTCCAGCGTGCCGATGTTGAGCACCAAGGCCTGGGCGATGCCGGCCATGTCCACGACTTCTTCATGGGCGTGGGCCATGACCGGTGAGGCACCGGCTGCCAGCAGCACGTTGGCGTTGAGGTTCATCACCACATGGTTGGTGATGCTGTGGACCAGGGGCGCAGAAGAACGCACTTTTTCCACATCGGACCAAAGTTCCTGGGGGGTAAGCGAGGGAGTGGGGGCCATATTCGTCCTCATAGGTGGAGAACCGGGGCCGGCAAAGCGTGGGCGAAAGCGGACTTGCTTCCCTACGCTGGTACGACCCAGATCAGGTTCAAAGAGTGTTTCTCAGTCACCGGCGGTGACACCTCTAGCTGGACCCATTCTAGGCGCATGGTTTGGGTACTTTGGTCAGAAGTGGCCCACAAACCTCACTCTGACACCACGCCCATGGTCTTGCTATAGCCACCGTCCACATAGGTGATCTCGGCCGTCACGCCGCCAGCCAGGTCGCTGAGCAAAAAGGCGGCCACGTTGCCCACGTCTTCGGTGGTCACGTTTCGTCGGATGGGTGAGGCGCCGGCCACTAGGCTCAGCAGCTTGCCAAAGTCTTTGATGCCGCTGGCCGCTAGGGTCTTGATGGGTCCTGCGCTGATGCCGTTGACGCGTATGCCTTTGGCGCCCACGGCTTCGGCCAGGTAGCGCACCGACGATTCCAGCGACGCTTTGGCCAAGCCCATGGTGTTGTAGTTGGGGATGATGCGCTCAGCGCCCAAGTAGGTCAGCGTCAGTAATGCGGATTGGGGGTTTAGGTAGGGCAGGGCGGCTTTGGCCATAGCGGGAAAGCTGTAGGCGCTGATGTCATGGGCGATTTTGTAGCCCTCGCGGCTCAAGCCGTCCAAAAAATTACCAGCAATAGCCTCGCGCGGTGCAAAGCCAATGGCGTGCACAAAGCCGTCAAACGTAGGCCAGTGCGTCGTCAGGTCGGCAAACAAGCGTTCAATCTGGGCATCGTCGCCCACGTCGCAGTCAAAAATCAGCTTGGAGTCAAAGTCAGCGGCAAATTCGGTGATGCGGTCTTTGAATCGCTCGCCCACATAGCTAAATGCCAGCTCGGCGCCCTGTGCTCGGCAGCATTTGGCGATGCCATAGGCGATAGAGCGGTTGGATAACACGCCGGTGATTAACAACTTCTTGCCTGCTAAAAAGCCCATGTCGGTCCTCTTTGTATGTGAACTACGGTGTAGCTGGAATTGTCGCATGCGATGTTTCACATCGGCAGGGACCAGGGTTCGGTGAATAATGCCTCGCTTGGCGCGTGAACGCAGGAGTGGTGGATGGCGGAGTGCCCGGCGTACAACTCATCATCCGGGGCATTAGCGGCATCCTGGAAGGCAGCGGTGGCCCGACAGTCCCTGCCACGATGGTGTGCGAGGCCACCTCAGATGTCGTCCCTGGCTGTTCCGTATCCCGGTCCATGCTCGTGTAGCGATTTTTTCATCCGCAGTACGCCACCCCTGTGTGGCGCTGCATACCTTTGGGAGTAGCAATCAATGTCTGTCGATACTGGCCTGATTTCCAGCGGACCTTATAGCCGCCTGCTGCAGTGGCAAGGCGAGCTGACCGCGCTGCGGCGCGAGCTGCACACCTATCCTGAAATCGGCTTTGAAGAGGTTCGCACCAGCGCACGGATCGCTGAAATGCTCCGCCTGGTCGGCGTAGACGAGGTACACACCGGTATCGGCAAGACCGGCGTCGTGGGCGTCATCCACGGCGGAGGGGCTAAATCCGGGCGCTCCATTGGCTTGCGCGCCGACATGGATGCGCTGCCCATGCACGAGGAAAACGGCTTTGCCTGGAAGTCCACCCAACCCGGCATGATGCACGGTTGCGGACACGACGGGCATATGGCAATGCTCATAGGCGCGGCGCGCTACCTGGCAGCCAGCCGCAACTTTGCCGGTGACGCGGTGCTGATCTTCCAGCCTGGAGAGGAAGGGTTTGCCGGCGCCCGGGCAATGATCGAAGACGGGCTGTTTGATCGCTTCCCCGTGGAGGCGGTGTACGCCATGCACAACTGGCCCACCCTGACACCGGGCACTATCAACGTCAATACCGGGCCGGTGATGGCGGCATCGGACCTGGTGGAGATTGTGGTGACTGGCCTGGGGGGCCACGGTGGTCACCCGGAGCTGGCGGTAGACCCGGTGCTGGTGGCCGCGCACATCATCACGGCGGCGCAGTCACTGGTTTCGCGCAACGTCAGCCCCATAGACCACGCAGTGCTCAGTCTGTGCGCCATCCACGCGGGTGACCCCGGCGCCTACAGCGTGATTCCGCGTCAGGCGCGCATTGCGGGTACGGTGCGCAGCTTCTCAGGCGCAGTGCAAACGCTGATGGAGCAGCGCCTGGAGGGCCTGGTGCAGTCTATCGCCCAGGCTTTTGGCGCCAGCGCCAGCATCAACTACCGTCGCAATTACCCAGCCACTATCAACAGCGCACCCGAAGCGGCGTTTGCTGGCGACGTGGCGGCGACGCTAGTGGGCGAATCACACGTGCTGCGCGCGATGGCGCCCAGCATGGGAGCTGAAGACTTTTCTTTCATGCTTCAGGCTAAGCCTGGCGCCTACATCCGTATCGGGCAAGGCGGCGAAGGCAGCTGCTTTTTGCACAACACGCGCTACGACTTTAACGACGACATCCTGCCGCTGGGTGCGGCCCTGTTTTCTGCATTGGTGGAGCGCTCACTGCCCTTGTAAGGCATCTCATGATTATTGAGGCGGTTAGGGGCTGGGCCTATGGGGCGAGCCAGGCGCTTTTCTCTCGACAGAGGGCGCCAAAAAGAGGTCTTCTTGTGCCATTTTGGGCTACAATCTGCGCTTCACGACCAAACGGGCGGGTAATTACCGCCCGTTTTTTTTGGTCTATTGTTTTTTGATGGGACCGCCTAACAAGGGCTTCCTGATCGGATGAAGGCGGAATAAGTACGTGGCTTGGCAGGACATCGCGACGCAAATTGTGGCCGGTTTGGGCTACGACCTGGTGGAGATTGAGCGCTCGGCGGGCGGCTTGCTCAGGGTGACCATTGATTTGCCCTGGACGCCAGCGGCCAACGGCGAAGTACAGGCTGCGCAGTTTGTGAATGTGGAAGATTGCGAGAAGGTGACGCGCCAGTTGCAGTTTGCGCTCGAGGTTGATGGCGTGGAGTACCGGCGGCTGGAAGTTTCCTCCCCCGGCATTGACCGCCCTCTGCGTCACGAGGCTGATTTTGAGCGTTTTGCGGGTCAGGTGGTTGATGTGACTTTGCGCGCGCCCATTGGTATGGCTGCAGCAGGGCAGGTGAATGCGAGCCGCAAGAAATTTCGGGGCACTTTGGAGCGCACGGTGAACGAACAAGGGCTGTCTGGCTGGCAAATCGTCTGGAGCGATGCCCCAGCGGTGAAGCCGGGGCAGCGCGTGAGCAAGAAGCGAGCGCCCGCTCCATTGCAGGCAATGGGCTTCGCGCTGGATGAATGCCGCGAGGTGCGTTTGGCGCCACTGGTGAGTTTCAAGGGCCGCAACAGCGGTGCAAGCGGCCTGGAGACCGCAGGGGGCGAAGGTTTGGTTGGTGATGAATCGGGCGGCTAAGAGCGTTGGAACCGGTGGCTTTGCGCAGCGAGCCCAGGGTCGTTTTCTTAGTCATTGAATAGAGTATTCAGGAGAGTCAAGGCATGAATCGCGAATTGTTAATGTTGGTCGAAGCCATTTCACGTGAAAAAAACGTGGAGCGTGATGTGGTGCTGGGGGCTGTGGAAGCGGCCTTGGCGCAAGCCACGAAGAAGCTCTACGCCGGCGATGTAGACATCCGTGTCGCGTTAGACCGCGACAGCGGCAATTACGAGACCTTCCGCCGCTGGCATGTGGTGCCCGATGAGGCTGGCCTGCAACTGCCTGACCAAGAAATATTATTGTTTGAAGCGAAAGAGCAAATTTCAGACATTGAGGTCGACGAATACATCGAAGAGCCTATCGAGTCCGTCCCCATTGGGCGCATCGGTGCGATGGCGGCTAAGCAGGTGATCCTGCAAAAGATCCGCGATGCAGAACGTGAAATGCTGCTCAATGACTTTATGTCGCGTGGCGATAACATCTTTGTCGGCACCGTCAAGCGCATGGACAAGGGCGATTTGATTATCGAGAGCGGTCGCGTTGAAGGCCGCCTGCGACGCAACGAGATGATCCCCAAAGAGAACTTCCGCGCCGGCGACCGCGTGCGCGCCATGATCATGGAAGTGGACCTCACCCTGCGCGGCGCGCCGATTGTGTTGTCGCGCTCAGCGCCTGACTTCATGATCGAATTGTTCCGCCAGGAAGTGCCTGAGATCGAACAAGGTCTGCTGGAGATTAAATCTTGTGCCCGTGATGCGGGCTCACGCGCGAAAATCGCCGTGCTATCGCATGACAAACGCGTCGACCCGATCGGCACCTGCGTCGGTGTGCGTGGAACCCGCGTCAACGGCGTGACCAACGAACTCGCGGGCGAGCGCGTTGACATCGTGCTGTGGAGCGAAGACCCGGCGCAGTTCGTTATCGGCGCCCTAGCCCCGGCCAATGTGTCGTCCATCGTGGTAGACGAAGAGCGCCACGCCATGGATGTGGTGGTAGATGAAGAAAACCTGGCGATTGCGATCGGCCGTGGCGGCCAAAACGTGCGTTTGGCGTCAGAGCTTACGGGCTGGAAAATCAACATTATGGACGCCGCTGAGTCGGCCCAGAAGCAGGCGGTGGAAACCGATTCTGGTCGCAAACTATTCATGGACAAGCTCGATGTGGACGAGGAAATCGCCGACATCCTGATTGCCGAAGGCTTTACCAGCCTGGAAGAAGTGGCATACGTACCGCTGCAAGAAATGTTGGAGATCGAGAGCTTTGACGAGGATACGGTCAATGAACTCCGTACCCGCGCCAAGGACGCGCTGCTGACGATGGAAATTGCGCGAGAAGAAAATACCGGCAGCGTTTCTCAAGACTTGCGCGACTTGAGTGGATTGAGCGCAGAGCACATTGGCATGTTGGCCCAGGCGGGTGTGCAAACGCTCGACGACTTGGCAGACCTTGCCACCGACGAACTTACAGAAATTACAGGCCAGTCTGCGGACGAAGCCACAGCCCTGATCATGAAAGCGCGCGCACATTGGTTTACCGATGAAGCCGCTTCTCAAGAGTCACGGCCATGAAAGGTTACCTCATAAATGTCCAGTACGACCGTCGCCGAGTTTGCAAATGAACTCAAAAAATCTACCGAAACGCTGCTCGATCAACTGAAGTCGGCCGGCGTTGCCAAGGCAACACCGAGTGATGTATTGACAGACGCAGACAAGCACAGCTTGCTCAACTACCTGCAAAGTGCGCATGGCACGGCGGGTGCAGATCGCAAGAAGATCACCTTGGTTAAAAAGCAAACCACCGAGATCAAGCAAGCCGATGCCAGCGGCAAAGCGCGCACCATTCAGGTGGAAGTGCGCAAAAAACGCACCTTTGTGCGCCGAGACGACGGCCTGGACTCGGTGCCAGAGTCTTTGGACAACGAATCTGTAGCCCCTCCAGCCCCAGCGGTGATCGACACCGCCGAGCTGGTACGCCGCGAAGAAGAGGCACGCCACCAGGCAGAGTTCATCCGCCGCCAGGAGGAAGAGCTGGCCCTGCGCCGCCAGGAACGCGAAGAACAAGAGGCCAAGGTTCGTGCAGCGCACGAAAAAGCTGCAGCCGACGCGTTGGCCCAAGCCCAAACACCAACTGACGACTCGCAAGCGTCCGGGAAAACCAGCAAGCCTGCAGCCAAGGCTAAATTGGACCCGCAAGAACAAGCCGTTGCAGCTGCCCAGGCTGCGCAATTGGCCGCCTTGGCCCGGGAAGAAGCAGCTGCCCTTGCTGCGCTGGCATCCAAGGCTGCGGCCTTGGAGGAAACCCAGCGAGCAGTAGAGCTTGGTGACCGCCGGCGCAGGGCTGAAGCCGAGGCTGCAGCCATTCGAATGATGATGTCGACCCCTAACAAGGTCGCTGTTGCGCCTAAAAAGCTGGAGCCTCCCAAGCCCGTAGTCGATGCCAAAGGCGCCATCAAAGGTACCTTGCATAAGCCCGCAGCGGGTTCGACCGTGGTCAAGGCAGCCAAACCTGCAGCCGGCGCCGGCGCAGCCGCCGGTACCGGCAAAGAGGTTAAATCCGCCAAGCTCTCCAGTAGCTGGGCGGGTGACCCGGCTAAGAAGAAAGAAATTAAAACCCGTGGCGACACCGGTGCAGGCGCAGGACGTTCCACCAACTGGCGCGCAGGACCGCGTGGCCGACGGGGGAATGACCGTGACCGCGAAGACCACGTGCAGGCTGCACCGGTCGAGGTCCGGGTGCTCGAAGTCCACGTGCCAGAGACGATTACCGTGGCCGAACTCGCCCATAAGATGGCGGTAAAGGCCTCGGAAGTGATCAAGCAGTTGATGAAGCTGGGCCAGATGGTCACCATTAACCAGCCTTTGGACCAAGACACCGCAATGATCGTGGTCGAAGAACTGGGGCACACGGCTGTGATTGCGGCGCTGGACGACCCCGAAGCTTTTACCGATGACGATGTGGCGCAAGCCCAGTTTGAGTCGCTGCCACGCGCTCCCGTGGTGACCGTCATGGGCCACGTAGACCATGGCAAGACCTCCTTGCTGGACTACATTCGCCGCGCCAAAGTGGCCTCGGGCGAAGCCGGTGGTATCACCCAGCACATTGGCGCCTACCACGTGGAAACACCGCGCGGCATGATTTCCTTCCTGGACACCCCGGGCCACGAGGCCTTTACGGCGATGCGTGCCCGTGGCGCCAAGGCCACCGATATCGTGATTCTGGTGGTTGCCGCCGATGACGGCGTGATGCCACAAACCAAAGAAGCCATCAAACACGCCAAAGCGGCGGGCGTGCCCATCGTGGTGGCGATCAACAAGATCGACAAACCCGACTCCAACCCCGAGCGCGTGAAAAACGAGCTGGTGGTCGAAGAGGTGGTGCCAGAAGAATTTGGTGGCGATTCGCCATTTGTGTCTGTGTCGGCCAAAACCGGTCAAGGCATTGACCAGTTGCTCGAACAGGTGCTGCTGCAGGCGGAGGTGCTGGAACTGCGCGCCCCGGTGGCCTCCATGGCCAAGGGCCTGGTCATTGAGGCGCGTCTTGACAAAGGCCGCGGCCCCGTAGCTACGATTTTGGTGCAGTCGGGCACACTCAAGACCGGCGATGTGGTGCTGGCGGGCCAAACCTTTGGCCGCGTGCGCGCCATGTTGGACGAAAACGGCAAGGCGATCAAAGAGGCGGGGCCCTCCATCCCAGTGGAAATCCAGGGGCTGACCGACGTGCCGCAGGCGGGTGACGAGTTTATGGTCATGTCCGACGAGCGTCGTGCCCGTGAAATTTCCACCTACCGCGCCGGCAAATTCCGCAACACCAAACTGGCCAAGCAGCAAGCGGCCAAGCTTGAAAACATGTTTAGCGACATGTCGGGTGGTGACGTCAAGATGCTGCCCATCATCGTCAAGGCTGACGTGCAGGGCTCGCAAGAGGCCTTGGCCGCGTCTTTGCTCAAGCTCTCGACCGACGAGGTCAAGGTGCAAATGGTGTATTCCGCCGTGGGTGGCATCAGCGAGTCCGACATCAACTTGGCCATTGCGTCCAAGGCGGTGGTGATCGGCTTCAACGTGCGCGCCGACGCCGGTGCGCGCAAGCTGGCCGAACACAATGGCGTGGACATCCACTACTACAGCATCATTTACGACGCAGTCGACGAGCTCAAGGCCGCCATGTCGGGCATGCTGGCGCCCGAAAAACGCGAAGAAGTCATTGGCTTTGCCGAGATTCGCACCGTGTTTGTGGCGTCCAAGATTGGTACCGTGGCCGGTTGCATGGTCACAGGTGGCTCTGTCAACCGCACTGCCCATTTCCGCCTGCTGCGCGACAACGCGGTCATTTATACCGGCGAGCTTGATTCGCTTAAGCGGATGAAGGACGATGTGCGCGAGGTGAAGGAAGGCTTCGAGTGCGGTATCAAACTCAAGAACTACAACGACATTGCGGTGGGCGACCAGTTGGAATTCTTCGAGATCAAAGAAATCGCTCGCACCATATGAGCCCCCACACTGGTCACTTCGTGAACCGCGCTGCCCCCCTGGTAGGCCGTTGCACGCCTTGGGGTGGCCCGGTGGCGCGCGGAGCTTGCATGTGAAGAAAAAGTCGTCTGCCCCGAACCGTGGTTTCCGCGTCGCTGATCAGATCCAGCGCGACCTGACCGAGTTGATCGCGCGCGAGCTGAAAGATCCACGGGTCGGCATGGTGACTATCCAGTCGGTCGAGGTAACTCCGGACTACGCGCATGCCAAGGTGTATTTCAGCCTTCTGGTGGGCGATTCGGTGCAGTGCGCGGAGGGTCTCAACCAGGCGGCCGGGTTTTTGCGTTCGGGTTTGTTCAAACGCCTGCACATTCACACCGTGCCGACCTTG
>Ga0214919_10007131_pt1 | contig 15181 bp, 15 predicted proteins | sample LL1503_MetaG_FD_177994 | JGI IMG/M metagenome (GOLD analysis project Ga0214919, IMG submission 177994) | Freshwater microbial communities from Lake Lanier, Atlanta, Georgia, United States - LL-1503 | ecosystem: Environmental > Aquatic > Freshwater > Lake | place: USA: Georgia | collected... | reverse complement strand
AACTGTTTCAGCTACCACTTCACACCGGCGGGCTCCATGATGGAAAGCGGTGCGCATGCATTGGGCTGTAGCGTGTTCCCGGGCGGTACCGGACAAACCGAGCAACAGTTGCAAGCCATGGCCGAATTGCGTCCCGCAGGCTATTGCGGCACACCAAGCTTTTTGAAAATCATCATCGATAAGGCCGCTGAAACCGGTGTATCTTTGCCTTCATTGAAAAAATCCCTGGTCAGCGGTGAAGCCTTTCCGCCTTCATTGCGCGACTGGCTGGCTGAGCGCGGTATCACTGCTTACCAGTGCTATGCCACGGCGGATATCGGTTTGATCGCATACGAAACCGCAGCGCGCGAGGGTTTGGTGTTGGACGAAGGCGTGATTGTGGAAATCGTGCGACCCGGCACTGGCGACCCGGTAGCCGAGGGCGAGGTAGGTGAATTGGTGGTGACCACGCTCAACCCGGATTACCCCTTGATACGTTTCGGTACCGGCGACTTGACCGCCCTGTTACCCGGCATGTGCCCGACTGGCCGCAGCAACCAGCGCATCAAAGGCTGGATGGGCCGCGCAGACCAGACCACCAAAGTGCGCGGCATGTTTGTGCATCCCGGTCAGGTGGATCAAATCGTCAAGCGTTTTACGCAGATCAGCAAAGCGCGCCTGGTGGTGAGTGGTGAAATGGCGCAAGATCAAATGCATTTGCATATTGAAACGCTGGCGCAAAATGCAGAGTTGATTGCATCGGTGGAACAAGCGGTGCGAGACATCACCAAGTTGCGCGCCGAGATTGTTGTCGCAACACCTGGCAGTTTGCCCAACGATGGAAAAGTGATTGAAGATGCACGCAGTTACAAATAACAAGCTAGCAAACACTTTGCAGCAATCAGTGCTTATTCGCCATGCGGGCGTGTTTGTCGCTTTGGCAATGACAGCGCTGTCCGGTGCCTTGGCCCAAACTTTTCCCGTCAAAGACAAACCCATCACCATCGTTGTGCCGTTCACCGCCGGCGGGCCGACCGACCGGCTGGCGCGCGACATGGCCGAGGCTTTGCGTAAACCGCTGGGCGTGAACACTATTCTGGTGGAAAACGTGTTGGGCGCGGGCGGTGCGATTGCCACGCAAAAAGTCGCCCATGCGGTGCCGGATGGCCACACGATATTGCTTCACCATATTGGCATGGCGACCATGCCGGCACTCAACCGCAATCCCGGGTTTCAAGTCGATACCGATTTCACCTTTCTGGGCATGATCCATGAAGTGCCCATGACCATCGTGGCCAGACCCAGTATGGAAGCCAACGACTACAAACAGCTGTCGGCTTGGATCAGCAAAAACAAGGACAAAGCCAACCTGGGCAATGCCGGTGTAGGCTCGGCCTCGCATTTGTGCGGTTTGTTGTGGCAAGCTGCGATGAAAACCGAACTGGCCACCATTCCCTACAAAGGCGTGTCCATGGCCATCACCGATTTGATGGGCGGGCAAATTGACTTGTTGTGCGATCAGACCAGCAACACCATGGCTTATATCGAAGGCAAAAAAGTCAAAGCTTATGCGGTCACCACGCCTAAGCGACTCATCCAGCCTACATTCAGCAATTTGCCGACCATGCAGGAACTCGGCGTCAAAGGCTTTCAGATCAGCATCTGGCACGGCGCCTATGGCCCCAAGGGCATGAGTGCCGACACCCAGGCCAAATGGAATTCAGCCATGCGCAAGGTCTTGAGCGACCCGGCGTTTGTCAAAAAACAGCAAGACATGGGCGCGGTCATGATCACCGACAAACGCACCGAGCCCGAGGAACACAAAAAATTTGTTTTGTCCGAAATCAACAAATGGAGCCCCGTCATCAAAGCTGCCGGGGTGTATGCAGACTGATGATTCAACTGATATTTATTTACCCTGACGGCCAGGAGCAAGAGGCTTTTGCCCAAAACGGCCAGACCTTGTTGAGCGCAGCCCAAGAGGCTGGTGTCGCCGGTTTTGTCGCCGAGTGCGGCGGCAACTGCACTTGCGCCACTTGCCATTGCTACATACAAGCCGAGCACGCGCAAGAGTTGTTTGAGCCCTCCGAAGACGAGCAAGCCATGCTCGGCTTTACAGCTGAGCCGCGCGAGCAGCACAGTCGCTTAGCCTGTCAAATCATGGTCGAATATTTCATGGACGGCATGCGTGTTTACATGCCGGAGCGGCAGATTTAAAGCTACTGTTTGAAGCGTTTGCGCGTCAAGTGAAGCGCTATCGTCCAGGCGGCTACTGCATAAGCCGTCAATATGCCTATATGCAGCAGCACATGCTCGGGCCATTGGTCCATGAACAGCGGGCGCACCAGCGACACGGCCTGGGTCAGCGGCAGCGCCGTGGCCACCCAGCGCACGCCTTCGGGCAAGTTGTCCAGCGGGAAAAACACACCGCTTAAAAACATCATGGGCGTGAGAAACAAAGTGAAGTAATACGTGAAAAAGTCGTAGCCCTTGGCCAAGGCGTTAAAGATCAAAGCCAGGCAGCTGAAGGTGATGCCAACGCCGAGCAAAATAGGCCAAGCCAGCAATACCTTCCAGCTGTCTGCAATGCCTAAGGCCAGCATCACGAAGAGAATGGCCGTCGCAGTGAAGATGGCTTTGAACGCAGCCCACAGCATTTCAGCCAGCAACACATCGTCCAAACGCACCGGCGCGTTCATGATGCCGTCCCAGGTTTTTTGTACATGCATGCGCGAGAACGCCGAATACAAAGCCTCAAAGGTAGCCGCATTCATGGCGCTCATGCAAATAGAGCCGCTGGCCAAAAACACGATGTAAGGCACTTTTTGCGCACCGAGTTGCACTTCGCCAACCAGCGCGCCCAAGCCGTAGCCGAAAGCCACCAGCCACATCAAGGGCTCGGCGATGTTGGCGATCAGGCTGGGAATGATCATCTTTCGCCAGACCAGAAAATTACGCAAAAACACGGGCCAGAATCGCAGACGCATCAAGCCCCCTCGCGGATTTGCCGCCCGGTCAGTTTTAAAAACAAATCCTCCAGGTTTGCCGGGCGGTGCAAACTGCGCACCCCCGGGTAAGCCGCCAGCGCTTGCAACAAGGTTTGCGCGGTCTGCGTGTAGAAAAACACGGTGTCGCCGCTGACCTCAATGCGCTGCGCCTGCTCACGCAGCGGTCCGTGCGCCAGTGCTTGCGTGTCGCCGCCATAGACCTCGACCACATCCGGCTCTAAGTGCGCGGCAATCAGGTCGCGCGGCCTGCCCTCGGCAATCATGCGTCCGTGGTCCAGCACCAGCAAGCGGTCGCACAGGCGTTCGGCCTCGTCCATGAAATGCGTGGTCAGCAAAATCGATTTGCCTTGTTGAAGTAACTGCTGCAAACGCTCCCACATCACATGCCGCGCTTGCGGATCCAGCCCGGTGGTCGGCTCATCCAGCAGCAGCAGCAGCGGGTCGTTGATCAACGAGCGCGCCAAACTCAATCTGCGTTTCATGCCACCGGAGAGCTCGCCGGGTTTGGCGTCGGCTTTGTGGCTCAAAGCGGCAAATTCGAGCAAACCAGGAATGCGCGCATCGATATCCGCACGCTTCATACCGAAATAGCGGCCATACACCAACAGGTTTTCGGCGCAGGAAAAATCCGGATCCAGGCTGTCGAACTGGCTGACCACGCCCAACCGGGATTTGATGGACAAAGCCTGCGAGGGCATGTCTTCACCGAATACGGTGACGCAGCCGCTGTCTGGCGCGGTCAGCCCTAAACACATGCGAAACGTGGTGGTTTTGCCTGCGCCATTCGGGCCAATCACGCCCAAGCATTCACCGGGGTAAAGCGAGAAAGATAAATCATCAACCACCAGGTTGTCGCCGAAGCGTTTACTCAGGTGTTCGCAGTGCAGTTGTGCAGAATTCATGGAGACTCGAGAAATAACTGCTTGTATTGTGCCTTGACAGTAAGTAATGCACGGGCTCTAACGGGATATGACACTGACAAAAGAGAGCAATAGAAGTTAGACCTAGGAACCCATTGAAACCTGTCATTGGTGGTATGATTTCATCCCTTACGGCCCGGTAGCTCAGTTGGTAGAGCAGCGGATTGAAAATCCGCGTGTCAGTGGTTCGATTCCACTCCAGGCCACCATATTCATTGGGTTGGCAGCCCATAACGTGCTACCAAACTATGTAGCACGAACATAGCACGGTTTGGCTGCTACAATTGTGTGAAATGCTTTGGTTATTTGATGTCACTCCCGCCTTCAGAACCCTCAGAAAATAATTTTGAACAAGCAAAGAATTATTTCTTGCTTGGATTGGAAAACTTACAAAAAGAACTATTTGATGACGCAGAAAGGTATTTGCTTTTATCTTTAAATCTATTGCCAGATAGATTAAGCACTTTAACTAATTTATCTGCAGTTTTAATAAAATTGGATAAATTAGAAAAAGCAAATGAATTAATTCTAAAAACGATTATTTTATACCCGACAAATGAGACTGTTTATTTAAACCAAGGTCTATTATTGGGAAAAAATAAAAAATGGGAAATGGCGCTGTCAAGCTACGAAAAAGCTATAGAGTTAAAAAATGATTATCCTGAGGCTTATTTAAACCGTGGTGTGGTTCTCCAAGAGCTCAAACGATTAGAGCAGTCATTGGCGAGTTATGACAAAGCAATTGAATTAGATAATGATTTCAAGGATGCCAAAATCAACCGTGAGATTCTTCTGCAACAACTCGAACTTGCCGATAGTCTATTTCAGCAAGGTTTGGCATTACTAAATCCAGGAAGACTTGAGCTTGCACGAGAGTTTTTAGAAAAAGTCGTCCAAATTGATTCCTATCATTTTGATGCGCTTCATCTTTTAGGAATTATTGCGGCTCAATTTAAAGAGTTTGAAAGCGCTGATACTTTTTTTGGTAAAGCAATTCAGTTAAAGCCTGACTTTGCTGAGGCTTATTTAAACCGTGGCAACGTGCTCAAAGAACTCAAGGGTTTAGAGAAAGCACTCACAAATTATGACAGGGCGATTGAGTTTAAACATGACTACGCTATGGCTTACTCAAACCGTGGCAATGTGCTTAATGAATTAAAGCGTTTTGATGAAGCATTAGTAAGTTGTGATAAAGCAATTGAGTTAAAGCCTGACTTTGCTGAGGCTTATTTAAACCGTGGCAATGTGCTTTTTGAATTAAAGCGTTTAGAGGAAGCACTCAAAAGTTATAACAAGGCGATTGAGCTCAAAAATGACTATGCTGAGGCTTACTTAAACCGTGGCAATGTGCTTTCTGAATTAAAACGCTTTGAAGAGACATTAAATAGTTATGACAGGGCGATTGAGTTCAAATATGATTATGCTGAGGCTTACTCAAATCGTGGCAATGTGCTCAAAGAGCTAAAGCGTTTTGATGAAGCACTCACAAGTTATGATAGGGCAATTGAATTCAAACATGACTTTGCAAAGGCTTACTCAAACCGTGGCAGTGTGCTCAAAGAGCTAAAGCGTTTTGATGAAGCACTCACAAGTTATGATAAGGCGATTGAGCTTAAGCGTGACAATGAATATTTGTTTGGAACCCTATTGCATACAAGAATGTTTATATGCAATTGGCAAGATTTTTATACCAATGTTAAAAAATTAATACTAGAAATTAATGACGGAAAAAAAGTTACATCAAGTTTTCCTGTTTTAGCATTAACTGATTCTTTAATAGTTCAGCGTAAAGCATGTGAAATATGGATTGCTGATAAATGTCCAATTAATCTATCGCTTGGCATACTGGCTAAACGGCAGCACAAAAATAAAATACGAGTAGGCTACTACTCTGCTGACTTTCATAATCATGCTACAGCTTACTTGATGGCTGAGTTATTTAAGCGACACGATAAAAATAATTTTGAACTTATTGCATTTTCTTTTGGACCTGATAAAAAAGATGAAATGCGACAGCGACTATCCAAGTCGTTTGACCAATTCGTTGATGCAAGACTTAAAAGTGACAAAGATATCGCACTAATGTCTAGAGATATGCAAATTGATATTGCAGTTGATCTAAAAGGGTTTACTCAAGACCAAAGGGCAGGTATTTTTTCATATCGTGCGGCACCCATACAAGTTAACTACATTGGATATCCTGGAACTATGGCTGCGAAATATATTGATTACATCATTGCAGACCCAACTCTGATACCCATAGAGAGCCAACAGCATTATTTAGAAAAAATAGTTTATCTTCCTAATAGCTACCAAGTTAATGATAGGCAGCGTGTGATAGCAGACAAGGTATTTACTAAAGAAGAATTGGGTTTACCAAAAAATGGCTTTGTGTTTTGTTGCTTTAACAATAATTACAAAATAACACCAGATACATTTAGTGGTTGGGTGAGAATTCTCAAAGCTGTTGAAGGTAGTGTTTTGTGGTTGTTGGAAGACAATCCAACTGCTGGCATCAACTTGCGCAAAGAAGCGCAGACAAGAGGGATTGACCCAAATAGGGTGATATTTGCTAAACGAATGAAACTACCAGAGCACCTTGCAAGACATAAAGTAGCAGATTTATTCATAGACACACTACCCTGTAACGCACACACAACCGCCAGTGATGCGCTATGGGCTGGACTACCAATTTTAACTTGTATTGGAGAAAGCTTTGCAAGTCGTGTAGCAGCCAGCTTGCTCAACGCCATTGAACTACCAGAGCTAATTACGACTACACAAGAAGAATATGAAGCTATAGCTATTGAATTAGCTACCAACCCAGTAAAACTCAAAGCTATTAAAGACAAACTTGAACGTAATCGATTAACTACAGCACTATTTGATACACCACGGTTTACAAAACATATTGAAGCGGCTTACACACAAATGTATGAACGCTACAAAGCAGATTTGCCTCCAGACAATATTTATATTGAAAATTAGATCATTGTTTTTAAAAAAATAAACATTAAAAAAAAGCTCAAAGAAATCCATCGCACGTTTTTGCTTTTGAAATTACACTTTGGCTGTAGCAACTACAGGCTGTGCAGTGAAAGTAGAAGTAAAACTTGTGAATGAAAATCTCGCACACGCACGTGGTGGTGAGGTTGTGCTTTACAAGCGTCCAGACAGTCAGCGCTGGCAAGCACGTTTCAAACTAAAAGACATGCAGTGGCGCAGAACAGCCACCAAACATATCAACTTGCAGTATGCAGCGCAGTCAGCATGTGAAGCCTATGACAGAGCAAGGTTTTTGTTTGACGAAAACATTCCCATAGCCAGCAAGCGTTTTGATGCAGCTGCCAACTTGGCAGTGGAAGAACTAACAAAACAGTTGGCTGCCAAAGTTGGCAAGAGTGTTTATAAAGACTACGTCACAGTCATCAACAAATATCTAATTCCATTTTTTGGACGCTACAACATCAACAGCATTGGCTATGAAGAGATGCAGGCGTTTGGTGCTTGGCGTGAAAGGCAGTTGGGAAGAAAACCTGCTGCCAGCACAGTGACAACACACATCAGTGCAATGAACCGTGTGTTTGATGTGGCACTGGAGCGTGGTTGGGTTGTGCGTGCACAGATTCCCAAAGTAAAAAACACAGGCAGCAAGGGCACAGCACGTGAGGCATTTAGTCAAAGCGAATACAACAGCCTTATCGTTCCATATATAAGCGTTACAAGCATTTATCTGTTTGGAGGAGACACACTACCTGAACTAAAGGTTGATGTTGTAGATTCTGGTAAAACTTTGAATGTTGAAGGTGCATTTGGTAATGGTTCATATAAAAAAATTAAAAATATACTATCGCAAAATAAAGAAGTTAATAGACTCTATTTAGACTCTTTAGGTGGACGTCTTAAAGAAGTAACATTAATTGCGAAACTAACTAAAGAATATAAATTAGATACTTACGTAGAAGGAAAGTGCTTGTCTTTCTGCACGGTTATTTTTCTTGCTGGGGATAAAAGATATGCTACTCCCTCAGCAAAATTAGGATTTCATTCGCCTGCCTTAATAGAAAATAAAGAATTAGATGTAAAAAATATTTTGAAAGATGATTCTATTATTCTCTATCAAAGTTTTAATTTACCAAAAGAGTTCATTGATAAAATCTTTGCAACAGATAATTCTGACATGTGGTATCCACCGTTTCAATACCTAATAGATATAGGTGTTGTCAATCAGATAACGCTGGGAGGAGATTCAAATGTAGCTGGTTTGAAATTTGGAACCACAAAAGAATCAATTATCAAATATATGGATTCTGTTGAATTTTTTAGAAAAGTTAATTCTAAATTTCCACATTTCTATGAAGAGGTTTCTGACTCTATTTTGCCTTTATTAAAGCAAGGTAAAACTGATAGTGAAGTATTTACAGCTATGAGACAAAAGGCTCAGCCTTTAATGATTAAAGCAGTTTCTAACAGTAATCAAAAAATTAGGTTGCAATTTGTTATGCTTGGACTTGAAGAGTCACAAGCTATCGCTAAATTTGGCGGTGAAACTTGCTATAAATTTTTAACATCACAAGTGGATGTTACTAAGGTTTTTCCTGATGAAATTGTAAAAAAGGAATTAAAAATATATGATGAAGCATTAAATGCAAAATTAGAGATACCATTAAATTATTCTGAAAAAGCCGCAGAATCAATTTTCACTGAAATATTTACACAAATTGATTCCAAAGAAGTTTCAGCACTAATGAAACCTAGTATTGAGAATGGAAATTTGAATTGTTCTTCTAGTATTTCACTATATAAAGCCATCAATTCACTTAGTCCATCAAAGCAAGACATTGTCATTTATGAAATGTTTAAGTAATAAATGTCAATAGTCAAGCACTACTGGTGCCCTACACACCAGCAGTGTCAACAGCTTAACAATCAAACTAACTTCAGTCTGTATTGATTGCAGCTTGCGGTAAGGTATGTTTGCAAGTGCGTTATGGCACACGTGTGTTGGAACTTGCAAAGGGCAAGAACAGCATTGAAGTTGGCAATGCAGCTGAGCTAATGACTGTGCTCACAGCTGTTAAAACAGCTGTTGAAGCAGGTGATTTGGATGCACAGATTGATGCTGCCAGTGCTGCTGTGCGTGAAAGGTTTGCTCAGTAAGTTAGTTCAACATGCCCCTGCATTACAGGGGCATGGTTGTTCATATGCATTTAATAATTCTAAGAAGGACATTGCTCGCGTGAAGAACCATACTTAAACTGATTGACATTTCAAAGCATTCATCTAAGATGAATTTTTAGATTGGAGTTTTATATGGGTTCGTTTTCAATTTGGCATTGGATTATTGTTCTAATTATTTTCTCTCCAATTATTTTGGGGCTTGCACTTATGGGCTTGCAAAAACGAGTGCTTATAAAACATACACAATCAAACATAGTTAAGAGTGGATATGTTGGATATTGTTGGACTTACCTTTTCTTTGGTTGGATAGTTCCAGTATTTAGAGGTGAAATTGGCATAGGTGCTTTGCATCTATTGCTGACACTAATTACATTTGGATTGTTTCAAATCATCATGCCGTTTCTTTACAACAAGCAATTTATGGTTCGTCACTTAACTAATGGATATGAATTGAGTGACGAGGAATCAGTCAACTTGATGGCTAAACAGCGATTGGGTATTGTTGATTGAAAATCTGCGAGTTCGTTTGAGTGCTGTCAGCTGTTGAAGGTGGAGATTTGGATGCACAGATTGATGTTGCAAGTGATGCTGGGCGTGAGAGATTAGTAAGTTGAATATTCCCTTCCAACTCATTTTAGAGGGGGTTTTCAAATTCCTGTTAATTCTTCGTCAATATGTTCATCGTATTTGTTTGAATTTTCGTCGCTTATACGAGCCCACCATATCACTAATGGTATAAAACCAATAATCGTAAACATTAGTAATTGCCACCAACCACTTTTACCAATATCGTGCAATCTTCTTGCTCCAACTGCTATTGATGGAATTGAAAGTATCAACGCAATTAAATTGCTGATTGATTCATATGATTCTTTGTCTTCTAAATGATTGATGCCCTGTACGCTTGCCCACATATCAAGCATCATTGTTAATAATGTAATGAAAAGAAAAAACCACCAAAATTCTTTTCTACTGGCTTTTCCCTTAAAAGTTGCAAACTTTGAAAAGCAGGTGCTGATTGAGTTGATTACATCATTCATAAATTACCTTACTTTTGTAAATAGTCAATTTTACTTTTTTACAAACCTAATACGCAAGGTTTGTATAAGTAATTAAAAGGAAGAACAAACATGAAAATAAACGAATTTGCCAGTGCTGCTGACACACTGGCACTTTGGAAGATGATAAGTGACAACACTTGGGCAGCTGTAGCCCAGCAAGCAGAGGCTGAGGCAAAGCAAAAGGCTGAACGTGCTGCTGCACGCAAGTCTGCCAGCAAGCGCGGCAGTGGCAGAAGCACAGCCAAACCAATCCCACCTAAACGCTTGCCACCACCCCTGCAGCATGTGACAGCGCCTGTAGCCAAAGCTGATGAAAAAAACCCTTCAGCAAATAATCCACAAGCTCACAATGCTCAGCCACCAAAAGCACAGCAATCGCAGCCCACAGCCAAGCCCGCGTTGAGCACAGCAACAGCAGCTGCTAAGTTTGCCAGCAGCGCAACACCAGCTGTGCCGCAAGCAACGGGTGCTGCACGTCCATTAGCTGCACAGCCAGCGCTGTCAGCACCCATGCCCAACATCAGATTAAAAGCAGTCAGCGCACCTCGTGCTTAGTCTCAATTTAAGACTAACAGCGCAGCCCCACAGCGTCACTTAAGTAACGCTGCTTGGCAAATGTGCACAGCTGTGGTAAAGTGGTTTATGTGATGCGAAAGTATTGCAAAAAAGTGTGGTTTTTGTGTAGCACGGTCTGTAGCACGTGACACGAAACCCTGCTGCAAGCCCCACAAACATTGAGGATTTGGGCGCCACGTGTGTTGAAAATCCGCGTGTCAGTGGTTCGATTCCACTCCAGGCCACCATATTCACACCCTCAGCGCGCTCAGTCCTGAGGGTGTTTTTTATTCTGCGGCAGTAATTAAAAGACGATTCGGTTATACATAGCAAATGCTTCCGCAAATTCAGATTTGGCTTCAAAACCTCTGAATTGCGCCCATTTTTTGATGGAACTCAATGACAAAAAGCCTCTGCGGTTTTCATTGATCTGAGAAGGGAAAAATTGCTTGAGCAGCTCTATTTTCTGGTCAACCAGTGCTTCATCCAGACGAACATAATTGTTGATTGAGTACATGTTCGGGTAGAGCTGATGAATATAGGTCGGGTTTTCCATCAGCAATATTTCAGACGGGGAATAGTGAAACGTCGGGCGCGTGGCCGCAATCACAGCCTCGTACAAAACCCGGTGGTCCTGGTGGAATGAGGGGGCCATGGTCATCAGCACATCCGGCTTGACCTGATTGATCATGGTCTCAACAAATTTGATCAGCTTGGCAATTGGGAAAGTATCAAGCTTGGAATCAAAATCTATGGGCAGTTGGTATTCATCAATTTCCGGCCTTAAGAAAGTACCGCCGAAATAATTCACGTAGTTTTGGTATTCAGCTAAGCGTTGAGCTCTGGTCACCGTCGCGTGGTTCATGGTGATGTCTGAGGCATTGACCAAGGCGAAATAAAAATCGTACTCATTGGATTGCTTGAGTTTGAGGAAATAGCCGCCTGCCGCAAACATGGCGTCGTCACTGTGCGGTTCAATGATGAGTAGCTTTTTTTTCATGTTTTATGGATCGGTTGCGAATCAATGTTTCAGTATAGTGACGTACACAGGCAGAGATTCATAAATGGGCAAACAGTCAAAATAAAAGATGGAATTGACAAAAAAAACATGGTTTGCTTTTTGTGACAATAAGAGTGTTATTAGTCTTTTCGTATTCTAATTGAAAACAAAATTTCAGTCCAGTCTAGCCAATACCGTCTGAAGCTGTCAGTCTTACATGACAGGTTGCTTGCATAAAAATGTAAATATAGCTAGACTAAATCCACGAAAAAACGCCATTAGATTGAAAGGTCCGTCATGAACGAAACGCTTGCAGTTCAAACCCGTAACAAATTAGCCAAGGTTTATCTTGGCGGCATAGTTGCATTCAGCGGCATCATCTCGCTGCTGGTTTTCATTGTGATGATTGTCAACCGTACCAACTGATTCCGTCAAATTCGGCGGTAAAGCCGCTTTCAGTAGCCAACCCTTGCGAGCAATCGCAGGGGTTTTGTTTTTTCCGTGCCTGAAGCCCTTGGATTCATATGCAGAAATAATGCAGCAACTGCCGGGCAAGCCACAATGGCGGACATAGGCAACACATCACAATCAGCAAACAAGCGGAGTAAAAAAGAGATGGCCAAAGATTTTGAGCGCATGGAGGACAGCAACCTGTCCGCCAACCCGAACATCCATGAGGTGTCCAATCCTTCGAGAAGACGGTATTTGCAAACCATGACTTGGCTGGCGCTGCTCGGACAGGTCAACCCCTTGCTCGCTATGGACGCTAAGAAGCAGGGCAAGCCGGGTGCGGCATCGCGTTTGAATTTTCAGGCCTTGCCGCCAAGCGTCGAAGATTTTGTGCAGGTGCCGCCGGATTACAGCTACAACGTGCTGGCCGCCTGGGGCGAGCCGGTAGGCATCGCAGGGCAGATGCCTGCGTATAAAGCCGATGCGTCCAACACCGCAGACGAACAGGCTTTGCAATTGGGCATGCACCACGATGGCCTGGTGTTTTTCCCTTTGAACGCAAGCTCCACGCACGGTGTCATCATCACCAACCACGAATACACCGATGAAGGACTGCTGCACAGTGAAGGCACACAGAACTGGTCGGCAGAAAAAGTCAGGAAATCGCAACACGCCGTTGGTTTTGCGGTGTTTGAAACCCGGCTCGGCGACAAGGGCTGGCAAATGGTACGACCCTCGGCTTATGCACGGCGCATCACCGCAGCCACACCGTTTGCCATCACCGGACCTGCCGCCGGCCACCGCTTGATGCAAACCGCCGCTGACTCCGAGGGTAAGCGCGTGCTGGGAACGCTTGGCAATTGCGCCAGCAGCATGACGCCTTGGGGCACGTATTTATCCGGCGAAGAAAACTGGTCTTACTATTTTTCTGCCGGTGAGAAAATGACGGAGCATGATAAACGCTGGGGATTGCGTGCCAAAAGCTATTACCAATGGGAGCAGCACGACGAGCGTTTTGATGCGGTCAAACATCCGAATGAACCCAACCGCTTCGGTTGGATTGTCGAAGTCGATCCCATGGACCCGAACAGCACGCCGGTCAAGCGCACCGCCATCGGGCGCGGCGCGCATGAAGGCGCCTGGGTGACGCAAACCGGAGACGGGCGGGCGGTGGTGTATTCAGGCGAAGATGCACGCTTTGAATACATTTACAAATTCATCAGTCGCGACAAGATAGCTACAGGCGGCGCCGAAGCTAACCGCGAATTGCTGGACTACGGCATCTTGTACGTGGCCCGGTTTGATGCCGATGGCACCGGTCGCTGGCTGCCCATGGTGCACGGACAGGGCCCGCTTAACGCGGCCAATGGTTTTGCCGATCAAGGCGAGGTGTTGATCAAAGCGCGTCAAGCCAGTGATGCCCTGGGAGCGACCAAAATGGATCGGCCCGAATGGTTAACCATAGACAAAAACACCGGCTGGGTGTATTGCACCTTGACCAATAACAGCAACCGGGGCCAGGGCAAGTACCCAGGCGTGGATGCAGCCAACCCGCGCGCCAACAACACCATGGGGCAAATCATCCGCTGGAAGGATGAAAACGCATTCGCTGGTGACCGATTTGTCTGGAACCATTTGCTCTTGGCCGGCGATCCGGGCAACGAGCGCGCTGAAGCCCAAGGCAATATACAAGGTGACTTTTTCGGCTGCCCGGACGGCTTGTCCATGGGGCCGGGCGGCTTGTTGTGGATAGAAACCGATGTGCACTCCAGCCAGCTCAACCAAGGTGAGTTCAAGCGCATAGGCAATAACCAGATGCTGGTGTGTGACCCCGAAACCGGCGAGGTCAAACGTTTTTTGACCGGACCGAATATGTGCGAGATCACAGGTTTGTCATTCACACCCGACGGCACAACATTGTTCATCAACATACAGCACCCGGGGGAGTCACCCACAGACAAGGGAGACCCGAAATACCCCAACCAGTACTCCAGTTGGCCGGACCATGTGGACGACAACCGACCGCGTTCGGCCACGGTGGCCATACGCAAAAAAGACGGCGGCATCATTGGCTTGTGAAAGTTTGTAAATAGGCAGTAGCAGTGCAGGTGAGGCATAGGTGTGCATTCGCCCCGCTAAGATGTCAAACAACAATTTAATGAGGAGACCCGGCATGAGTATTTTCAAATTCAGCATGTGCGCCCTGGCGCTAGGCTTAGGTGGTTTGAGCGGCGCGGCGTCAGCGCAAAGCTTGGACAAAACATTCACTGTGGTCGAGCCCGAACAGATTCAATGGAAAGATGCCGGCAAGGGCGTGCGTTTTGCCGTGATCTCCGGTGACCCGTCCAAGCCAGGTCCGTATGTGATTCGTGTGGTGTTTCCGCCCGGCGTGATGAGTGCGCCGCATTACCACCGAGAAGACCGTTATGTGACGGTGATGCAAGGCACCTGGTTGGCGGGTACAGATGACAGCTGGGATCCCAAAGCCACACAACCGCTGAAGACTGGTAGCTACATGCAACACCCCGCTGGGGCTATCCATTACGACGGCGGCGGCAAAGAAGGCGCGACTGTGCAAATCATGGGCATAGGACCGAGCAGCACGACGTTTTTGTTTCCGCAGGTCGGTGATTTCGGTGAGCCGCGCAAGTTGAATTGACCATGCGGCAAACTATTCATACAGCGTCGGCGACTCCGTCAGGTAACTGCTTGAGGCTAAAGATTCATGGCTTCAAACGCTGGCGTTCCATCACGGCAGCGGCGCTGTGCAGTGCGTGCGCCTTGTGGTGTGTGCCTGCCAGTGCGCAGTGGCAGTTGTTATCGACTGACGCGCAAGCCCAGTATTTCATCGGTGAAGACGTTCAGCGTGAAGGTGATCGCATCAGCTTGTGGCGCTTGTCAAATTTTGTGAAGCCGCTGACCAATTTGGAAGGCAAGGAAGTCTTGTCGGAAAAAACCAGGACGACGTTGGACTGCAAAGCAAGCAAACTGGCCAACTCTGAGGTGACACGTTTTGCGGGTTTGAAC
>Ga0214919_10007130_pt1 | contig 15182 bp, 12 predicted proteins | sample LL1503_MetaG_FD_177994 | JGI IMG/M metagenome (GOLD analysis project Ga0214919, IMG submission 177994) | Freshwater microbial communities from Lake Lanier, Atlanta, Georgia, United States - LL-1503 | ecosystem: Environmental > Aquatic > Freshwater > Lake | place: USA: Georgia | collected... | reverse complement strand
GGCGGCAAAGTGCTAACCCTGGCTGGAACTTATATTTAAAGATGTATTTACCTCAACAATTCAATCATCCCGAGCATGCCAGAAACATCATTCTGGAAAATCCATTTGCAAGCTTGGTATCGAACGACGACGATGGTTTTCCTTTTATCAGCCACATCCCCGTCAAGTTGATGCCTCATGCCACAGATGCGCAACAAGATATGCTGCTGGGACATGTTGCAAAAGGCAATCCGCATGCTGGCTTTTTGTCTAAGCGCCCTCAAGTTCTTTTGACATTCATGGGACCTCAGGCCTACATGTCGCCTGCCGTTTATCCCGATTTGATCAGAGTGCCCACATGGAGTTATGTGGCTGTTCATGTCAAAGCCGAAGTGCGAATTTTGGCAGGTGAAGAAGCCAAAGATGCCCTCTTGAAACAATTGATTGCCGACCATGAACCAGCCTATGCGCAGCAATGGCGAGGCCTTCCAGAAACCTACACGCACCCCATGATGAATGCCATCGTGGCCTTTGAAATGAAGTTGTTGAAAGTGCAGACCAAGGTCAAGCTCAACCAGCATCGCCCTGAGTCTCACCTTGCCATGCATGCTGCTTATGCTGCGGGCGGCGAGTCTGAAAAAGCTTTGGCCCTTTGGATGCGGCGGCTCGGATTGGTTTCATGAACCTTGATATACAGTGGATGCTAGAAGCCATTGAACTGGCCAAAGAAGCAGGACTGGCTGGAGAGGTGCCCGTGGGTGCCGTGCTTGTTCGAGATGGCATGATTGTTGGCAGAGGTCGCAATGGTGCTGTTGGCCACACAGATCCAACTGCGCATGCAGAAATCATGGCTTTGCGTGATGCTGCCAAAACGATTGGCAATTACCGGCTTGAAAACTGCACCCTTTATGTCACTTTAGAGCCCTGCACGATGTGCGCCGGCGCCATACTCAATTCACGCATTTCGAGAGTTGTTTTTGGTGCAGCAGAGCCTAGAACGGGTGCAGCAGGCTCGGTGCTGAATGTGTTTGCCAGCCAAGGCATCAATCACCACACCGAAGTGACGGGCGGCGTATTAGCCGATGAATGCAGACAACTCTTGCAGCAATTTTTCAAACCAAAAAGAGTCAACATGAACCCCTTGCGTGAAGATGCTTTAAGGCCACCCGAAGAATGGTTTGAGGATCTTCCTGATTATCCTTGGCAAGCCCACTACGTGTCAGATTTGCCATCGCTCAATGGTCTGCGCTTACATTATTTGGATGAAGGTCAAACTGAAAGTTTCAGCGGAGTTCAAAACTCTTCGAATCATCAACAGATCACCTATTTGTGTTTGCATGGCAATCCTGCATGGAGTTATTTGTACCGAAAGATGATTCCTACTTTTGCGTCTCATGGCCACCGCGTTGTGGCGCCAGACCTGATTGGTTTTGGGAAAAGCGATAAGTTGAAAAAAGCCAATCAACACAGCTTTGAATTTCACCGCCAAGTTTTGCTTGATTTCATTGAGCGTTTAGATTTGAAGCGCATCGTTTTGGTTGTTCAAGATTGGGGCGGTATTTTGGGGCTGACTTTGCCCATGAACATGCCCTATCGCTTTGCAGGTTTGTTGGTCATGAACACGGCATTGGCAACCGGCACCCAGCCCTTGTCAAAAGGTTTTTTAAGTTGGCGTGAATGGTGCCAAACCAATCCCGACTTTGATGTGGCCAAGCTCTTTGCGCGCGGCAACAAACACATGTCAGATGCAGAAACGCAAGCTTACAACAGCCCCTTCAAAGACCGCGGTCATCGCGCAGCGCTTCATGCATTTCCGCCCATGGTGCCTGAGTTTGAGAACAGCCCAGGCGCTGAAGTTTCAAGACAAGCCCTTCAATTTTGGCGCAATCAGTGGCAAGGCCAAAGCATGATGTTCATTGGTGTTCAAGACCCCGTGCTGGGTGAACCCGTGATGCGTGAACTGCAGCAAAACATCCAAGGCTGCCCACCACCCATCCTATTGCAACAGGCTGGGCATTTTGTGCAAGAGCACGGCCAATCCATTGCTGAATCAGCCGTACAGTATTTCAAAGTTAGCACGCCATGAGCCACATCTACATCTATTCACCCTCCAGTGCCGTTCGTGACAAGGCTGCTTTTAAACGTGGCATCAAACGCCTTCAAGCGCAAGGTCATCAAATCGAAGTTGACCCTGATGCACTGAGCAGTCACATGCGGTTTGCAGGGGATGATGAAATCCGATTGAAAGCCATCGCTCGTGCCGCCACCAGTGGTGCCAACATTGCCATGATTTCCAGAGGCGGTTATGGGCTCACGCGTCTGCTGACACAATTGCCATACAAAGCCATCGCAAAATCGATTGACAATGGGACCCAATACGTGGGCTTAAGCGACTTCACCGCTTTTCAATTGGCGGTCTATGCCAAAACCCAGCGCATCACATGGCAAGGGCCTGCGCTTGGCGAAGACTTTGGACCTGAGCATGAGCCCGATGACATCATGCAAGCCTGCTTTGATGATTTGTGTTTAGAGCAAGGGGAGGGCACAGGGTGGCGCATGCCTGTTGATGCCATTCAAAAAACTGTGAAGGTGAACAACGCAGTTTTGTGGGGCGGCAATTTAGCGGTGCTCACTTCTTTGCTGGGCACGCCTTATTTTCCATTGCTTAAAAAGGGCGTTTTATTCTTTGAGGATGTCGGAGAACATCCCTACAAGATTGAGCGCATGCTGACGCAATTGTTCAATGCAGGTGTTTTGCAAAATCAAAAGGCCATTGTGTTTGGTCAGTTCACATCGTATAAGTTGATTTCGCACGACAAGGGTTTCAAACTCAAAACGGTGATTGACAGGTTGCAAACTCAACTCAAAATTCCTGTTTTAACTGGACTGCCGTTTGGCCATGTACCCACCAAAGTACTTTTGCCCATCGGCGCCAAAGTCGATTTAGCCACTGAAGGTCGCGACGCATTCATCGTTTGGGGACACATCTAATGCCACAGAAAAAAATCCGATGGAGCCTGTGGTTCTTGCGCGCTGTTTTGGCCATTGTGCTGCTAACCCTCATTGCCTTTGCTGCTTTACAAGTTTATGTGTTGAAATCCATAGCCCCTCTGTCTGGTGAGGCGCAATTGGGTGGGTTGTCATCTGGCGTTGAAATCAAACGCGACGCTTCAGATGTCACGCACATCCATGCCAAGACACCGATGGATGCATGGCGAGCTATTGGCTATGTGCATGCGCAAGAGCGGGGTTGGCAATTGGCTTTCAATCGCCAAGTGATGCACGGTGAATTGTCTGAGTGGTTGGGCCCCACAACTTTAGAAACAGACAAATTAATGCGCACATTGGGCATCATGAAGTCTGCGCAAGCTCAGTTTGACAAGTTACCACCCAACACGCAAAAGGCCCTTGAAGCCTATGCTGAAGGTGTTCGAGCAGGTTATGCCAGTGCGCAATGGCGTGCGCCTGAGTTTGTCATTTTGGGGATCAATCCTTCTCAAACCATGAAGCCTTGGACCGCTGTCGACAGCGTGGGCTGGGCCTTGATGATGGCACTGGATTTGGGTGGCAATTGGGGCAATGAATTTGCGCGCTTGATGTCTGCGCAAGCATTGAACACAGAGGATCTTTGGAAACTCTTTCCGCCTTATCCAGGTGAGTCGCGTGGCACCAAAGTTGACATTGCAGCGCTGTATCAAAATTTGGGGGTGTATGCCAAAGAAGCATCACCTCAAGCCAAGGCTTTGGCCACACAACACATGCTGGCTTCGACCACTTTGGACGTGGGCGTGTTGGAAGGCAAGGGCAGCAACAATTGGGTGGTACCAGGTAGCAATACCCAATCAGGTTTGCCCTTGTTGGCCAACGACCCCCATTTGGGTTTAAGTGCGCCTGCTGTTTGGTATTTTGCGGGCTTGCATGCGCCTGCAGGTCAATTCCCTGACGGTAAGGCGCATGCGGCGTTGGATGTGGTGGGCGCCACTTTGCCTGGCTTGCCATTTGTTGTTCTGGGTCGAACCAACAAGGCCGCATGGGGCTTTACCAACACGGGTCCTGATGTTCAAGACTTGTATTTGGAGGCCTTGGAAGGCAAAGACAATTATCGAACTCCTCAAGGTCAACAAGCTTTTGCTATTCGCGATGAAGTGATCAAAGTGAAGGGGCAGGGTGATGTCAGCATCAAGGTTCGAAGCACCCGGCATGGCCCTGTGATATCGGATGTTCAGCCTGCCTATGCGCAGTTTTTGAACATGGACAAATACGCCATCGCTTTGCGCTGGACCGCCTTGGACCTTGACAATCAAACCATCGTGGCTGGCATGGATGCGAATTTTGCAAGTTCTGTTGCCGAGTTGCGTCAGGCTTTTTCAAACAACCATTCACCGATGCAAAGTGTGGTGATGGCCGACACACAAGGGCATGTGCTTTTCAAAGCCGTTGGCAAAGTGCCTGTAAGGTCTGCTGCGCACGATTTGCAAGGCATGGTGCCAGCACCTGGCTGGCTGAGTCAATACGATTGGCAGTCGTGGATTCCTTATGAACAAACGCCTGAAGTCACGCAAGCTGACATTGAAAAACGCGGCTGGCACGCCACCGCCAATCAGAAGATCTTGCCACCTGCTTATGCACAGTTTTTAACCAATGACTGGACAGGGCCCGAGCGCTTTGACCGTATTTCTCAATTGTTGTCTGCCGGCTCTAAATTCGATGCCAACAACATGAAGTCCATTCAAGCCGACGTTCATTCTTTGGCGGCAGACCGCTTGTTGCCTTATCTTCAAACTTTGACGTCTCAGCATCCTAAAGCTGCCGAGGCGATGCCTATTTTGAAAGCTTTCAAAGGTGACATGACCCGTGATTCAGCCGGTGCTTTGATTTATGCCGTTTGGATTGATGAAGTGACACGCGCTATCCTCATTCCTAAATTGGGTGAAGCAAGGTTCAAGGCTTTGTTTGGCAAACGTGCTTTTCGCCCAGCCATTGAAGGTGTTTTAGCCACACAAGACAAATCTTGGTGTGGTGATGCGGGTTGCCAGGCGCTGATGAACAAAGCACTCGATACATCCTTGAACAAAATTGTGGCTATGCAAGGCGCCAATGTGTCTGAATGGAATTGGGGCCGTGCGCACCCAGCACTCAGTGCGCACAAGCCTTTTGGCAACGTCAAAGCCTTGGCGTCATTTTTCGACGTGACAGGACCGAGCGGTGGCGATAACTTCACGGTCAATGTGGGTCAATACTGGACCAGCAGCGCCAGCGTGCCATTTGCAACGCGACACGCAGCCTCGATGCGGGCTGTCTACGATTTGGCCAACCTAGATGCGTCTGGCTTCATTTACCAAACGGGACAAAGCGGGCATCCGTTCTCGTCTCGTTATCAAGACATGAAAGATGAATGGGGCCAAACCAAGTACCGTCCTTTACGGATGTCTGCGACTGGTTCTACCCAGACCCTGAGATTGAATCCTTAAAAAGTGATGGCTCTGAAAGGGTCATTTTTACTTAGAAAGGTGGGTATTGATGTTTCATTGGCATGTTTGATGGCTTTGATAATGATCGATCAATGTTTTACTTAACATAATATACATCGTATGAAGTTAATAAGATCAGTATTTCAGCCAATCAGGCTCGCTCGCTCGGATGTAGCCTCTCAAACCTAGAACAACCAAAGCCGATTTACTGTGGCTTGGGATTGGTCCCGTCAGGGCTACTGGATAAAGATTGCAACAACTTAATGGCTTCAGGCCGGCGGCCTTGAACTGCAAAATCCAAAGCAGTCAATCCCAATTGGTTTTTCAATTTCCAATCGGCCCCCTCAGTGATGAGCAATTGCACGGCTTTTTCGTTTCCGTAACGCGCCGCCATCATCAAGGGTGTTGTGCCATTGGGCGATTCAGCATCGATGTAGGCGCTTTTATCCAATAACAACTGCATGATGGCCGTGTGGCCCTCTGTAGCAGCGTAATGCAAGGATGTCCAGCCAGGATGATTGATGTCTGCATTGCGTTGGATGAGCATTTTGGCCAGATCAAGCTCGCCTTTTAAGCAAACCAACATCAAGGCAGACTCTCCGTGACTGTTGCGAACATTCAGATTGGTTTTAGGGTGTTGAGCGATGAACTCAAATGATTTCAATGACCCCAGCTTCAAGCTGTTGAGGATGGCTGGCTCACCCTGTAGATCGACGGTATTGGGGTCAAATCCACGTCCAAATAAGCTAGAAATAACTTTAACTTCATCATTTCGGATGGCCATGAAAAAGTCTTCGAAAGAGCCAGCCAAGCTTGGAATTGAAATTAATGAAATTAATGAAATTCCAATATAAACAACATACTTTGTGAGATATCTAAAGTATTTTATAAGCATAAAAAAGCCAGTTAACTTGCCTTGAGCTTTGGAAAAAGGCGGTCGAAATTGGCACTGGTCAATTCACCCATTCGCTCAGGCGTCATGCCCCTTAATTCAGACAAAATTTTGGCGACAAAGGGCACATAAGAGGGATTATTGGTCTTACCTCGGTATGGAACGGGGGCCAAATAAGGGCTGTCGGTTTCTATCAGCATTCGATCTAGCGGCATCCATGCCGCCACGTCCCTCAATTCTTGGGCCGTTTTGAATGTCAATATGCCGGAAAAGGAGATGTAAAAACCCAGATCCAAAGCGGCCTTGGCCACTGCTTGGGTTTCAGTGAAGCAGTGAAACACCCCGCCTGCACTGCTTGCATCCCCTGCTTCACCCTCTTCTTTCAAAATGCGAATCGTATCTTCGGAAGAAGCGCGGGTATGGATCACCATGGGAAGCTGAATTTGGCGCGCGGCCCTGATGTGGTTTCTAAATCGATCACGTTGCCATTCCATGTCTTCGATGGAGCGGCCCCCTTTGCGTTCAGACATCTGATAGTAATCAAGCCCTGTTTCTCCGATCGCTATCACGCGGGGCAAAAGGCCCTTGTCAACCAAATCTTGAACCGAGGGTTCGTAAATGTCTTCGTTGTCAGGATGTACGCCGACGGTGCTCCAAAAATTGTCGTACGTCTTGGCCAAGTGGTGCACTTGGTCAAACTCTTCGATGGTGGTGCAAATGCACAAAGCACGGGTCACATGCGCGTCCTGCATTTTCTGTCGAATGTCAGGCAGCTGAGATACAAGCTCAGGAAAAGAGAGATGGCAATGAGAATCGGTGTACATATTAGGTGGCGCTGTTCATGACTTCACGGGCCTCAGTGCACAGGGCTTCAAGCATCAGGCCCGCATTGAAAGGATGCTCAGAAGTTTTGGCGGCCTGTGACAAGCGTTTGAACCATGAAGTAAGTTGCGCGGACGAAACTTTCAATTTGGGCAGATCCGCTTCATTGAAATAGCGCAAGCTGGCCTGCGTTTTCAACATGAGCAAATCGTGACAGAGTTTTTGCAAAGCATCAATGACTTCCGATGGCGGTAAATCGGAACAATAAGATGCGTCACCCATCATCATGGCTTTGGGAAACTTGGACCACCAAGGCATGGTCTGCCCCAAATCGCGCTGCTTTAGAACTTCATCAGGCCGATCACCAGCGGCTTTGAGTAGCGCATGCAAATCGTCAGATGACAGCCCTTGGCTTTGAAGCCAAGTCACAGCTTCTGGGGTGGATGGCCAGGCCATGGTGTGACTCAAGCAACGGCTGCGAATGGTGGGCAACAAATGGTGGGCAGCTTCTGTGGCCAACACAAATTTCACGTCGCCAGGGGGCTCTTCTAAAGTTTTCAGCAAAGCATTGGCGGTGACATGGTTCATACGCTCGGCAGGGAATACCAAGACGGCTTTGCCCTTGCCTCGCGCATTGGTGCGTTGTGAAAATTCGATGGCATCTCGCATGGCATCAATGCGAATTTCTTTGCTGGGCTTGCGATTTTTGTTATCGATTTCAGATTGCGCTTTTTCGCTCAATGGCCAACCCATGGCGAGCAAAATAGTTTCTGGCATGAGCACGAACAAGTCGGCATGCGTATGCACCCCTAGGGCGTGACAGCTGCCGCAATGGCCACAAGCGCCTTGCGTCAAGGCAGTATCAGACTCGCACAACCAAGCACTGACCATGGCCGTTGCCAATTCGTACTGACCCAAACCAGAAGGGCCTTGAAGCAGCCACGCATGGCCTTTCTGCGAAAGCAAAGCCAGCGTTTGTTTTTGAATCCAGGGTGCCGAATCAGTCATTTGGCATAAGCCGTTTCAACGGCCTTCAATACATCGGCCCAAACGGCATCGCGTGATTGATCAGCAGCGATTTGCGCAAATCGCGAGGGCGCTTCTTGCATTCTTTTGGCATAACCTTCCCTCACCGATTGAAAGAAAGTTTGGGGCTGAGATTCAAATTTATCAGGCACACGCGCTGCACTTAAACGCTCGGCCGCCACCGAAGGTGGCAGGTCGAACCAAATGGTGAGATCGGGCTGACGCAATGGGCTGGCGGGCACCTGTTGAACCATTTGCTCGAGCACTTTCAAAACGTCCCAATCAAAACCTCTGCCGCCGCCTTGATAAGCAAAAGTAGCATCGGTAAAGCGATCGCACAAAACCACTTCGCCTCTTGCAAGTGCCGGTTCGATGACATTGATTAAATGTTCTCGTCTGGCTGCAAACATCAGCAAAGCTTCGGTTAAAGGGTCCATCGATTCGTGCAATGCCAGCGCTCGAAACTTTTCAGCCAAAGGCGTGCCACCAGGCTCACGCGTCAAGGTGACCACATGGCCGCGGCTCTTGAACCACTGAGCCAAGCCCTCTATGTGGGTTGACTTACCGGCACCATCAATGCCTTCAAAACTGATAAACCAGGCTTGGTGCATGAATCATGGATCCTGTTTGTTAATGCCGCGTTGGTATTTGTTCACCGCGTTATTGTGCTCGTTCAGCGACTGGCTGAAATGGCTGCTGCCATCGCCTTTCGCCACAAAATAAAGAAAGTTCGACGGTGCAGGCTCCATGGCAGCCTTCAAAGCCGCTTTACCTGGCATGGCAATGGGCGTGGGCGGCAAGCCGGCACGCGTGTAGGTGTTGTAAGGGGTGTCGGTGCGCAAATCAACGCGCCTTAAATTGCCGTCAAAGGCATCGCCCAAACCGTAAATGACGGTGGGGTCGGTTTGCAGGCGCATGCCGATTTTGAGGCGGTTGTGAAACACAGATGATATGAAAGGACGATCGCTGGCGCGTCCTGTTTCTTTTTCAACAATGCTGGCCAAAGTGAGCACCTCATCAGGACTGACAAGTGGCAAATTGGCAGGCTTTTGCGACCAGGCTTTGGCCAATTGTCGGTCCATGGCTTTGAGTGCGCGGTTCATGACAGCAAGGTCGCTCGAGCCCTTTGAGTAACTGTAGGTGTCAGGATAGAAGCGCCCTTCAGGGTGCACATTGGGACGGCCCAATTGCGCCATGATTTGAGCATCTGACATGCCTTGCGTGCTGGCTTTCAGGGTTTCAGCTTTGGCCAAAGCTTGCTTGACCTGCTTGAAGGTCCAACCCTCTACAAGGGTCACATACCGAAGACTTTCCTCACCGCGGGCCAGCATGTTCAGCACCATCCGAGGGGACATCTCAGGCGTGATTTCGTAACTGCCAGCTTTGATGGCGCGGTCTTGCCCCGACAGCCTAAACCACAGCACAAGCAATGGGGGTGACACATCGGCACCCGCATCGGCAATGGCTTGCGCCACGCCCTTGGGTGAGGTTCCCATTTCAATGGACAAATCAAGCACCTGCGGGCTGGGTGATGAACTCACAATTTGGGGCTTGAATCCCATTGGCAATTGAAGCCACGCTAAACATGCCGCCAAGATGGCCAACACCATCAAAGTCGAGAGGGTCAGAAATGCACCCCACGAACGTTGATGGCGTGAAGTAGGGCTTTTTCGGGCTTTAGAAGCGGGGCGACTCAAACCTTGGATCCTTTGGGTTTCTCAGAGGAGATCATAATTCAGGCATGGACTTGATTGAACCTCATTTGAAATTCTCGCCTTCTGGCCTTTTGACGCCCCCACATTGGGGGCTCATTTTGGCCGAAGGCCCTGATGCCGGTACATTTTTGCAAGGTCAATTGACCAACGATGTCTTGCTCCTGCCTGAGGGGCAAGCGCGCTTTGCGGGTTATTGTTCTGCAAAAGGCCGCTTGTTGGCCAGTTTTGTGGCGCTGAAGATCAGCAAAGAAAAGTACCTCTTGGTTTGCCACCAAGACTTGATCCAAGCCATGGTCAAGCGCTTGTCAATGTTTGTGATGCGTGCCAAGTTGAAAATCAGCGATGCGTCAGCGCTTTACGAGCTTCGCGGCCTGCTAGGTGAAACGGCCCTGCTGGCCTGCCCCGCTTTGAAAGAGGCAGCACCTTGGCATGCAAGGCAAGAAGGTGGAACTTACTTCGTCAAATTGCACAATGCGCTGAATGCCGGTGCTCAAGTGCAAAGGCTTATTTGGCTTGGATTGAAAGGCGATGCCTCCAGCGCCGCATTCTTAAACCAGCCCTACCCTCAAATCACCGAAGAAGCATGGCAGCTGGCAGAAGTGCTTTCAGGCATCAGCATGGTTCAAACCGCAACAGCCGAGGCTTTTGTGCCGCAAATGTTGAATTACGAATCTGTAGATGGCGTGAGCTTTAAGAAGGGCTGCTACCCTGGCCAGGAAGTTGTGGCCAGAAGTCAGTTTCGCGGCACTTTAAAACGCAGAGCCTTCATTGTTTCATGCCCCGCGCCCATGCAAGTAGGCCAAGAAATTTTCTCATCGGAGGATGCTGAGCAAGCCTGCGGCATGGTCGCAAGTGCAGGCAAGTTCGAGCCGCTAGAGGGTCAGCCCCCCGAGTGGTGGGGTATTGCATCCATGCAACTCAGTGCCACAGAGCAAGCGCTTGAATTGGGCCAAGCTGGTGGCCCCAGCTTGGCGCTCAAGGCGCTGCCCTACCCCTTGCTAGAAGATCTTTAAAGCCAAATTAATTTAATTCAATTTAACTTAAGCGCCATTTCAATGTGGTCAATGCCTGCGTCTTGAAAGACCTCGCCATGTGCTTTGAATCCCAGCTTGCGGTAAAAAACTTCTGCGCTGCACTGCGCATGCAAAATGACTTCGTGATCGCCTCTTTGCCGCGCAACTTCAATGAAAGCTTGCACAAGCATTCGGCCTAGATTGCCACCTCGAAGCGGCTTTGAAACAGCCATTCTGCCAATTTGAGCCACATGGGCTTGAGGCTGCAACAGGCGCCCTGTTGCGACGCCTTGACCGAGTTTGTTGAGCACCACGGCGTGCACAGCATGCTCGTCGAGTTCGTCCAGCTCAAGTTCGACTGGAACTTCTTGTTCCTCCACAAAAACTTCATGTCGCAAAGCTGCGGCCAAGGTTTTCAGTTCAGCCCATGAACCGATTTTCAGATCAACCACAGGCAGCCCAGCTTCATGGATGAGCAAGATGTGGCGCAAGGCTTCTGGGACAGGTTTGGAGGTTTGTGTTTGGGGGTCGGCAAAAACATAAATTAATTCGCCACTGATCAGCAACTTGTCACCTCGGAAAATGCCAGCTTCAAACACCATGGACGAGTTGCCCACCTTGCTGCATTTCATGCCGATGCTGAGATCGTCGTCCATGACGGCAGATGCATGGTATTCAAGCGTGGCTTTTTTCACATACAACTCACCGCCTAGCAATTGAAAAGCAGATTCATAAGGCAGTGCGATACGGCCCCAATAAGCTGTGACGGCAGTATCGATGTAGGTTAAATAATGGCCATTGAAGACAATTTTTTGCATGTCAATTTCGGCCCAACGCACGCGCAGACGGTGGAAAAATCGGAAATCGCTTCGTTTCATGTCTCGGATGTCTTTCTCACAAAGGTGAATACAATTTCAAGGGTATGCGCTGAAGGCGCGTTTCAAGGCGAGACCTGCATCTTCATGCGCTCGGCGGGCTTCGGGAATGACCCGTCCCATGTTGACAAAGCCATGCACCACACCATGGTATATCTCAAGCTCTACGGCGACGCCTGCCATGCGAAGCAAATCCGCATAAGCCACACCTTCATCGACCAAAGGGTCGCATTCTGCCAAACCGATCCAAGCAGGCGCAAGATGGTCATGCCGCTCTGCCAACATGGGTGCAAAGCGCCAATCGTCTCGGTCTTTGGCATCGATGTAGTGCTTAAAGAACCAATCGACAGTAGCCTTGTCAAGCATAAAGCCTGAATCGTAAGTGTGATGTGACGCACTTTCTTGGCGCGCCGCAGTGCCTGGGTAAATGAGCAACTGCAGTGCAAGCGGCAAGCCAGCATCGCGAGCTTGAAGGGCGCAAACGGCGGCCAATGTGCCTCCAGCACTGTCGCCGCCCACGGCCAAAGCATTGGCATGCAAGCCCAAAGATTTGGCTGATTGAGAGACCCAATTGAGAGCATCCCAAGCATCGTTGGTGGCAATGGGAAATCGATGTTCAGGTGCCAAACGATAGTTCACTGAAATCACAGCACAGTGTCCAATGCGTGCCAATTCTCGGCACAGGACATTGTGAGTTTGAATGCTGCCAATGGTGAAGCCGCCGCCATGAAAATAAACCAAGGTCGGCAATCCTTGCGAGTCTGATCGCAAGCTGGGCGAATACAGTCTGGCTTGCACCATTTGGCCATCTCGCATGGGTATTTGCAAGTCTTCGACACGCGCCAATCTAGGTTCTGGCAAATCCAAGATGCTGGCGGACATTTCGTAAAACAAGCGGGCTTGCTGCACATTCAACATCGACATCGGCGGACGCCCTGCCCGCTGGATGTTTGCCAACACCAAGCGCATGGCATCGGTCAGTCGACTGTGGGGGTTGCGCTGAGAACTCATGTTGACTTATTTATCGCCAATGTGACTGATTGAGGGTTGTGGAGGCTGACTTCAAGCACAGCATGCATTAGAGTTGCGATCAATCCTAACGCACTACCGAACCTATTATGGCCTTCATCAATTACGTCACCCAAATTCAAATCGATTTCGGCGCCATTCAGCTTTTGAAGCAAGAGTGTGAACGGGTCGGTATTCACAAACCCCTCATCGTCACTGACCAAGGTGTCAAGGCTGCAGGTGTTTTGCAAAAGGCCTTGGATGCGCTGCCAGGCGTTCAAGTGGCGGTGTTTGACCAAACCCCCTCCAACCCCACAGAGGCCGCTGTCAGGGCTGCCAGTGAAGTCTACAAGGCCAAGGGCTGCGATGGTTTGATTGCCGTGGGCGGTGGATCGTCCATTGACTGCGCCAAATGTGTGTCCATTGCCGTGTCCCACGACGGGCCCCTCAAAACTTACGCCACCATTGAAGGCGGCTCACTCAAGATCACAGACCGTGTGGCCCCCATCATTGCAGTTCCCACCACCAGTGGCACAGGCAGTGAAGTGGCGCGTGGCGCCATTTTGATTGTGGACGATGGTCGCAAATTGGGCTTTCATTCTTGGTTCATTGTGCCCAAGGCGGCCATTTGCGACCCTGAGCTGACCTTCGGATTGCCACCCATGCTCACAGCAGCCACCGGCATGGATGCCATAGCCCATTGCATGGAAACCTTCATGGCGGCCCCATTCAATCCGCCCGCAGATGGCATCGGCTTGGATGGTTTGCAACGCGCCTGGGCACACATCGAACGCGCCACTCAAAATGGCCATGACAAAGAAGCCCGCATGAACCTGATGAGTGCTTCGATGCAAGGCGCCATGGCTTTTCAAAAAGGTCTGGGATGTGTTCACTCCTTGAGTCACAGCCTAGGCGGCGTCAATCCCAGGCTGCACCATGGCACCTTAAATGCCATGTTCTTGCCTGCGGTGGTTCAGTTCAATGCCAGTGCTGAGTCGGTGCAAAAAGAAAATCGTTTAAACCGCATGGCGCAAGTGATGGGACTGAGCTCTGGTGCTGACATTCCGCAAGCCATTCAAGACATGAGTGCCAGGTTGGGATTGCCTTCAGGTCTAGCGGCCATGGGGGTCACTAGCTCGATGTTTGATGCCGTCATTCATGGCGCCATGGCCGATCATTGCCACAAAACAAATCCGCGCATTGCCACCCCTGAGGAATACCGCGAGATGCTGGCCGCTTCTCTGTAATCAGTCAGAGGTCTTGAACCTTGGACATCTGAGGCTGACGAAGCCAAGTCGCAAACTCATCAGCGATTTGCTCACTGGCCGACACTGCGGCTTGCCAAACTTTCACGCGAGATTGCAAATCTTGGCCATAGGTTGAAAAGTCTTTTCGATCAGGCAGTTTGCCATTTGGCAATGTTTTAACCCATTCAGGATTGGGCGCCAAGACCACCGTGTTGTCTAAAAATGAGCTGGCCTTGTGACGCCATTTCAAACCTTTGTCCAACCATCCAGGCACCACAGATTTTTGGAAATGCGGGTATAAAACAAGCCCTCTTTGCTTGGCAGGTGGCGCACTGGTTTGCCAATCAAGGTGCAAGTGGTAATCGGTGATGCCGCCGTCCCAATAAGCACCAGAAGGCGCGCCTTCAATGGCGGGCACAGATTTCAAGACGAATGGAATGGCGCAGCTGGCTTGCAGGACGTCCATGAAATTGCCAGGTGTCAATGCCAAGTGGCGGGTCGGGTAGTCCTGAGTGCCAAAGGGCAAAGCGCCCGACGAAGAAAAAACAACTCGCTCAAGCCAAGCGCCCATGGCTTTGCGCTGGATGACATTGCTTAAAAATGCAGCGCCATAACCCAGCGGACTTAAAACAGGGTGTTCGCGTTTGAGCAAGCCTTTGCCGCGCGATGTGAGCACATGAAGTCGATAGCGGGGATGGTTCAGCAAGGACTCAATCACCCCACCGTAAAACACATCCAAGTTCTCTCGAAATGAATCGCTCACTTGTTGGGCGCTTGGAAATTTTTCACCCGGCTTCAATGCGTAATGCTGGTGAATGTAATCTTTTTCAAGTCGCCAAAGACCTGCTTGACTGTCTGGCATGCAAGCTGTGGCCATGCGCCATGCGCCAATGGATGCGCCGACCAAATCAATCGATTGCTGACTGCTTGGCAGCCATTCGTTGAAAATAAAACGATCGATAGGTCCTAGAATCAAGCCTTTGGGGCCACCGGCGGCAGCGGGTATGACACCAACGTCCTGAGCACTCAGGCCATGCTGAGACAAATGCTGCTTAGCGTGAGGGCCCGCGTAAATGCAAAGGGCTTTCACAACTCAAGCCTTGTTTTGAAGCTTTGCAAATGCAGAGGCCATGG
>Ga0214919_10007129_pt1 | contig 15185 bp, 20 predicted proteins | sample LL1503_MetaG_FD_177994 | JGI IMG/M metagenome (GOLD analysis project Ga0214919, IMG submission 177994) | Freshwater microbial communities from Lake Lanier, Atlanta, Georgia, United States - LL-1503 | ecosystem: Environmental > Aquatic > Freshwater > Lake | place: USA: Georgia | collected... | reverse complement strand
ATTCTTTTTTCGATAATATTTATTATAATATTTTAACGAAAAATGAATCACTTGAATTAAATGTTTTTTTGATAAATATTATAATAAATTTTTTACAAAAAATAAATCACTTGAATTATATGTTTTTTATGATATTTAATATTATTTATAAAAAAAATGGTCCATCAGAGTATCTGATTCTTATGATACCTGAGCTATACATATATATGCATATATATATATATGTATAGCTTGAAGGAAAATATATATTTAATATTATTTAAAGATTATGTATAATTATATACATATATTAAATATGAAAGCTATTAAAATTACACCATATAATATTAAACAAATTAATAATATTAATGATGATATTGAATATACCGGTAATATACTTAATGGCTTATTATTAGATTTACCACTTAAATGGAAATTTAATAAATATATTTTAACTATGTTTACTAAAGATATTTATACTTCTGATGATATTTATAATCCTCTCGCTACTTATTTATATTCTAAGTTAAAATGTAATTTTTCTGATAATATTTTTGGTTCTGTTTTTATATGTGCCGAAGATAATGATTCTATTATTGATTTTACTATTAATGATTTAAATTATTTAATTGCTAAAATTAAAATACTTTAAAAAATTATTTCGGCAAATATACATATTTTAAGGTCTTCTCATCCTGATGTATGCTATATTTTATTTTATTCTTCTCGCTTATCCAACGTCTTGAACCATTATTTAATAAATTTAATAAATTTTCTCTATTTCTTTCTATATATATATCTGAATTATTTAATATTCTTCTCTTTTCTGATACCATCTTCTTGATCCTCTCTTTATTCGTCTCATAATAATGTTTTATTTTCTCTTTGTCATCATTCTTTTTGATTTCATCTTCTTTATCTTTTTCTGTCATTTATTATATTATTATTTAATATTTCTTTATATATTAATATTTATTTAAATATTTATTTAAACAAATATTAATATTCATTTATATATTTAATGCATATTAATGATTTGTTTAAAATTAAACTATGTACTAATAGTAAATTACCTATTAATAAATGGACCGATACTAATAATCATTTTAAAGAAATTAAAAATTCTATATACAATATTGGTATTTTGACCGGCAAAATTAATGATTTAATCGTTGTTGATATCGATGTTAAAGATGAAGGTATTGAAGAATTTGATAAATATATAAATGAATTCGGTAAATTAAATACATTGATTATTAAAACTCCTAGTAGCGGATTTCATTATTATTTTAAATATCAACATAATGATAAAGAATGTGAATTTTTAATTAATACTTATCTTACTAATAAAAGTAAATTTAGAGGAAAAGGTATAGATATACGTAGCAATGGAGGATATATTGTCGCTCCACCATCAAAAATAAATGATAAATATTATGTTCTTGAAAATGATGTAGAAATTTCACAAATACCATCAACATTAATTAATTTCTTAATTGGAAATACTGATAAAAAAATAATCGCTACCATTAAAACTAAAAATATTAAAAATAATCTCTCTATTACTAATAATAATAATAATAATAATAATAATAATAAATTTAATAATATATATTTTTATTGTATTGATGATGAATTAATTATTGAAATATTATCTAAACTTGAACAAAAATATTTAAATAACTACTCTGATTGGTTAAAAGTTTTGACTGTATTGAAAAATTTAAATAAATATGATATTTTTGATAATTGGTCTAAATTATCTAAAAATTATAACAAATGTGAAAATGATTATTTATGGAATTATAATTTAGGTATCTTAGATATTAATTATTTGATTTTTGTTTTAAATAAAAAAAATTTTAATTATAAATATATTGAGAAATATAAATTATATGAACCTATTACCGTACCTTTGCCTTTGAATCATATTGTCATGAATAATAAATATCTTTTTATTGACGGATATGATAAAGAACAATTAAATTATGATATTTTCCATAAACATGATACTATTATTATTAAAAGCTCTACCGGCACAGGTAAAACTACATGTGTCGCTTCTCATATTGAATCTTATATAAAAAATTATAATGATATACACTTTCTATCATTAACTACAAGACGCACTTTGTCTGATCAACATATTCTTAGTTTTAAAAATATAAATATGCTGAATTATCAAAATTTTAATAATCTATATAATATTAAATTCTTAACTATATGTATTAATAGTCTCCTGAAATTAGAATATATTGATAATGAACAACTAACTAATTATATCATTTATATCGATGAAATAACATCCTTCTTAGAACTAACACATAACAAAACTTTAGATAGTAATATTAAAAATATCTTTACTACCTTATTACGCTTTATTAAATATGCTAAAAAAATTATCGTCTCCGATGCATTGATCACCGATAACGTTTTCGAATTTTTAAAATATAGATTGAATAATAATTCCATATATATCGAAAATACTTTTACAAAATATAATAATGTTAACGCTCATAGAATTCGCGACGAAAATACCTTCCTACAACTTATTAGTAATCATTGCAATAATAACGAATATTTCCTCTTCGGTAGCGATAGTAATTCTATTATCACTAAATATTATAATAAATGTTTTAATGATGCTAAAAATGAAGATAAACATAAATATATTTTAATTACCGCAGATACTAATTTTAAAATTTATAATGCTTCCATTCAATTTAAAAATCATTTCGTTTTCTATAGTCCTAAAATAACTTTCGGTATCGATATGAATGTCGACGACAAACAAGACGTCTTTATATATATGAAAGGTATGAGCATACAAGTAACAGGTATCTTTCAACAAGCTACGCGTTGCAGAAATATAAAAACTTTGTTCTATTTCGCTGAAATTGAGACAGAAAATGAATCATATAGCAATCTAATCTCTCTTAAAAATTCTATGAAAAAACATATTAAATGTTATAATAACTATTTACCTAATAATATACATAACGATCTAAAAGATTTGTTGAAATTATCAACCTATCTTGACGAAAATGATGAATTGCAAATCTCCGAAAATACTTTCTTTAATCTTTATTGTTATAATGAATATGTTATCGATATATTTAAAACTAATAAAATTTGCCACTTAAAAAATATTCTTCTCTATAATGGATTTAATCTTGTTAATGATGATCTACCACAAAAATTAAATAAAAAAATTAATGATGATATGATGCTTCTTAATATTAAAAATAAAAATGACTTTTTTGATAATTATATTATCTCGTCTAATAGATCTCATCAACAATACGAATTTATTAATAATAATATTCAATTATTAGCTCTTCATAATACTAATGATGATGTTATTAAACTTTATAAAAATATTATTATCGATAAATTCGCTATTAATGATCATCTCTCTATTATTAATTTTCTTAAATCCGATGAATATATTCATAAAAAATTATTACTATCTAACTCATTCGATCTGAAAAATATCTTTAATATCTTTCATAAAATTAAACTTCTTCGAGATATTGAAAAATATTATAATATTGATAACTTTAATCTTGACTTTAATATTGATAATGAATTCATACTAATGACCGATAACTTTTTTAATCTTATTAAAAAAGTTTTTAAAACTACCAAAAATAACCCTTCCAATTACTTACAATTGAAAAAATTAATTATTAGTATGATTAGAAATATTACTACAAGTAATATCATTATTACTAAAAAAACTTTTGATCGCTCTAAAACTAAAAAAAATAGTATTATTTACTCCTTTAATGATGAATTTATTCAATTTCATTTAAAATTAAATAAATATAAAAATATTAATTCTACTGATTTTCACACACATATCATAAAAAAATTTAATATTAATGTCGTATCCCATGTAAATATCTTCCCTTTCGATGATTAATTCCTCATACATTTACTATATTTTTATACAATACTATCAATAAATATTAAAAATATTTATTGATAGGAGCAAATTTAAGATCAGAAATTATATATTATTTAAATTTATATTTAATATAAATATTTAATGACTAACTTTGATAATTCTAATTTAAAATATGGCTTTATTTATATTATTCATAATGAATCTTTTCAATTTTATGGTGATAATGTTTTCTCCCGTCGCATTTATGCGACGTAGTGCATCCAAAGATGTTAATTATAATTAACATCTTTGGGGTAAATTAGGCAAAACTTCTAATGTTTCTAATAGAATGTCCTCTTATTCTACTCCTTATATAAATCCTATAAATATCATTTTCATTTCTAATATTTGCAATGATTACTCTTTCGCTGAAAAATGTGTCTTTAATATCTTTAATCATTTTAGAATTGTTAATAATAGAGAGTTTTTTCAAATTAATGATATTGAAAATGTAAAAATTATTATTAATAATATTATTAATAATATTAATAATAATGTTCTTACACCATCTCTACTGATGGAAAAAAATAAAATTAATAATATTCCTGATAATAATAAAAAAAAAATATCATTTAAAAATATTAATAATAATATTATCAATCTTCTGAATCTTGACTTTAATAACCTTTCCGAATTTGAATTATTACTCGTCTCTAATGATAAATTACTCAAAAAACATTTCAATTTACGATTACTCTTATATAATAATATTCACGATAACCTATTTATCGAAACTATTAAAAATAAATATACTAAAATTAATATCTGTAAAAATATTATGAATCTTTTACATATTAATGATCTTTCCTCTATTAATAAAAATATCTCAGTTCATTTTAATGATATTATTGAAGACTTATGGATTAAAGATAATATACAGATTATTACCCCCAAGATGTTAATTATGATTAATATTCTATTAAAGATGCAATGCATCTTTAATAGAATATTAATCATAATTAACATCTTGGGATGCCCTACGTCTCCTGAAGGAGACGGGGGAAAAAACTTTTAATATTAGAACCAATAAATATAATCACTTCTCATTTTATAATATTTATCTTCTTCTTATCACTATTTTAAATAATTTGTTCGATTCTAAATTATTCATTAAAAAAATTATACATATTAATAAAGTTAAATACTCTTTCTATTTATTAAATAATGATGAACTATTAAAACATACCTCTCTTATAAATAATAATAATAATAATAACGATTTTAATAACTTCGTCTTCGATTGATATAATTCTTATTTAAACATTTATCTTTAATTATTATTTAAATATATATTTAATATAAAAATTAAAGATAAATGAGTTCTTCAAATTATTCCAATTATAATATTAAAAATGGTTTTATTTATATTATTCATTATGAATCTTTTCAATTTTATGGTAATAATGTTTTCTCCCGTCGCATTTATGAGATATAGTGTATCAAAAGATGTTAATTATAATTAACATCTTTGGGGTAAATTAGGCAAAACTTCTAATATTAGTAATAGAATGTCATCTTATTAGAGAAAAAATATAAAAAATTAAAATTTTCCATATTTTTTTGAACAAGACTTACAAATACTGCTTATTCAATCCACATACTAATGTTTCATAAACACCTGACAAGATAACCTCTTACGGGTCCTCTTTTGGTAAAAGGCTCTCTTACACCTTATTGGCTTCTTCCTCCTGATCCGGCTCCTAGACGTCATGCTCAGGCTCTTCTTTCTGGTCCGCTTTCTTGTGAATCTCCGCACCGTCTGCCGAAAAGTCCATGAAGAAAAGTTCTTCTTCTTCTTCTTTTTCTACTTCTTCGATCATTTTCTGATACATCGCTGCCTTCATCAAAGCATCCTTCAAACCTTTCCTCAAATTCTGATGATTTCCCTTAGGAGGTGCCACACTGCCTGTATCGCCCGAACTTGATGACGCTGAAGACGAAGCAGTTTCTGACATCATCTTTGCAACAAGTTCTGCCACTCTTTTTATTGTGGCTTCACTGATATGGCCTTCCTTGTCATTGCCTTCCTTGTCGGGGTCAGCCTTGTGCTGCGTGTCTTTGTCAGACGCTTCCTTGTGCATAAACTCGCAATCTTTTCCTTTCTTGCATGTGCCCTTCCTAAAGAAATGACACACAGTGGACGCGCGATCTTTTGGCGCCTTCTTCTGTGTCTTTTCTTTTTTGCGCATTTCGCACAAGATATTGTATGACTCAAGGTCGAGCTTGGAACCATTGAATGGACAAGGGTCAGGACTCTTAACAGGCTGATCACAACACCCCGTTGTTGAACAGGCCTTGCAAATCGTAACACCGACCTTCCGCAAAGCTCTATACTCGTCAATTGTGAGAGGATCGTGCGAGAAACGGCACTTGGAACCAAACCGACAAACTCCCGATATCCATTTGTTTTTGCAAGGAATCATCTGGACTTTCCTATACTTGGTGTCTTTTTAAAATCCCTTGACTTGAGCCAAAATGGCTACGGTAATAAGTAAAACTAAAGGAAACACCAAACTATTAATTTTTTCAATTTTAATTATTTTTGTAAAATTTATTATTGAAATCGGACAAATGTATTTCTATAGTTTTTTTTATTTTTGTAATACTTGGCGAACATTTTTAACAAAAATAATTCAGGGGCTATTAATTGCTAATTAGAATTTATTATACGATATAATTATTGTTTGATAAGATTTTTTAAATTAATTTTTTTTTGTTATACTTTGAGAACATTTTTAAAAATTATGCAGGGGCTAATAAATATTTATAAATAAATTTATAAATATTTATTATAAATACAACATTATGTACTCTAAAAATATTAAATAGTTAAAAAAAATTATTAGTTAGCTTTCATCATAGGTTATTTCCTATATTAAGTAAGAATATAGAATACCTTGATATATAATTTTTTTATTTTACATTTATTTTAAATATTATTTATATATTATATTATATTATTATGAATTTGAATCAATATAAAAATCTTATTTTAGAAAATAAAAATATTAAAAATCCTTTATAAAAATGAACGATTTTTTATTTTAAATAATATATTCGATTTACTTAATATTCATAAACAACGAAAATTCTTTTTCTCTAATGATATTGATGAAGATAAAATTCTTTTATTAATTCCTGATATTATTAAATATTTTAATGTTTCTTGCACTGTTTTTAAAAAACCTACTAAAAATATCGCTTATTGTACGATTCATTTTTAGAGATATGAATGTTCATATTGAACAAAATTGGGATGGTAATGATTTTATTCGTAATCATGATCCACGTTTCTCTAAAAATAAAAAATTTATAATCTATGATTATGAATTCTTCTCTAATCTACTTATTTATGAAGTTTTTTAATTATATTTTTTGACTATGATCTTTTTAAATATGATAAAATATTATAATTATTTTTTGTAAGATCATTTGATGTTCATAATATACACATTTTTTTGAGCTTTTTCATTCAGATATATAACACCAATAAATTTTTTAACATAATCACTTGAATTATATATTTTTTTTTTTGATAAATATTATGATTTTTTTTAAACAAAGATATGATAAATTAAAATTTCTCATACCTTAAACAAGACTTACAAACTCCTCATTTTAAAGTCGTCGCATCTTTCTGAATCTCGTGAAACCGTAATGCTCTAAGCATTGATATCAAGACAACACAAATCTCCTAAATGACACATATCATAAAGAATTTTTTTTAAACAAAGATATGGTCTTTGTCCTCATCTAATTCTACTACATCGTCAAGAATCATTTATTTGTGTCTTCAAATTGTTCATAAGATTTGCCACTTCTTCTTCATCTATCCTTGCAATCCTACGATATTCTACAGCCTTAATTATCAGTGTCCGACGTAATGTGAAACGTTCAGCCTTACTACTTCGGATGACTGATGCATTCTGAACAACATTTAATATCATTTGTTCTTCATACCATTTCACCTCTTCTTCCATTTCATGGAAGATTTCTTGTACTTTGTCTGCTTCCATTGCAGCCTTTTTTGCAGCATCTTCTACAGCCTCTTTTACTTCACGAGCAGCTTTTTCTGCAGCATCTTTTGCATCCTGACGTCGTTTTCTCCCGCCGGCCTCCTTTTTACAAGAAGACGCCATTATTGGAATATTTGGGTAGTTTTGAAAATCTTGAGCCAAAATGGCTACGATAATAAGTAAAATTAAAGGAAATATTAATTTTTTTTATTTTTTAAAATAAAATATATCTCCTAAGAAAAAAATATTACACAAGTTAAATTGAATGAAGATAAAGTTATAACTGAGTTTTTAAGAGTTAATACTCTTACGCATGTATAGAAGATACAAACTTTAAGAATAAATAACGACCTTCAAAATATATATCTTCAGGAAAAAATACTATTGTATGCATAAAATCTAACCTTAATTCTATGTGATTTAGTTCTGTTTTTATTCGTCAGGAAGTGCGGCAATGGATAAGCCTTTTTAGCAACCTTGTGCATTATATAATATACTATATTATATAATGCGTGAATGAAAATAATAATAATACTACTTATAATAGATAAAAATATTCATTTATGCTTTTATTTATATGTATTTTTTGTAATATATTAGTTATCCATATATAATAAAATTATAAAAAAACTAAATTTAGGTTTTTCATAAATAGGTCAAGATTTGTCTTTTGTCCTTGTCACAAATCTCAAAAGCCACAAAGGGGCTCAACCCATCAAAACAAGCCTGTCAAAAAATAGAAATAAGCAGTAAAGGCCTGAACTCTCCGCATTCTGATAACCTTTACTACTATCACCTTTGAACATAGAGAGATCATGATGATGAGAAACATCGCGGCATAGGTAAAACGCCATCCATTGTGGCTACCTATTCCCGACGTCGACGCTTTGGCCATTGCTCCTGACTGTTCTGCATCGATTCTTTGAGATTCCTCTTCTTCTCGTTGTTTCTCATCGCATCTTGCACCTCTCTGCAATCAGACAACATCTTGATGATGGGTTCAAACATATCCTCGTGCAAGAGCATGCACCACTCAGCCTTAAGCTCTTGTGCGTAATTTTTAATGGTTCCAAGCTCCCAGATCGTTGCCAGATTAATGCGACGCAGAAAACACAATAACCCGTACAAAAATTCCTGTCCTTGAAAAAGATTATTCACAACCTGCCACACTTCAGGCACAGCCTCGATAAACTTGACGGCTTCTTTCTGTATTATATCATATGATATCATCGCTTCAGGGTTGTGTGGAAAAAAATTGACTTCTTTGAGTCTTGAGCCAAAATGGCTACGGTAGTAAGTATAATTAAAGAAAATATCAAACTATTATAATTTTCAATTTTTTTTATTTTAATTATTTTTGTCTCTGGGATAATTTATTATAAAAATTGGACAAATGTATTTATATAGGTTTTTTTATTTTAATTATTTTTGTCTCTGGGATATTTTATTATAGAAATCAGACAAATGTATTTATATAGTTTTTTTATTTTAATTATTTTTGTCTCTGGGATATTTTATTATTGATATAGGACAAATGTATTTATATAGGTTTTATTACCTTTTCTGACTAATGAATTTATACAAAATAATGTTTTAAGCCCCGCTTTTATAATTTTGTATATATTTATATTGATTTTTGACAAAATGAAACCATTTTACTACTACTTTTAGACAATAAAATAGACATAATGAAACGCATCTTCATCCACATATAATAAAAAAATTTAACATCAATGTTAATGTCATCAATAATAATGTCTTCGATGATTAATTTCTCCATATCACATGTGTTTTTTTAGCTATCCTATTCTTTTCATCCTCTTCCATTATACATCTCTTACTTATTAATAATAATTTATCCCCACGTTTCTCTCTGTTATCATTTATATATATATAATAAATGAATTCTGATAATATTAATGATAAATCTATTGATGATATTCTTAATATTCAAATTAAAAATTTATAAAACAACAAATAATCTTTTAAATATAAAAATTTATAATTCTTATACTATTTTAGATTTTATTATTAATAATTCTACTAATTTTATAATTAATAATACTTCTTATAATCTCTCTAATAATAATAATTATAATCATAATAATGATAATAATCATAATGATATTGTTGATAATAATGATTATTATCATAATCATATTGTTGATAAAGTTAAAGCTTATCCCAGAGAGAAATTATCATAAACAAATATATTTACAACGTAAAAAAGTAGGATTTTATGAAGAACGTAAAAAAATTTTGAAAGAAAAATTTGAAAATAACCCTCCTCTAAAAAAAATTCCTAAAACTAATAAAACTGAAAAACCTAAAAAAATTTATAATCATCTGCTTGAATATAGAAGAAATTATCATTTCTAAGATAGAATATCTCCTAAGAAAAAAATTATATAAGAAATAAGAAAAATAATACACTTGTTAAATTAAATGATGAAGATAAAGTTTTGACAGGAAAAAAAGGCCGACCTAAAATTTACGCTTGAATTTTTATTTTTGAAATTAAAAAAATTTTAAATATAGACTATTATATATAAGAATTATGGATTTTAAAAAAAAATATTTGAAATATAAAACTAAATATATACTTAGTGGGGGGAGTGAGGCTATGGCTTCTACTGATAAAACTATTATAATTTATGGATTGGCTGGCAATATAATTGATTCTATCACAATAACAAATGACGATTCAAATGATTCTATAATAGAAAAAATTAAAACATTAATTGGTAAAATACAAGAACAAGAACAATATTTTAAACTTATGTGTGGAACAAAAATTATATATAATAGTGTATCAAATATTATAAATTCTGAATTTTTTGAGATTATTAAAAAAGAAGATACTCATGAAATAACATTTATGGTATTAACATTAACTGATGATGAAAAAAAACAAATAGAAGCAATTAGATCAGGTAGTTTTTTTTTTGAATTAACAAATACTATAACTAATAAAGATATTGTATTATTTGCAATTAATAAAAATGTAATATATTTTAATAATATTTCAAATGAAATGAAAAAAGATAAAGATGTTGTATTGGCCGCAGTTAGAAAAAATGAAAATTTATTTAATGAGAATTTTTCTCTTGAAATGAAAAATGATATTGATGTTGTATTGGTTGCAGTTAATCATAGTGGAGTTGCATTAAAACATGCTTCTGATGAAATGAAAGATAACGATATTGTTGTAATTGATGCAGTTAAAAATAATGGATATGCATTACAATATGCTTCTGAAAGATTAAGAAAAGATAAAATTGTTGTACAAGCTGCAGTTAATAATAATATAGATTCATTAAAATATGCATTAGTAAATGATGAAGAGAAACAAGCTATATTGGCAGAAGTTGTAAAAGAAACAAGTTATATAAGACATTATGATGAATAAATATGAAAACTGAAAAAAAAGTTGTATTGGTTGCAGTTAAATTAAATGATTATGAAAAAATACAAACAGGAAAAAAAGACCGACCTAAAATTTACGCTTGAATTTTTATTTATAAAATAAAAAAAATTATATAGACTATATATATAATAAGAATTATGGATTTTAAAAAAAAATATTTGAAATATAAAACTAAATATTTGTTAAATGGTGGATCTTATGGGTTTGATGAAAAAATAAAATCTGATAAAGTTGAATATGAAAAATATCGTGCAAAAGAAGAACATGAACAAAAAATTGCTGATGTTGAATTAATAACATATATTAAAGAAAATTGTAAGAATATAAATTTTGATTTTAATAATGATGAAATTTATAATTTTTATGATCTTAAAAATTTATCTATAAATAATAATCTTGAATATATAAAAAATATATATGAAAATAATAAATATATTGAATTGAGAAAATATAATAATGAAAAAAAATTAATTTTTGGTTGTGGTAATAAAAGATTAGATTGTGGTAATTTATATCCATGTTCTGATGATGATGAAAAACAAGAATATGATATGTTTCATAGTCATGAAAATGCATATACAATTGATACTACATTAATTGCAAATCCTTCAATTGTTTCATTTTTTGATGAAACTTCTAATTATGAAAAATCATTACCAGATAATTCTTTTGATTTAATAATATTTGAAGGTACAGGTTCTGCAAAATATAATCCAAATGAAATTAAAAGATTATTAAATAACAAAACTTATTCTTTTTGCATAGATATGCGTAGAGATGGTTTATATTATTTATTTTCTACGTATATTGGAAATAAATATTTTCAATATTCATAATAATAAATATTTTACACATTTGGTCTCTGTGTGTAAAATATTCATAATAATAAATATTTTACACACAGCATATCTTAATTAAATAGTATGCATAGCATAATATTTAAGAGATTTAAAATATATATTATTACTTCTTTTATAATAGACAAAAAATATATTTATTTTGTGATACATAATACAGCTTTTTAAATAAAATATTTATATTGAATATAAGAACTATATTAATAAAAATATCTCCTAAGAAAAAAAATACTCCTTTATAACTCATTCGATCTTAAAAATATCTTTAATATATTTCACAAAATTAAACTTCTTAGAGATATCGAAAAATATTATAATATTGATAACTTCAATCTTGACTTTATTATTGATGCTGAATTTATACCAATGACCGATAACTTTTTTAATCTTATTACCATCATGATGTTAATTATGTGATGCCCTACGTATAATCCCTTCAATTAAATAGTATGCTATGCATACTATTTAATCAAGGTATTCTGTGTATTTTTGATACACAGAGACCATAAGAAGGAGACGGGGAAAAAGTTTTTAAAACTACCAAAAATAACCCTTCCTCTTATTTACAATTGAAAAAATTAATTATTAGTATGATTAGAAATATTACTACCAGTAATATCATTATTACTAAAAATACATCAAAACTTCTAATAATAATAAATATTGTATTATTTACTCATTTAATGATGAATTTATTCAATTTCATTTAAAATTAAATAAATATAATAATCTTAATTCTACTGATTTTCACCCACATATAATAAAAAAATTTAATATCGATGTTAATGTCATCAATAATAATGTCTTTGATGATTAATTTCTCATTTAATACATTATATTAGATCTAATATATTAAATATTGTTTTTTTATTGAAAAAAATGTATAGTATGTATAGTATGTATTGTTAAACAATTTGTGAAAAATAATTTTTTTTTTAAATATTTATTTATAGATTCTTGTTTAAACTATACATTAAATTAAAATATGATTTTAATAGATATTGCATTTTAAAAAAAAGCACGCCCTAATTTTTACGCTTGAATTATTATTTATAAAATAAAAAAATTATATATAATAGTATATATAATAAGAATTATGGATTTTAAAAAAAAATATTTGAAATATAAAACTAAATATTTACTTAGTGGAGGAGTAGAAGCAATAGATTCTACTGATAAAACTATTGAAATTATTAGTGCTCTGCCAGGTGAATATTTTGGTTCTATCACAATAACAAATGAAGATAAAGATAATTCTATATAGAAAAAATTAAAACATTAATTGGTGAAGAAAAACAATATTTTAAACTTATGTGTGGAACAAAAATTATATATAATAGTGTATCAAATATTATAAATTCTGAATTGTTAAATATTCTTAATAAAGAAGATACTCGTGAAATAACATTTATGGTATTAACATTAACTGAAGATGAAACTAACATAATTGAATCTTCAGATCCAGACGTTCAAATAAACTTAATAAACGATGGAAAATATACTAGTAAAGATGTTGTATTATTTGCAATTAAAAAAAGTATATTTACATTCCCGGCAATTTCTGATAAATTCAAAGATGACAAAGATGTTGTATTGTTTGCAGTTAATCATAGAGGATATTATTTGAATTATGTTTCTGATGATTTAAAAGATGATATTGATGTTGTATTAGTTGCAGTTAAAAAAAAAGGATGGAGCTAATTTAAAATATGCTTCTAAAAGATTACAAGATAATGATGATGTTGTATTGTTTGCAGATAATTCACATAAAGAAAATTATAATTATGCTTCTGAAAGAATGAAAATAATTTTACAAAAAATATACAAAGCTAAAGCTGAAGCCTATTTCAAAGCTGAAGCCGAAGCCAAAGCCAAAGCCAAAGCCGAAGCCAAAGCCAAAGCCGATGCCAAAGCCGAAGCCAAAGCCAAAGCTGATGACTCCAAATCACAGAAAAAAACTGGCAAATAGTTCTTGTCTGGGATATTTTCGAGGTGAAAGGAAGTATTCTGCAAGTGCCTTCGCTTTAAATTAACTATATAGTTAATCAAGGTATTCAATGAATCATTAATCTATTGATATCGCCTCTTTTGACTTTCTTCATTATTATTTTGTATATTTTATTATTGATATACAACTATTTTTTTGAGATAATTTCTTCTAATAATGATATAATTAATATTTCTTTCACTTCTAATAATAATTTCCCTATTAATAAGATTAATGATTTTAATGATTTTATTCTTTATACTCAAAATATAGTAAATAAAACTAATAATAATGATAATATCATAAATAAAATAATAATAATGATAAGTTTCATGAAAATAATAATAATGATAAAATTAATGAAAATAATAATAATAATAAAACTAAATTAAAAAATGAAAATAATGATAATCCTGTTGATAAAATTATTGCTTATCCCAGAGAGAAATTATTATAAATAAATTTATAAAGAAAGAAAAAATAATGGTTATTATGATAAAAAAAAAATTATTATTGAAAATAATAAATTAAATAACTAACAACCTGATATTAAAGAAAAACCTAAAAAAATTATTTCTGTTCACAATGATTAATATTTATGCTACGAATAAATATTAATCATTTCAATCGTGCATCTAATGTAATATATTACCCATTAAGTGAAGAAAATGACGCTAACAAAATTTATAATCATCTTCTTGATTATAGAAGAAATTATCACTTCCTCACTTAGGGTTGCAATAATTAATATTTATGCTATGCATAAATATTAATCATTGTGAACAAAGAGAAAATATCTCCAAAAAAAAGAATTATATAAAAAATAAGAAAAATAATACACTTGTTAAATTAAATGATGAAGATAAAATACAAACAGGAAAAAAAGACCAACCTAAAATTTACGCTTGAATTTTTATTTATAAAATAAAAAAAATTGAATAAATAATTTATTTAATTTTCTTTATTATTA
>Ga0214919_10007128_pt1 | contig 15187 bp, 16 predicted proteins | sample LL1503_MetaG_FD_177994 | JGI IMG/M metagenome (GOLD analysis project Ga0214919, IMG submission 177994) | Freshwater microbial communities from Lake Lanier, Atlanta, Georgia, United States - LL-1503 | ecosystem: Environmental > Aquatic > Freshwater > Lake | place: USA: Georgia | collected... | reverse complement strand
ACTTGCCGGTGGTGAGTTCGCACAGCACAAGGTCGGTGAAAGTGCCGCCGGTGTCGATGCCGATCCAGATTTTTTTCAAGGGAAAGCCTGCGGGTACGAAGGGATGTTGGAATTTAAGCATGCCGGGATTAATATAACAATTAGATGTTCTGTCACTACTTATAGGTATTACATATGAATTTTAAACTACGCCAGCTGCAGGGATTCGCCGCGGCGGCGATGCACAGCTCGTTCAGCGCGGCCGCGCGCGAACTCGCCATGACGCAGCCGTCTTTCTCGCAGCTGATCCGCGAACTCGAAACCTCGCTGCGGGTAAAACTCTTCGAGCGCACCACGCGGCGCGTCGAACTCACGCCGGCCGGACAGCGTTTTCTGGCGATGATCCAGCGCCCGCTCGACGACCTCGGCGACGCCTACCGGTTCACGCGCGAAATGGCGGCCGGCACGCGCGGGCGCATCGTGTTTTCTTCGCTGCCGTCGGTGGCCTTCGGCCTGGTGACGACGGCGCTCGCGCAGTTCACGGCGCTGTACCCGGCGATTACCGTGCGCCTGATCGAAGACCAGGACCTCAACATCACGGACAAGCTGCTGCACCGCGAAGTCGATTTCGGCATCGGCACGCTGAAAACCCCGCACAAGGAACTGGCGTTTCGCGAATTACTGCACGACGAATTACAAGCGATTTACCCGGCGCGCCACCCGCTCGCGGCCAAACGCCGCGTCACCTGGCCCGATCTTGCGGCCGAACCGCTGGTGCTGCTGCCCAAGCAGTCGAGCGTGCGCGAGCTTGCCGCGCACGGCTTTGCCGCGGCGGGCATCGCGCGCGAACCCGACTACGAAGTCTCCAACATGGTGACCGCCTTGAGCATGGTACGCGCCGGGCTCGGCGTCACCGTCCTGCCGCGCATGGTGCTCGACGAACTCAATATGAAAGGCCTGCACGCGGGCCGCATCAACGACCCGCGCCCGGCGCGCATCATCGGCATCATCACGCGCATCGACCGGCCGCTGTCGCCCGCCGCTGCGGCCTACGTGGACCTGCTCTTCGCCGCGGTGGGCCGGCCGGCCTATAATAAGCACAAGCGTCAGCCGCTTTCCGCTGCGTGATCGCACATCCATCCGACAGGACACCCGCCATGCCGACAGTAACTTCGCTGAAACCAGCCGCCGCCCCGGCACCGCCGCTCGCCGACGATTACTCGTTAAGGCTGTGCGAGCAGCTCGCGCGATGGCGTTACGAGGATTTGCCGGCGGAAGTCGTGCGCGCGCTGAAATTTTTCCTGATCGACACCCTGGGCGTGATTGCCGGCGCGCCCAATGCTGCCGGCATCCGTGAACTCAACCAGCGGCTGTCGAAATGGGAGACCACCGGTTCGGCCACCGGCCTCATCGGCAAGCGCCGCTATTCGCCACCGACCGCAGCACTCGCCAACGGTGCTGCCGCGCATGCCCTCGATTTCGACGACCAGCACGATCCGGCGCGGGTGCACTCCAACTGCGTGGTGCTACCGGCATTGCTCGCCACCGCCGAAGATATAAGCCAAATGAGCGGCAAAGTCAGCGGCAAGGATTTCCTGCTCGCCTACGCCATCAGCACCGAACTGCACGCGCGTCTCGGGCTCGCCTGCTACAACAGCCTCGGCAAAGGCTGGCATCCAACCATGGTGTTCGGCACGCTCGCGGCAAGTCTCGGCGCGGCAAGCCTGCTCAAGCTCGACGCCGAAGGCATGCGCAACGCGCTGGGCATGGCTTTTCACCAGACCAGCGGCTCGGCGCAAAGCATGCGCGACGGCGTGCTCTCAAAACGGCTCGGCGCGGGCTTCGCCGCGCGCGCGGCGGTGCTCGGCGCCTTTCTCGCCGCCGACGGGCTGACCGGCACGCGCCGCCCGCTCGAAGGCAACGCCGGCCTGTTCGCGCTGTATGAACGCGATGAAGTAAAAACCGAACTGATCACCGATAAACTCGGCAGCCACTGGCGCATCACGGAATACAGCTTCAAGCCCTATCCGTGCTGCCGCTGCAACCACACGGCGATCGGACTTGCCATCAAGCTGCGCGACCAGGGCGTGAAACCCGGCGACGTCCGCGAAGCCGAAATCGGCATGGGCAACGTCAACTGGCTGACGGTCGGCGAACCGTACGACGTCAGGCGCGACTCGGTGGTGCACGCCCAGTTCAACGCGGCCTACAGTTTTGCGCGCGCGCTGACCGATGCGCGCATCGATTTGCGCAGCTTTCAGAAACCGGCGATCAGCGATCCCGCAGTGGTGGCGCTTGCCGGGAGGACCCGCACGGTGGACGACCCCACGATCGACCCCACGGCAATCGAGCCGGCGCGCGTCAAGGTCACACTCAACGACGGCCGCGTGATCGAAGTCAGATGCGAAACGGCCAAAGGCAGTCCGCAGGATCCGATGAGCGAAGCCGAGTTCCTCGACAAATTCCGCGGCTGTCTGGAGTTCGGTGCCGGCGCAAAACGCGCAGATGCCGACAAACTGGCCGCTGCGATCATGAACCTGGAAAGCGCCACCGATGCCGGTGCCGCGCTGGTCGGCGCGTTTCCGCAGACAAAATAAGTGAGCCCGCCATGCCCACCACCCTGCTGCGCCTGTTGTTTGCCGCAATCGTTATCGGTTCGACGTCGTTCGTCTATTTGACGTCCGGTCAATTGCCCGATCCCGTCGCCTCGAAATTCAACACGGACAGCCACGCCACCTCCTACATGTCGCGCGACGCCTATCGGGCCCTCATGACTTTCGGCACCCTCGCCTTGCCGTTCGCCCTGCTCGCGGTCCAGGTATGGCTGCCGCGCGTCCGGCCGCGTTTCATCAGCATCCCCAACCGCGACTACTGGCTCACCCCGGAACGCCGTCCGCAGGTGCTCGCCTACCTCGAGCGCCACGCGCTGATTTTCGGCAGCGCGGCGCCGCTGTTTTTCGCCGGCATGCACTGGTTGATCGCGCAGGCAAACACCCGCGTGCCGCCGCAACTCGACAATCCGCCGTTCCTGCTGATGACGGGGGTGTTCGTGCTGTGCACGATCGCGGCGGCGGTCACTGTGTCGTTGCGCTTTCGCCGCACTGCCTGAACCGCGCGGCGGCGCACAGTTCACGCCGTCGTCAACACCGCTTTGCCGATTACCTTGCGCCCTTTGACGAGCGCCAGCGCCTCGGCGTAGCGTTCGAGCGGAAACGTCGCCATCACATACGGCTTGAGCTTCCCCGCGCTGTAGAGATCGAACAGCTGCTGGCGCACCACGCGGCATTTCTCGGGTTCGCGGTCGCGGTAATCACTGAACTGCAGGCCGATCGCCGCGATGTTCTTTACCAGCAGGTGGCCGGCCTTGATTTCGGGAATGCGCCCGCCGGCGAAACCGACGATGACCATGCGGCCGCACCAGGCGACCGCGCGCATGCACGCGTCGAACACGTCGCCGCCGACGTTGTCGACCACGATATCAACACCGCGTTTGCCCACCGCGGCGAACACCTGCTCGCGCAGTTTCTCGCGCAAGTCCGCGACGCTCGTATCGATGACGTGATCGGCGCCGGCCGCTTTCGCCGCCGCGGCCTTGGCGGGACTGCTGACGGCGGCGAGCACCACCGCGCCCAGCGCCTTGGCCACCTGTACGGTCGCCATCCCCACGCCGCCCGCGGCGCCCGTCACCAGCACGATTTCGCCCGGCTTCAATTGCGCGCGTTCGACCAGCGCGAAGTGCGCGGTGTTGTAAGTAAGCCCCATCGCCGCCGCCTCGGGAAAGCTGATCGCGACAGGTAGCACATGGCAGTTGACCGCCTTGGTCGTCACCTGCTGCGCATAGGCGCCGAACTCGACCTGCACCAGCACGCGATCGCCGGGTTTGACCGACGTCACACCCGCGCCCACCGCATTGACTACACCGGAACATTCCTTGCCCGGCACGAACGGCAGCGGCGGCAGGAACTGGTACTTGCCGTCGATCACCAACAGGTCGGGAAAATTGATGCCCGCGGCGCGCACGTCGACGAGCACTTCACCCGCGCCAGGCGCCGGCACGCTCCACTCTTCGACTTGCAGCGCGTCGGACGCGCCGAATTTTCTGACGACGAGTGCTTTCATTGATTGCTGTTCCTGGATCTGCGAAACGCCGGATATTAGCAAATTGCGCCGCGGCACGGCGGCGCCGTACAAACAAAAAGGCGGGGAGGCCCCCGCCTTTTTGCGTTGCTTCGATCGCCCCCTTGCAAGGGCGAGGCGAAATTACTTCTTCATCGGCGTTTCTGCTTTCGCGGGAGCTGCCGGGGCTGCTTTCGGTGCGTCGGCTTTCGGCGCATCTGCTTTGGCGGCTTTCGCGGCTTTGGCATCGGCTTTGGCTTTGGCTTTCGCTTCCGCTTTGGCTTTCGCCGCTGCTTGTTTCTCATCAGCCTTGGCTTTCGCGGCGGCTTTCTTCTCGTCGGCTTTGGCTTTCTTCTCTTCTTTGGTCATCGCTTTCGGGGCTTCCGCTTTCGCGGGGGCCGCCGGAGCGGCTGCCGGAGCAGCTGCCGGGGCAGCTTTAGGCGCATCGGCCGCAACCGCGGTCAGGGTGGTACCAGCAAATGCTACGGCGATCAGGGTGGCTAACAGCTTGTTCATTTTGTTCTCTCCATTGGTTAATCCGGTGGTCCGGATGAGCATATAACGCGCGTCCCCGCCGGCAGTTGACAGCCCTAGGCAGGGGGGGGCCGCCTGCCCGCGCGCGCGCCGGTCACCACCCCGCCGCCGCCCAGCAAGGCGGCGTTGCCCCAGAACACCGCCAGCAGGCCAAACGCCGAGCCCAGGGCGCCGAACACCACCGGGCCGATCACCCGCGTCAGGTGGTTGATGGTCAACCGCAATCCCAGGGCCTCGCCCGAACGCCCTTCCGCCGACCCGCTGAATGTCAGCATCATGGTGATCGGCTGGCAGCAGCCCATGCCGAGTCCGAACATGAAAGCGGTGAGCGCCAGCACCAGCCCGTTCTCGAACAGCGGCACCAGCATCAGGCTGACCGCGCCGAGATAAAACGAACAGGCGAGCAGCCTCTCCACGCTCCACATTTTCAGCAGCCGCGGCATCACGAGCCGCACCACGAACGCCGCCGCAGAAAACGTCGCCAGTACCATGCCGATGACCGATGCCGACAGGTCGATCGAATGCGCATAGATCGGCAGGTAAAACTGGTACATGTCGATGCCGGTCACGACCAGGCTGCTGGTGGCCAGCACGCGCCACACGCCGGGCCGCGCGAGCGCTTCGCGGATGCTGCCCGAGCGTGCCGACGCCGGCTTCGCCGCGGCTACCGCCATCTTCCTGGCGACGAGCAGGACCACCGGGATGAGCGACACGCCGACCACGTATAGGCAGGCGTAAGCGTAGCCCGCTTGATCGATGGAAAAGCCGACCATCAGCGGACCGATGAAGCTCGCGATGGCCAACACAAGGCTGAAATTGCTGAAGTTGCGCGCCTGCTCGTCAGGCCCGCTCAGCAAGCCGACCAGGTTCTGCAGCGCGACGTTGATGAACGTGAAGGAAAACCCGTTCATCGCTGCGGCGACGAACAGCGCCGGCATTCCCGGCACCAGGTACGGCGCCAGCATGCCGCACGCGCCGCCGGCCGCGCCGATGGCGAGCGGCCAACGCGAACCGAAACGGTCGGCAACACGTCCCGCCAACAGCGACAGCAGCATGGGGAAAACCGAAAACGTCGCGGCCAGCACGCCGACGGTGACCGGCGTCGCGTCCAGATGCAGCGCATACAGCGCGAGCAGTACGCGGCCCGCGCGCACGCCCGTCATGCTGAAAAGCGTCAGCGCAAGGACATGACGTATCGACATTGCGCGCGTCAGCGCCGGCGCCGGGTGGCGCTGACGGGCATCATTGCGGCGCGGGCGGCGGTGACGTCCTGCTCAACATCATTTCTTTGCCGCGTCCGCGCTTCTGCAAAGTCTTTTCTTTGCTGCGTCCGCATTCCCGCAAAGTCATTTCTTTGCGGCTTCCATCTCGGCAAATGCTTCGCGCGCGAGTCGAAAACCATCGATGCCGGCCGGCACGCCAGCGTACGCGGCGACCTGCAGCAGCACTTCCTTGATTTCATCCTTGGTCACGCCGTTGGTGAACGACGAACGGATATGCAGCTTCAGCTCGTGCTGACGGTTCATGATGACGAGCATCGCGATGTTGAGCAGGCTGCGCGTCTTGCGCGGCAAACCCGGGCGCGTCCAGATGGAGCCCCACGCCGCTTCGGTCGCGAACTCCTGCATCGCCATCGCGAACTCGTCGGCGCCCTTGATCGATTTTTCCACGTACGCTTCGCCCAGCACTTCCTTGCGCACGGCCAGACCCTTGTTGAACAATTCGGATGCCATCGATAATCTCCTTTAGGTAAACAAAAAAACGGCGCCGCCAGTGCACGGCGCGAAAAGGACAATCGCGCACAGCGCCGCGATGCCCGCGAAAAATTTATGCAGGGACATAGCGCCGCAGCACAATCCGCAGAAAATCGCGGAAATGCGGGCGCATCTTGATGGTCCACGGCGTGTCGACGGCTTTTTTCCACGCGGGCGATGCCGGCACCGCGGGCGAATCCAGATGGTAGAGCGCCACATACTTGTGCTTGCCGCCGTCCATCCTGAAGCGCCGCGCGCACAAACAGCCGGATACCGCCGCCAGCGCCGGCACGTGCTCTTCGTTGTACCAGGCGTTGAACTCGGTCTCTGCTTCCGGCGCGACATTCATGGCGACCATCAGCATGCCCTCGGCGTGCACCGGCGCAGCAAGCCGCCCCGGCACGAGTTGCACGGCTTCGACGCGGCAGACGCGCTGCGCTTTGCCGACGATGCGCTTCGACCACGGCGATAAATTCGGACCGGCGACGGCGGTGTAAGCCGGGCTTTTCAGTATGGCGAGCGTGTCGAGATCGTAGGTCGCAATGGAAATTTTTTGATCGTCGGCGCCCAGCCAGCGCTGCGCGTTGACGAAGCCCGCCACGCGCAGGCGCTCAGGCACGTGCTCAGAGTCGTACCAGGCGTTGAATTCATCCGTCGCAATAGACGAAAAATTGAATCCCGCGACCAGCAGGCCCATTGGTTCAGCCATGCTGCTCCTCCCCCTGCGTTGCGACTAATCGACTTTGATGCCCGCGGCCTTGACCACCGGCGCCCACTTCTGGATTTCACTGTGGATTTTCTCGCCGGCCTGCTCGGGCGTCCCGCCGACCGGCTCGAAGCCATTGTCTATCATGCGCTGCTTCATGTCAGGCGCGGCGATGATTTTATTGAACTCGCTGTTGAGCCGCGCGACGATCTCCTTAGGCGTCCCGGCCGGCGCGAGTATCGCGTTCCACGACGTCACTTCGTAACCCGGCACTCCGCTTTCGGCTATGGTAACCAGGTCAGGCAGCGCCAGCGCGCGCTTCGCGCTCGTCACCGCGACCGCGCGCACCCTGCCCGCCTTGATCTGCTGTACGACAGTGGCCGGCTCACCGAAGATCATGCTGATTTCGCCCGACAACAGCGCGATGGCCGCCGGCCCGCCGCCCTTGTACGGCACGTGCGTTATTTTCGTATTCGTCATCATCGTGAACAGCGCGCCGGTCAGATGGTTCATCGCGCCGCTACCGCTCGAGCCGTAGCTCAACTGGTCGGGTTTCGCTTTCGCCAGGGCTATCACGTCCTTGACCGTCTTCACCGGCAGCGATGGATGCACCACCAGCACCTGCGGCACTTGCGCCGTCCAGATGATGGGCGCGAAATCGCTCTCCTTGAACGGCAGCTTGCTGTAGATGCTGGGGTTGATCGCATGCGTGCCTGCGTAGGCGAACACTATCGTGTAGCCATCCGGCGGCGATTTCGCCGCCATCTCGGCGCCGATGTTGCCGGCAGCGCCGCCGCGGTTGTCGATCACCACCTGCTGGCCGAGCGCCTCGCCGAGCTTGGGGCTGACGATGCGAGACAGTACGTCGGCGCCGCCGCCCGGTGGCCATGGCACGATGAAGCGGATCGACTTGTGCGGATAGTTTTGCGCGAATGCGGCGCCGGCCAGCAGCATTGCACAGGCGGCTGCGATACAGAATTTCGACTTTGTCATTTTGGAGTTCCTCGCAAAAAATTACTTTAACCTACCCGCAGTCACCACGATCTTTGCCCGCTTGCGTCCCGCCCAAACCGGTCAATGCGGCGGCGTCATGCGCGGCGTAGCGGGACGATACACTGCTACGGTCGCAGCGAGTGCCGGCACCGCTTTGGCGTCGATCACTGCCAGACCGCGATATGGCGTCGAGTGATCGATGGCCTCGCACTTCAGCCAGGTAAATTTGAGGCCGGCAATGTCGCCTTCCGGCTTCCCGCGATCGGCCACCAGCATGGCTGCGTTGTCGGCGACCTGCGGCGCAAAGTCGAGCCCTGAAAACAAATTGCGCTTGTAGTACCTCTTGTCGATCAACGCCTGCCACTCACCCATGCCGCGCACGCTCAGATAGTACGGGTCCTTGAAAATATCGCCGGACGTCATGCTGTAGATCGCGAGCGACGGTGACGAGCCGGGAGTGTCGGTCTTGAAGCGCTGCGCGGACGAAACGCCGGGCACCGTGGCCATGATGCGCAAATGCTCGAGATACCATGCGTCCCAACCCGCCGCACGCGAATTGTCAGTGATGCCGCTCTGGCTGATGAATATCATTTTTCCACCGCCTGCGCCGCGTTGCGTCCCGCGAGGCGTCCCGAAATAAACGCCCAGCCGAGATGATGGCCGTGGCCTTCGAGCAACAGGCCGCCCTGCCCCGTCGAGCCCGCCGCATACAAGCCGGGAATCACGCTGCCGTCGGCGCGCGCGACTTCAAGCCGGTCGGTGACTTTCAGTCCGCCGTCGGTAAATACGACGTAGCTTTTCACCGGACCGAGCGCGTAGTACGGGCCCTGATCGATTGCCGGCCGCGTTTCGCGCACCGAGTTGTAATCGGCGAGCGAGCGCGTGAGGGCTTCCTGCGCTACGCCCATGCTCGCAGCCAGCCCCGCCACGGTTTCGGATTGATGAAAAATATCGGCGCGGTTACGGCGGTAATCCGCGAGATATGCGTACGCGACGCCGGGCGCCGTTGAAACGAAGTACGGCCAGCCGGAAAATTTTTGCGCGAGCCTCTGGTCGAACACTATCCACGCGATGCGGTCGGGCTGCTTGGCAGTGTCGAGGTTGGGCTTGCCGAGTTCGTCGGTAAAGCGTTGGCCGTTCTTGTTGATCAGTATGGCGCCTTCTTTGTACAGGTCCGGCGAAGGTCCCAGCGCGGTAGTGAGAAAGCTCATCAGGAACGGCCGCAGCAGGAACTGCGGCACGTGGTCCATCGCCCACGCGATCATTTTCGCGATTGGCTTCATCGGCGGCAGGTTCTGGATGAAGTTGGACCGCGTCGGCGGGATGAAACGCATGATGGGCCCGCGCACGATGTCGCCGTTGATGACCGTGGCGCCGAGTTCCAATGCCATGCGATGGCCATCACCGGTCGCGGTCGGATTCACCGCATCGACATCGACGACGTCTGGCGAAGCGTAGCGCGCCTTCATGTCGCGGCCGTTGCTGTAATCGCCGGCTGCGAGCACCACGCCGCCGCGCGCGCGGAACTCATGTGTCGTGCCATCAGGCAACTTTGCTTCGACGCCTACCACGCGGCCATTTTCAGTCAGCAGGCGCTGTGTCGGCGTGTTGAGCCGGATGTCCACGCCCAGCGCACGACAATGTTTGGTGAGGTGATAAGCGAACGATTTTGAATTCGGCACCACGTTGTGCATGCGGTTGTAGCGGTGCGGTGGTTCCGGCATCGGGCCGACGAACACCACGCCCAGCGATATCAGCCAGTCGAGCATTTCGGTCGTGTTATCGACGAGGATGCGGCGCAGCGCAAGATTGTCGCGCGGCGCCAGCGCACCAGCGTGCAGCGCGAGGTCTTCGAAATGCTCGTCGGCGGAATCAACAATGCCGGCTTTTTTCTGGTGCGGCGTGTTGGTCGCCGTGATCGAACCGACCGACCATGAAGTCGAGCCGCCGGTCTGCGGATTTTTTTCCAGCAATATCACCTTGCGGCCGAGCCGCGCGACTTCCGACGCCGCGGCAAGTCCGGTGCCGCCGCCGCCGACGACGATGACGTCGGTGTGAGTTACTTCAGCCAATGACTCCTCCTTCTAACCCAATTCTGTAAATAAAAAGGCGGGCAACGCCCGCCCCCCCTCTCGCCCTGCGTGGCCTCGGGCCATCTCGCCTCACGCCTTACCGCCGCGCAGCGGCTCAGTTCCCCGGCAAATGATGGATCTCGGGGAAATAAATGTCTTTCCACGACGCGGCCTTGGTCTTGATCGAGCCGACGTCGAACATGAAATCCGCGTATTTCTGGATGTTCCTGGGCGTCGCCGTGAACACCAGGTTGGGGTCCTCGATCTGCTTCTGGATTTCCGCCACCGTGCTCTTCTTGTCGCCGGATATCCGCAGGTAAATCTCCGCCGCCTGCTTCTTGTCCTTGTTGATAAGGTCGATGGCTTCGATGAACGCCGCGAGCACCGCCTTGTAGACACGCGGATTGGCATCGTGAAACTTGCTGGTTGAATACAGATTGGAAAAAGTCGTGGGCCCGCCCATGACATCGTCCGAGCTCATGATGCGCTGGACACCGGGCTGCTCGAGTTCCTTGTACATGAACGGCGGCGACGTGAAATGCGCCGTGACGTCGCGCTTCGACAGGAATGCGGCCATGCCGTCGGGATGCGACATCGATACCGTCAACGGATCGAGTTTCGCGTAATTGTCCTTGCCCCACTCTTTCATCGCAGCCATTTGCATGATGATCGCCGGGATGGAAACCTTGACTGCAGTCACCGCGATTTTGTCCTTCTCGGTGCAATCGCGGATGCTTTTCACGTTCGGATTGTTTGTATTCAGCCACATCGGGGTCAGCACCATGCCCGCGACGCCTTTTATTTCATTGCCGGAGCCCTTGGTGCGCGCCCAGATTGTGATGACCGCGGGTGGCCCGTTGGTGCCGTAATCGATCTGCCCGGAAAGCAGCCCGTCGTTCATTGCCGCCGGATTGCTGAGCGTCATGAACACACCTTTGACCTCGGGCAGCCCCGCCGCCTTGGATTGCTTCTCGACCAGCTTCTGGTCTTCCATCACCATCAACGGCAGGAATCCCAAGCCGAACTGCTTGGTGATGCGCACTTCGTTTACTTCCGCCTGCGCAACGCCGCATAGCAATACGGCGCTGACGGTGGCAATCCATTTTTTGCGGAATGTCATGCTGACCCCGATTCGTTATGTGCTTGTATGAGAAGTATTATGCCGAGCGCAGGTGCTTGACCGCGATCTTGTGCGAATCCGGCTCGGAAAGTTTTCTCAGCAGACTGCCGCAATTCATGATCTTCGGATCGACGTTCATCGCGGCGTAGGCCTGCCACGCGGACGCCTGCACCGCCGAGTACACCGGCTTGCCGAGATCGCGCTCCAGCATGTCGAGCACTTCGAGCGCACGCAATTGCGTGCACGCCACGAACACGGCTTCCGAGTCCGGCGTCGTCATTTCCTTGACCTTGGCGTAGATTTCTTCCGGCTGGACCTTGGCGTGGTCGAACATGTCGAGCATGTCGAAAGTGCCGAGATTCAACACTTCAACACCGTGCGCCTTGAGGAAATGCTTGAGGCGCTCGTTGGTGACGTCCACGTACGGCGTCACCACGTCGATTTTCTTGTAGCCGCCCGCCAGCATGCTGGCCGCCATCGCGCCCGCGGTAGTGACGGTCGGCGCTTTCGTGATCTCGGTCAACTGGTCGCAGATCTTTTTATTCCACGCCGGGCCTTCGAAAAAACTGCCGCTGGTGCAGCCGTAGACGACGACGTCGGGCTCGACCATCGCCACTTCCGCCGCAGCGTGCTTGCTCGCGCTTTCCATTCCGCGCAGTTCTTCGGGCGTACCGTGGCGGCCGCCCGCAATGCGCGCGCTATGCACCGAGACACCCTCGGGCGCCATGCGCCAGAACTCCGTTTCCATCGTCGTGTTGATCGACGGCACCAGCAAACCAATCCTTCCACGCCATCCGTACATAGTCTTTCTCCTTAATTATCTCAAGATTAGTTCAGAAACAATTCGGAACCGCAGATAAACGCAGATGAGATCAAAAGCGAAACTCGATCTGGTTGTTTGTTTATGGATTTGCATCTGCGTTCATCTGCGGCTAATAAGATTTAATGCTTTAAGCCAATTGGGTCTGTTTACTCGGCGCCGTCAGGTCGCGCAGCAGGCGGCCGTAGCCCGGCACGCCTTCGGTGCGACCCAGAGCGCGCAACGCGGCCCAGATACTGACCTGTGTAGTAGACAGCACCGGCTTGCCGAGTTCCTTTTCGAGCCGCTCGATGACGTCCATGGTTTTCCAGTTGGTGCAAGCAAGCACGATCGCTTCGGCGTCGGGCCGGTCGATTTTTTTTGCGAGGTCATAGGCGCTCGACGCGTCGAGCCGGCCGACCACCAGGTTGTCCACAAGCCCGAGGCCGTGCGCACCCAGCACGTTGAAGCCGTTTGCTTCGAGAAATTCTTTGGCGATGGCGTTCACTTTGTCGTCGTAGGCCGCGCCCAGCACCACCCGCGATATGCCCAGGTGTTTAAGCGCTTCGATCAGCGCCGTCGAAGTCGTGGTCGCGCGCTTGCCCGATGCGGCCTCGATTTTCTTCGCCATTTCGCGGTCGTAACCGAGGCCTTTCAGAAAACTCGGCGCCGCGGCGCCCAGCACGATGATGTCGACGTCGGCCGTTGCCAGCGCGCGGCTCTGCGTTTCGATGTGATCGGCCGTGCCGGCGATGGAATCGGCGGCGATCTGCACGAGCGGCAGCCGCGCCACATGCAGAGTCACGTCTTTAGGCAACGCGCGATAGAATTCGGGCTCGACGGTGGTGTTGGAAGACGGAACCAGCAAACCGATACGGCCCAAATGAAACCTCCGGAAATCAAAGCGCGGGTGATTGCTGCGGGGGGCCCGTGTCCGCACGGAACGCGGGGTTGATCTAACGAAGCTATTTATAATCTAGCGGGCAAAGCGTGTCAAACCGCGTTCACCCGCGAACCGCCGGCAAACCGCGCCGCTATGCACCGAAATAAAGCCGCGCCGGGTTGTCGACCAGAATACGGCGCCGTGTTTGTGCGTCGGGCGCCCACTCCCACAATAATTTCATCAGCGGAAGATCGTCCGGCGCCTCGCCTTTAACCGACGGATGCGGCCAGTTCGTCGCGAACAACAGGCGCTCCGGCCAGCGCTGCACGAGTTCGCGCGCGATCGCGCCGTTGTCTTCGTAATGCGGCGGGCCGCTTTTCGAGCCGTGGTACGGCGCCGACAATTTCACCCAGCAGCGGCCGGCATCGAGCAGACGATAGAGCGCGCGCACGCCGGGACTGTTGTTGTCGAAAGGTGCTGTGAAGCGGCCGATATGGTCGATGACGACGTCGCACGCGAGCTTTTCGAGCATAGGAGCGCGGTCGGCAATCTGCTCGCCGGGCAATTGCAGGTTGATGTTCCAGCCGAACTGCGCAATGCGCTGCGCCATCACCGGCATGGTTTCCCACTCCATCGGGCGGCCCGGCAGCATCACGTAGCGCAGACCGCGCATGCCCGCAGCGGTCAGCCGTTCGAGTTCCGCATCCGGCGCCTCGGGACCGACGATGGCGACGCCGCGCGCACTATCGCCCATTTGTTTCATTGCATCGAGCGTGCACGCATTGTCGGTGCGATATGCGGTCGACTGCACCACGACCACGCGGCCGAGCCCCAGGCGCTTACGCAAGGCGAGGTAATCGGCCACGGTCGCCTTGCGCGCCGGCGCGTGCGCCTCCGGCGCCATTGGAAAGCGCGGGTCGTAAATATGCATGTGGCAGTCACAGGCGTCCGCCAGCTTTGCCGTCTCGGCATGGATATCTTGCATGTTCCTCCGGAAAAGTATTGCGCGGAATATTATTAACGGCGCGCGTCCGTATAATATCCGAAATGAACGCCGCCAAAAAAATCCCCATGTTCGCCCGCCTCCTCATCACGCCGCTCGCAGTGCTTGCAACAACCTCTGCGTATGCGCAAAGCTATCCGGACAAGGCTATGCGCATGATCGTGCCGTTTTCGGCCGGCGCCGGAACCGACCTCCTGAGCCGCGTTATCGCGCGCAAGCTGCAGGAAGCATGGGGCCAGAACATGATCGTGGAAAACCGGCCCGGCGGCGGCACCATCATCGGCGTGGAGATCGCGGCCAAGGCGCCGCCCGACGGCTATACGCTCGTCATGGTGACGCCGTCTTTCATCATCAACGCGACGGGAATCAAGAAACTGCCTTACGACAGCATCCGGGACTTTGCTCCGGTCACGCTGTTCGCGACGTCGCCGCTGCTGCTCGTCGCGCACCCGTCGCTGCCCGTGAAGTCCGTGAAAGAGCTGATTGCTCTCGCCAAGGCGCGGCCAGCGCAAATTACCTACGCCTCCGCCGGCAACGGCAGCCCGACGCACCTTGGCATGGAAGTGTTCAAGAGCCTGGGGGCCGTGATGATCCACGTGCCCTACAAAGGCGCCGCGCCCGGCGTGATCGACCTCCTCGGCGGCCACGTGCAGGTGATGATGACCACACTCGCTTTCGTCAAACCGCATGTCGAAACCGGCAAGCTGAACGCGCTGGGCGTCAGCACGGCCAAGCGCCTAGCATCCCTGCCCAAGGTGCCGGCAATCGCGGAAACGGTTCCCGGTTATGAGGTGATCAACTGGTGGGGCGTGCTGGCGCCCGCGAACACGCCGGGCGCGATCATCACGAAGCTGAACGGCGGCATGGTGAATATGCTGCGCGATGCCGACGTGCAGGAGACCCTCGCGCGCGAAGGCATAGACCGCGCGGGGTCCACGGCCGCAGAGTTCAGTGCCTACATCCGCTCAGAAATCGCGAAGTGGACGAAAGTCGCGAAGGAAACCGGCGTCCAGCTGGATTAGTAGTCTCGCAAAGGCCGTTCACCCTGAGGTATCGACGGGTGAACGTGGATGAACGCCGATAAGCTCAAGGGATTTGACCTTGATTCAGGGACAAGTCTGGAATTATATCGGCGTTAATCGGCGTACCCCTCAAGGGGGTATTAAAAAGAATCTATCGGCGGTTGCTTGTCTGTGTTGTATTTTTGAGATGAGTTCCAGTCAAAGCC
>Ga0214919_10007126_pt1 | contig 15188 bp, 7 predicted proteins | sample LL1503_MetaG_FD_177994 | JGI IMG/M metagenome (GOLD analysis project Ga0214919, IMG submission 177994) | Freshwater microbial communities from Lake Lanier, Atlanta, Georgia, United States - LL-1503 | ecosystem: Environmental > Aquatic > Freshwater > Lake | place: USA: Georgia | collected 2015-03-15 | reverse complement strand
CATTTACTTTACAAGGTAGTGGATCAGGAGCTGCTCTTTCTACATCAAATACAGCTGGAAAACTTACCTATAGACCAGCTGACGAACAACTTAGTGTCACATATATCACTGGAACAGCATTCACAGCTACTAATCTTTATGGAACGCTTACTGGAAATGTAACAGGTACAGCCACTACATCGCAAAATGTAAATACAAATGTTTACACCAATAATGGTGTTCATTATCTAATATTTACTTTACAAGGTAGCGGTTCTGGTGCAGCTTTATCTACTTCTAATTCTGCAGGAAAACTTACTTATAGACCAGCTGATGAACAATTAAGTGTAACTTATATTACAGGTACTGCATTCACTGCTACAAACCTTTATGGTACATTAACAGGTAATGTAACAGGAACAGCCACTACATCTCAAAATGTGAACACAAATGTATATACTAATAACAGTGTTCATTATTTGACTTTTACTTTACAAGGCAGTGGTGCTGGTGCTGCACTGTCTACATCAAACTCTGCAGGAAAGCTCACTTATCGTCCAGCTGATGAGCAGCTTAGTGTTACAAATCTCACAGGTACAGCTTTTACTGCTACTAATTTCTATGGAACTCATGTAGGGAATGTAACTGGTAATGTTACAGGTACTGCAACCACAGCTCAAAATATAAATATCACTACCACTACAAGAAGTGCAACTCATTATCTTACATTTACTGAATCGTCAAATGGATCTGGAGTAGCATTAACAACTTCTACGATAGGCATTGGATTTACTGTCAATCCATCTCAAAATACTTTAGCTGCTGGAACATTTATAGGAGACTTGAGTGGTAATGGAGTTACTGCAAATAATATAAAAGTTTCATCCACATCTGGCGTAGCATTTAATATTGCTGATAGAGTTACTGTATATACAGCAAATAATTTTGAAGGCATGAATATAAATTCAAATTATAGTTATGCTTTAAGTGTTCAAGATAAATCAAACAATAATAGATTTATTGTTGACGTAGCTAATAATAAAACTTATTTTTCTGGAAATACTGCCTCTCACGAACTAAGGATTTATAATCAAAATCAATCTTCGTATACAGGTTTTCAAGCTAACTCAACAGGCACTATAACATATATTCTTCCTCCTGGTAAACCGTCTACTGGATCATCAATTTTACAATCTGATGATTCTGGAAATATGATTTGGGTCCCAATGACTACTGGTGGATTATTAAATGCAATTACATCCATAAACAGTCAAACAGGACCTGCAATTACATTACAAGTGGGAAGTTCTGGATCTGATTTTGCTGTAAGTACAACAACGAATACAGTTACATTCAACCTTCCTGATGCAAGTGCTTTAAATAGAGGTGTTATTACTACAGGATCTCAAACTATTGCTGGAACCAAAACATTTTCAAGTTCTATATCTGGTAATCTTTCTGGTACTGCTACAACATCTCAAAATGTAAATACTAATGCTTATACTAACAATGGTGTTCATTATTTAACATTTACACTTCAAGCAAGCGGGGCAGGGGCAGCTCTCTCAACCTCAAATGTAGCTGGTAAATTGACATATCGACCAGCTGATGAGCAACTGAGTGTTACATATTTATCAGGAACTGCTTTTACTGCTACTAATCTGTATGGAACATTAACAGGTAATGTAACAGGCACAGCTACATCTGCTCAAAATGTAAATACAAATGTTTACACTAACAATAGTGTTCACTATTTGACATTTACACTTCAAGGAAGCGGAGCAGGAGCAGCACTTTCAACATCAAACTCAGCTGGAAAATTAACTTACCGTCCTGCTGATGATCAATTAAGTGTAGCGAATATTACGGGCACAGCTTTTACTGCAACAAACTTCTATGGTACTCATGTTGGAAGCGTAACTGGTAATGTTACAGGAACAGCTACTACATCACAAAACATTAATGTAAATACGACTACAATAAACCAAAATCATTATTTAGTATTTTCAAACAGGTCATCAGGGTCAGGAGTAGCATTAACTGCAAGTACTATAGGAATTGGATTTACTGTTAATCCAGCAGAAAATACATTATCAGCTGGATTATTTGCTGGAAATATTTCTGGTACAGGAGCAACTTTTGCCAATGCTACCTTTACTGATGCAACTGAAGCAACAAACCAAACTACTGGATCTGTAACTTTTGCTGGTGGAATTGCTGTTAATAAAAAAGTATTTGCTCAATCTGTTGAAACAAATGGTAATGTAGTTGTTGCTGGCAATTTTCAAGCATATGGTTCAATTATTCAACTTGGCAATTCTGGATTAGCAGACACAATTGGATTTATTTGCAGAATTCAATCTGTAATGATTCCTCAAGCTAATAACGCATTTGATATTGGATTGAATGATGGTACTTATGGTTGGAGAAATGCTGCATTTGCTGGTCATGGAACATTTGCTAATTTATATGGAACAACTTCAGCTAATCTTACTGGAGTTGAGTTTAGTAGTGGAGATGTTTTAGTAAAAAGTGGTAAGTCAGTCAAATTTTATGAAGCAAATAATACTTACAACACTTCTTTCAAAGCTAATTCAAGTTTAGCTGCAAATACTGATTACATTCTTCCTGTAGCAAAACCTGGAACTGGTGCTTCTATACTTCAATCAGATAATTCAGGAAATATGATTTGGGTGAAGGCTGCAAGTCCTAAAGCAACTTATGTACTAAGTTTTGGTGCTGGATTTACTCCTACAACAGGTTTGGATAGTGTATCTATTGCTATTCCTTATGCAAATGACGGAAGCACTTCATTGACATACACTATAAAAAGAGTAGAAGTGAGAACTGAAACTGAACCTGGAGCATCAACATTAGCATTTTATTTTGAGAGACATACTACTGGAAATGTTACTTGGGCATCAGCTAATACTATAAAAGGAGCAGCTAGTGCAAACTTTAGTGTAGCTCAAAATAATTATTCAAACTCATTTACAACAATTACATCTAGTTCTGGAAACAATGGAGAAGTTCAATCAGGAAACTATTTAAGAGTTAATTTTGCATCTGTTGGAACTGCTGCAAATGTAAGTATTTCTATAATGATCCAAGAAAACTAATTCATTTTAGCAACATAAACAGCTCTTCTTCTTCCACCACCAGCAGAAGTATAGTTTTGACTGATACTATAAGAGCATCCAATAAACTGACATTGAACAGTTCCTGATCCTCCAGAAGCTTTAAATTGAACTGAAATTGTGGATAATGAAAAAATATCTGTGAGAGTCAATCCCCAATAAGCATTATCTCCAGAAAAAGTTTGAGTTTGAGATCCACCACCACCAGTTAGGCTATATGTTTTGGTAGTAACTAAAGAGCCATTTTGATATAGTTCCATTGTTCCAGTACCACCAGTAATTACAGATGTTTTTATTGTAATTGAAAGGTTAGAAAGAGTTGGACTACCTGTAGCAGTTTCTCCTCCAGCAGGTGGACCAACTAACCAAGTTTCACTTGGACTAGAAGCAATTACATATTGAGTGGCATAAGCAGATGAAGCATTTGACGAATCATCTGCTAATACATTTCCTTCATTTGTCCAAGCATTTCCAGTTCCACTTTTTGATGCTGCTCCAAAATTAGTTCCACTTCTTGTATATGATGGCATAAAAACTCCTTATTTAAAGGATATATGTACAAGATTTACGTATAGAAAACTATTCCCAAAATCAAAAAAATAATGAGTCAAGTTTTAAATCAATATATACCTTTAGATGGTCTAATTTATTATATCACAGTTACTTTCTCAAAATTACTTACTCAAACAAGTTTTATTTTAGTTCCGATTGAGGAAATATGTTTAACTGTATATAAAAATCATGCAATATTTTTGTCTCTTTTTAGAGAATACTTAAACGTATTGCAATTAATTTCGGAACACTAAATGGCAGCACTTAATTTTCCCCCTTCACCATCCACAAATGAGATTTACACAGCTAATGGTAAATCTTGGAGATGGGATGGCACTAGTTGGAGAACATATTTTACATTAGGTGTTGATAGTGGTGGTACTGGTCTTACTGGAATTTCAGGGACCAATACTTTTTTAGCTTCAAATAGTTCAGGTACAGGATTAAGTTATAGATCTTTATTAGCTGGTTCTGGAATAACTATAGCACATACAATAAATTCGGTTACATTTACTGCAACTAATAGTGGAGCTGTTACAGGATCAGGAACTTCAACATATATTCCATTATTTACAAGCGGAGGAACAGCACTTACAAATTCAATAATTTCACAAACTAGTGACATCATTATTGTTAGCGGAAGTATAAAAGCTCTTACAAAAAGTTTTAAGATCCCCCATCCTTTAGACCCAGAAAATAAATATTTAGAACACGGATCTCTTGAAGGTCCAGAACATGGAATATATCAGAGAGGAAGAGGAAGTGGTTTTGGATTAGTTGAGATAGAACTACCCGACTATTTTCATGCTTTATCAGAAGAAGATATTTCAGTCATTTTGACCCCTCGTGTAAACGCTGGATTATATGTGTCTGAGAGTAACTCTTTTTCATTTAAAGTCAAAAGGATTAAGAGTAACTTATTTCGTAAAGAATATATTGAATTTGATTATTTTGTGATCGGAGAAAGAAAAGACATCAAATTAAAAGTTGAACAAGACAAGTAGTGATGGAGAATAATCATGGCAGATAATAATAATCCACAAGATTTTGCAGAAAAGGTTTTGCAATCTCTTAGAAAACAATCAAGAGCAGTTGATTTAACTGATAATACCGTAGAAGAAAATGTTGTTGAGCAAACAAGTGTTGTTGAAAAACTTGTTGAACAAGTTGTCGAACAAGTTGTCGAACAAGTTGTCGAAAAAGCAAGTTTTCAGCCATTTTCTGGAGATTTTACAGCGTTTGGTTCTCCTACTGGAGGTGGACTAGGTCCTGGTAGTGGAGGTAATAAAGATCTTGTTGTAGTCCCTGGATATGGTGGTACTGCTGCAACTTCTACTTCACAAATCAACTTTTATTGGAATGCTCCAGCTGTCCCCGATTCAACAGGTGTAGATGCAAATGTAAGAACTACTATTTTCAACTATGCTACAACTACTACAAATCCTGTACTTGTCTTTGGTGGATATAACGGAACAACTCAATTCAAACCACATCCTACTTATGGTGGTGGCACTGGTGTTACTGCAAAAATTTGGTTAGATCCATTCTTAGGTAGAATTGATGCTGATCAGATTGGTCTAAATACTGGTGTTGGTGTTTCAACTGATGCAGGTGTACTTACATTTGATAGTACACAAAATAGATTAAGAATTGGTTTAAGTGGTATCGCTAAAACTGTTGCGTTTACAGATGATATTCCTGTAACATCCGGTTTTGCTACAACAGCTAGAAATGTAGATTTAGCATCAGGTGCTAATAACAGTTCACATTTTGTTACTTTTTCATTAACATCAACAGGTTCTGGTGTTGCTCTTTCTTCTGATGCTGAACTTACATATAATCCATCGACCAATATCTTAACTGCAACAACATTCTCTGGAAATCTTACTGGAACTGCTACTACTTCACAAAATGTTAATACAGTTGCTGCAACTACTGCGGGTACTCACTATATTACATTCTCTCCTGTGAATGGTGCTTCAGGTGTAGCTATTTCTAGTGATGCACAGTTGACATTCAACCCTGGAACAAACGTACTTACTGCTGATGTATTCTCAGGTAATGTTTCTGGTACAGCAGTAACTGCTACAAACTTCTTCGGAACTTTGACAGGTAATGTTACTGGAACAGCAACGACAGCTCAAAGTGTAAATGTTACAGCAGCGACTACTAATGCAACTCATTACATTGCATTTACTACTGCAACCTCTGGTTCTGGTTTAGGACAATCTGCTGATACTGATCTAACATATAACCCTAGTACAAATGTATTATCTGCAGGTGTATTTAGTGGTAACTTTACTGGCACAGCAGCTACAGCAACAAACTTCTTTGGAACGTTAACTGGAAATGTTACTGGCAACTTAACTGGCACAGCAACTACTGCTCAAAACTTAAATACTACAGCAGCAACAACTGCAGCAACTCACTTTATATTATTTAGTCCAGTAAACGCTACTACATCTGGAGTAGCAGTATCATCTGACGCTCAGTTACAATTTAATCCAGGAACAAACGTACTAACTGCTGATGTTTTCTCCGGTAACTTTACAGGTACTGCAGCTACTGCAACTAACTTCTTTGGAACATTTGTAGGTAACTCATCAACAGCAACAACTGCAGCTAACTTAAATACAGTTTCTGCAACCACAAATGCTACACACTACATTACATTCTCACCTGTGAATGGAGCTTCTGGTGTAGCTGTTTCTTCTGATGCTCAACTTACATATAACCCTTCTACTGATGTTCTTTCTGCAACAACATTTACTGGTAATGTTTCTGGTACTGCTATATCAGCAACTACCTTCTTTGGAGCATTAACTGGTACAGCTACAACATCACAAAACATCAATACTACTGCTGCAACAACTGCTGCAACTCACTATTTACTGTTCTCTCCTGTAAATGCAACAGCTTCTGGAGTTGCTGTATCAAGTGATGCTCAATTACAGTTCAATCCAGCCACAAACGTTCTTACTGCTGATGTTTTCTCAGGTAACTTTACTGGTACAGCAGCTACTGCAACAAACTTCTTTGGTTCATTAGTTGGCACTGCAACTACAGCACAAAACTTAAATGTAACTGCTGGTGGTCAAAATGTAAACCACTATGTGACATTTACACCTAATGCAACTGGTTCTGGTGTAGCATTATCAACTGATACCCAACTTTATTATAATCCAACTACAGATACATTATATGCTACTAACTTCAATGGATCATTTAGTGGAACAATTTCTGGAATTGCTTCATCTGCAAGAAACGTTGATTTGCAAGATGCTTCAACCAATGCAGTTCATTATGTAACATTCTCTGCATTAGCAGCTTCACCAACAAGCAATGCTGGTGTTGCATTATCATCTGATACAAGTTTGACTTGGAACCCTTCAACTAATATTTTATCATTAGGTACAGGATATTTTGCTGCAAATGGAGTTTCTGTAGGTGTTTCTTCTAACACTATTACAACATCTGCTGGCAATTTGAATCTTGACTCTTTTGGTGGTCAAACAAATATTAATGACAACGTAGTAATCCAAGGTAACCTTACCATTCAAGGAACTACTATAACAGTTGATTCTACAATATCTACCATTGTTGATCCAGTCATAGTTGTTGGTTCAGGTGTAGGTGGAACTCACTCAACTGTTGATAATAACCAAGACAGAGGTATTGAGTTTAGATACGCAAGTGGTGGTACTGCAATCACTGGTTTCTTTGGATTCCAAGACACTGATTTCAAGTTTAGATTTATTCCTAACGCGACTTTAGCAGGAACTAATGTTTATTCAGGAACTGTCGGAACTATAGTAGCAAACCTTGAAGGTAATGTTTCTGGTACAGCAGTTACAGCGACTAACTTCTTTGGAACATTAAATGGTAATGCTTCTACTGCAACAACCTCTGCAAACTTAAATACAGTATCAGCTACCACTTCTGCTTCACACTTCTTGTTGTTCTCCCCTGTGAACGGTGCTTCTGGAGTTGCAGTATCTTCTGATGCTCAACTAACATATAATCCATCAACTGATATTCTTTCAGCTACTACATTCTCTGGTTCATTGACAGGTACTGCAACTACTGCTCAAAATGTAAATTTAGCTGCTGGTGCTAATAATGCTAACCATTCAGTTGTCTTCTCATTGAATGCAACTGGTACTGGTGTAGGATTATCATCTGATGCTCAGTTAACTTACAATCCATCAACTGATGTTTTATCTGCAACGACATTCTCAGGAAATGTCACTGGTACTGCTATTACAGCAACAAACTTCTTCGGAACATTTGCTGGATTTGCACAAACAGCAAGAGCTACTGAAGTTGTTTCAGCTACCACCAATGCTACACACTTCATAACATTCACTGTAGCATCTTCTGGTTCTGGATTAGGACAGTCTGCTGATGCAGAACTCACATACAACCCAAGCACAAACGTATTGTCTGCTGGAGTGTTCTCTGGTAACTTTACTGGTACAGCTGCTACAGCAACAAACTTCTTTGGAACATTCAACGGTAGTTTAGTAGGAACTGCAACTACTGCGCAAAATGTCAATACAGTAGCTGCTACAACAAATGCTTCTCACTTTATTACATTCTCACCAGTGAATGGAGCGTCAGGAGTAGCAATATCCAGTGATGCTAACCTTACATTTAACCCAAGTACAAATGTCTTATCAACTGATGTATTCTCAGGAAATGTATCTGGAACTGCCGTTACAGCAACAAACTTCTTCGGAACATTAACTGGAAATGTTACAGGTAACTTAACTGGAACCGCTACTACAGCTCAGAATGTAAATACTGTAGCAGCAACTTCAAACGCAACACACTACATTACATTCTCTCCTGTAAATGGAGCATCTGGAGTTGCAATCTCCAGTGATGCTAACTTTACATTCAATCCAAGTACAAATGTATTGACAACAGATGTATTTAGTGGAAATGTTTCTGGTACTGCAGTTACAGCTACTAACTTCTTTGGTACTTTCAATGGAAGTGTTTCTGGAACATCAACAACATCTCAAAATATAAATACAACAGCAGCTACTACTGCAGGAACACATTATTTATTGTTCTCTCCTGTAAATGCTACTGCTTCTGGTGTTGCAGTTTCTTCAGATGCTCAATTACAATTCAATCCTGGAACAAACGTACTTACTGCTGATGTATTCTCAGGAAACTTATCAGGTACTGCAGCAACTGCTACTAACTTCTTTGGAACATTCAACGGAAGTTTAGTAGGTACTGCTACTACTGCTCAAAATATTAATGTAACAGCAACAACAATAAATGCAACCCATTACATTACATTCTCTCCTGCATCTTCTGGATCAGGATTAGCAACCTCTACTGATACAGACCTTTCATATAACCCAGGAAGTAATGTACTTACTGCAGGTGTGTTCTCCGGTAACTTTACTGGTACAGCAGCTACAGCAACTAACTTCTATGGAACCTTAGTTGGCAATTCATCTACAGCTACAACCTCAAACAATGTTAATGTAGTAGCTGCTGCATCTGCTGGAGCACACTACTTACTTATTGCTCCTGCAGCAAGTGGTTCTGGATTAGCAGTTTCTACTGATGCAAGTCTTTCTTATGTACCAACAACAGATACACTTACAGTAAGTAATATATTTGGAAGTGGTGCAGGTCTTACATTATCTGCATCTGCTGCTCTTACAAATAACTCTTACTTGACAATACAAACTGTTGCTGGAGATGATGCTTCTACATCAGACTACTTCATTAGAGGTATAACATCAGCTGCAACATCTAAGTTCTCTGTTGATGCTAACGGTAACTTGAGAGCAACAACCAAGAGCTTTGATATTGATCACCCAACAAAACCTGGTAAGAGATTAGTCTACGGTGTACTCGAAGGTCCTGAACACGGTGTATATCATAGAGGAACTGTTGAAGGTAAGGGTAATCTTTTAGTAGAATTACCAGACTATTGGAATAAACTTGTAAACGAAGATTACACAGTTACTCTTACTACTCATGGTAACTACTCAGTTCATATAGTAGAAAAATCACTTAATTCTTTTATAATTGGATTAACTGGACCAGCGTTCCTCAAGATGATCAAACCTATAAAAGTTGATTATCTAGTACATGGATCTAGAAAAGACGCTCCACTTATTATTGAACAAGACGATCACTAATAAATAAAAAAGAAGGGAGGGAAACCTCCCTTCTTTGAATGTCACAAGGTAATTAAAAAATGCATAAATTCAGGATATTACAAGCCTCGAATTTGAATGTTGCTTGGATCTCAATTGAAGAAGGCAATATCAATATCGAAACAGGCATTAGAATGATGTACAGTCTCCATGACTATGACATGAATATTCTTGAACGTAAAATATTTCAAATTAACGGTGATGACTTTTCAAATATAGGACTTAGTGGTAAAGATACCAGAATTGCAATTTTAGAACTTTTGCTTGACACACTCAATGCAATCATAGTCAAGGAATAATTTAAGTAATGGCTACAGATGTCATCATAGAGCCTGGTTCGGGACAGATTTATTGGAATGATAGTGCTGGGTCTCCTCAGTCTATTTCAATAAAAGGTGATGCTCAAAATACAATCTCTGTAGTTGGTTACAGTGGTGCTTTTTCACCAGGAAGTTCTGCTGGTGGAACATTTGTAATTGCTTCTTTTAATGACAATTCAGGAACATCAGCTTTTGTACCCGGAACAACAAACTATGATCTTGGTTCTACTATTTACAGATGGTCAGTATATGGATATACTGGAAATTTCTCATCAGATGTAGTTATCTCTCCTGGTACTGTTTCTACCTCAACTACGACAGGCGCTTTGCAAGTTAGAGGTGGTATTGGAGTTACTGGCAATGCCTATATCGGTGGAACTACTAACATAACCAATCTTACTGCTGCTACTGGTGTGTCATCAGCAGCATTAGTGGTTTCTGGTGGTTTAGGTGTTGTTGGTGATGCTTTTGTAGCTGCTAATGCAAATTCAAAGTTAAGTATTATGCAGAGTTCAGGAGATGAAGGAGGAGAAATCTTCCTTAATAAACCTGTTACTAATACTTCAATTAACACTGGTGTAACCATCGATGTATATCAAAATAAATTAAGAATTTTCGAACAAGGTGGTTCTGCAAGAGGATTTTATTTAGATATCACCACTGGTGGAAACGGTGTTGCTACAAACATTATGGGTGGTTCTAGCTCTGGAACAGTAAATACTGGAGCAGCTACTTTTGCAGCATATTATGCATCTAATTCAAATGCAGTAAGTGAAAATGCCAACTTACAATTTACTGGTTCAGGTGTTTCTATTGGTGGAAATATTACTGCTACTTCAACAACCACAGGATCATTACAAGTTCGTGGTGGTTTTGCAATAACTGGTAATGCATTTATTGGTGGAACAACAACTATAACAGACACCACTACTTCTAATAGCACAGCCACTGGTGCTTTAGTTATTGCAGGTGGATTAGGAGTTGGAGGACAAATCAACTCAGTATCTTTAGTTACATCAGGAAATGCTGTAATAAGTGGCAATTTACAATTTAATGGTAATGGAACATTTGGAAATGCTACTTCAGATACTGTTAACTATCTTGCTAGAGCAGCATCAAACTTCGTTCCTTCCGCAGATGCTACTTATGATTTAGGTCTAAATAGCTTAGGTTGGAGAAACGGATTTATACAATATCTGACTGGAACAGCTATAACTGCTACTAACTTTTATGGCACTCTTACTGGAAATGTAACAGGTACTGCAACTACTGCACAAAATATAAATATTGTTTCAGGAACTACTGGTGTTTTTTATCCTTTATTCACTAGTGCTTCAACAACTGCATCGGGTATAGCAGTATCAATCAATGGTTCAAATCTTTCTTATAATTTTGCTACAAATGTTTTATCTGCTTCAGTTTTTTCAGGAAACTTTACAGGAACTGCAGCAACAGCAACAAACTTTTATGGTACGTTAGTAGGTAATTCTTCTACAGCCACGACAGCTACCAATGTTAATGTCAATGCCACAACTATAAATGCTACTCATTACATTACTTTTTCTCCAGCATCTTCTGGATCGGGTCTCGCAATCTCAACTGATGTAGATTTATCATATAACCCTGCAACAAATGTATTTACTGCTGGAGTATTCTCAGGTAACATATCAGGAACAGCTGTTACTGCTACCAACTTCTTTGGAACTCTTACTGGCAATGTAACAGGAACAGCTACTACTGCTCAATCCATCAATGCAGTTTCTGCAAACACAAATGCAACTCATTTCTTGACATTTTCTCCAACTAATGGTGGATCTGGAGTTGCATTATCTACTGATACTAACCTTACATTTAATTCATTATCAAATGTATTAACTTCAGGTGTATTCTCTGGAAACTTGAGTGCTACAGCAGCTACATCAGGGTTATTTGCTGTAGGAAATCTGACTTATGCAGCTGCTAATTTACTCGCTGCATTCCAATCAAGTGTAAATGGTTACAACCAAGTAGTAATTCAAAACAGCAACAATGGTGCTTCTGCTTCTTCAGATTTAGTTGTAAATAATGATATTTCAACTGATACAGGAGCATTTGGTACGTTTGGAATGAACTCTAGTGGATTTACTGGATTAGGAAGCACAAATATTCCAAATGCAGTATATCTTACTTCCACAACAGCAGAATTAGTACTTGGAACAACAACTAATAACAGAATAAGATTTGTCAATGAAAATGTAGATACTTTCCAAATTACTGGAACTGGATCATCCGTCTACACAACTACTGCTACACTTTCAAGAAATAGTGGTGCATTTGTTGTTGCTGGTGGTGCTGCTATTGGATTGTCGCTTAGTGTTGGACAAGGCATTCAACTCTATAACTCAACAAATGGAAACCACACTGGATTTAGAGCTGGAGCAACATCAGCAAACTCTGTATATACTTTACCGTTAGCGTATCCATCAACAGGTTCTTCAGTTCTTCAATCAGATACCGCAGGAACCATGATTTGGGTGCCAATGATAACTGGAGGTAGTGGATCGCCTGCTGGAAATAATACAGAGTTACAATACAATAATGGTGGAGCATTTGGTGGAGCTACTGGACTTACATGGCAAAATAGTGCATATACACTACAAATTAATTCCAATGCTTCACATACTACTTCTGCCCAAGTAGGGTTAAGATTAGAAAACGGACTAGCATCAGGTGGTCAAGCAACAAGATGGTCTCCAACATTTGAAATGGCTGGAAGATCTGGAATTGCTAATGTTTACTTCAGTAGATTTGCTACTGAAGTAGTACCATCAGGTCCAGCTACATATGCTTCAGCATTAAGATTTAGATATTCTCAAGACCAAGGAACAGCTTCATTCGGAAGCAACTTGTTCTCTATTCACTCTACATTAGGTATTGGTATTGGAGCATCAACAGTCTCAAGTAACTTTATGAGTTACATAAGAGCACATGAATCCCAAGCTGCAGATATATTCTATAGATTACCTCTTGCAGCACCTGGAACTGGAGCATCGTTCTTACAGTGCGATACCTCAGGAAATATGTCATGGGTCAACTCTCCGGGAGGAGGAAGTGGTTCTCCAGCGGGTAGTCCAAAACAAATCCAATTCAATAATAATGGTGCTTTTGGTGGAGCAGGTGGTTTTGAATATATTTCAGTCGGTGGTACAGCAGTTACTGTTTCAATGTTCTCAACTGCTGGTGGCGGATATACTGCTGGTTTATGGGTTAATGTATTATCAGCATCTTCTACAAAGGTTGGTATTGGTCTTTCTAATCCACAGTTTGAACTTGAAATCAATGGTGAATTGTCAGCTACAAATAAGAGCTTTGTAATTGATCACCCAACTAAGCCAGGAATGAAGCTTAGATATGGAAGCTTAGAAGGCCCTGAAAACGGAGTTTATGTCAGAGGAGAATTGAAAGGAACAAAAATTATTACTGTTCCTGATCACTGGATTGGATTAGTGCATGAAGATTCATACACTGTTCACTTAACTCCTATTGGTAGATACTCTCAACTATATGTAGAAAAAATAGAAAATTACAATGTCTATATAGCAGATAATTCGATGAATCCAATACATTGTTACTACTCTGTTTGGGCAGAAAGAAAAGACATTCCTAAACTTGTGACGGAGTATTAAAATGGGACATTATTTTAATCCTAACATAGTAACTGATGGATTGATATTAAATATTGATGCATCCAATGTAAGATCTTACCCCGGATCTGGAACTGCTATAAATGATCTTTCTGGACAAAATGCTCATGGAACAATAAATGGCACAGTATCTTTTGTTGGGGCTGGAGTTTCAAGTTACTGGAATTTCGCTACAGCTTCAAGTGCAAATTATATATCTTCTACATTATCTCAAACGTATTTAGATTGTACGATTATTTTTCAACCTGATTTTGCCTTAAATAGTAATTCGCAATTAGTTGGACTAATAGCTGCCTCAAATGATACTACTAATACAGATAAAAGTATGAGATTTAAGAATGCAAATGGAACTGGACCTTGGCAAGTCATAGGATCAACGGGAATTAACGCTGATGACTGGGGAAATCCTTCTACAACCTATTACTTAAATGGAACTGCTGTGGCTGATGGATCTTCATTGCAAACAGGGTGGAATATTTTAGGAGCTTATAGAGCAAACCAAACTACTTTCCCTTCTTCCTTTGCATATCATCTGGGCACAGAAGGTTACAATGCAGCAGTTAGGGATTTTCAAGGGAGAATAGCTGTCTGCTTGATGTACAGCAGACAGCTTACAGCGAGGGAACATGCAAAAAACTATGCAGCTTTTAGAGGAAGGTTTGGGTTAATATAATGGGATCAAGAGGTGGACCTAATATACCAACTGACGGTGTTCAATTTGTTTTTGATCCAAGGAATCCTGCCAGTTTAGCAGGAACTTATAAAACTTTAATAGATGATGTTACAGCTACTGTTACTGGAGCTACTCTTTCTGGAACTGGATATACTTTAGGTTTTGGTTTTTCAGGTGCAACAGACTCATTAAGTTTTGGAAATTTATCAAGAGTAAATCTCACTGCAAGCCTTACTGTAATGGGCTGGATCTATCCAAGAAGTTTTGGTGGTGGAAGTAGTGGAAGAATATTTGATAAATTCAAAACTACCATACCACAATCAGGCTTTGCTTTATGGATTGATAATGCTATAGGAACAAATGCAATTGTTTATGGTACTGGGTGGGCTGTTAGTACTACAGTGGCAAGATTAAGTAATCAAGTAGATTTGAATACTTGGCAACATTTTGCAGCTGTTCATAGTGGTACAACAGTAACATTTTATAAAAATGGTTCTTCTATAGGATCAAGTTCAAGTATCACAGCCCCTACATCAGGAAGTGTAAATGCATGTGTTGGAAATAATGCTGGTGGAACAAATAATTTTGATGGAACTTTAGGCGCAGTAAGAATTTTCAATCGTGCTATGACTTCAACAGAAATATTACAAACTTAT
>Ga0214919_10007125_pt1 | contig 15189 bp, 10 predicted proteins | sample LL1503_MetaG_FD_177994 | JGI IMG/M metagenome (GOLD analysis project Ga0214919, IMG submission 177994) | Freshwater microbial communities from Lake Lanier, Atlanta, Georgia, United States - LL-1503 | ecosystem: Environmental > Aquatic > Freshwater > Lake | place: USA: Georgia | collected... | reverse complement strand
TGTCTGAAGCGGCCTTGGCCGAACCCTTGTCCGTGGGCTTGCATGCCATTCAGCGTGCAGGCTCTGTGTTTGGCAAGCAAGTGCTGGTCACGGGCTGCGGACCGATTGGCGCCTTGTTGATTGCAGGTTTGCGTCGCGCCGGTGCGGCCCGCATTGTGGCTGTGGATCTGGCCGATGGACCGTTGGCCTGCGCACGTCATATGGGGGCTGACGAAACCATCAATCTGGTGTCCCAGCCCGATGCGCTGGCGGCCTTTACTGTGAACAAAGGCACCTTCGATGTGATGTTCGAAGCTTCCGGCAGCGACAAAGCCTTGCGTGCCGGTTTGGATGTGGTCACGCCCCGCGGCGTCATCGTGGCCATTGGTTTGGGAGGCGACTCTACACTGCCTTTGAATCAGTTGGTTAGTAGGGAGCTGGAGTTGCGCGGCACCTTCCGATTTCATCCTGAGTTTGCGGTGGCGGTGCGTTTCTTGAATGAAGGGCTGATCAACGGAAAGCCCGTCATCTCCCATGTGATCAAGCTTGACCAAGCCGAATCGGCCTTCAGGCTGGCGGCAGACAAGAGCCAGGCCATGAAAGTACAAATCGACTTTGGCGCAGAAGCCTTGGCCTGACCCGTTCAACCTTTCCTCCAAACACCATGACTGCATATCAAAAAATTGTCCTGTTTACAGATTCCGACGGCCGTGCAAAATTTCGCCAGGAAAGCATCGCTTTGAGTGAGGGGACCCCTCAAAGCCAACTGTCCAGCCTTATGGCCTCTGGTGGTTACCAATTGCGTCACAGTCCTCCTGGTTTTCGCAGTCAGTTCCATTGCTCGGTACATCATCAATGGGTTTTCATCTTGAATGGCCACATGGAAATTGGCTTGCAAGACGGCAGCAGTCGTGTGTTCAGTCGGGGGGATCATTTTTATTCTGCCGACACTTTGCCTGAGGGCGCAAGCTTTGACGCCAAAGTTCACGGTCATTGGAGTCGTCAATTGGGCGATGAGTCTTTGGTGACCTTGTTTGTGCGTGGCTGATGCAGGACCGGGGGGCCCGCATCACTGGAATACGTGGCTTAGGAATCGAGCTGAATATTACGGGCTTTTGCAAGCGCCGTCCATCGGGCAATGTCTTTCTTCATGTAAGCAGCAAATTCAGCGGGTTTCATCGGCATTAATTCGACGGCTTCGGCGCTTAGTTTGTCCTTGAAGTCCGGTTGTGCCAATACGGCAGCCATACCGTCATTGAGTTGTTTGACGATGGCTGCGGGCATATTGGCAGGACCAACGACGCCGTACCACTGCTGTGCATCAAATCCTTTGAGGCCGGCCTCTTCCAGGGTCGGTACGTCTTTGAGTTGGGGGTGGCGCTGAGTGCCTGTCACGGCCAACGCGCGGATGCGTCCGCCGCGAATGTGGGGCAACGCGGCTGCGAGGCCCGGGAACATCATTTGCGTTTGACCTCCAATCAAATCGGAGATGGCCGGTGCGATGCCACGGTAAGGAATATGCACCAAGAAAGTATTGGTTTGCATTTTGAACAATTCAGCCGTCAGGTGTGTGAGCGAACCCGCCCCTGCTGAGCCATAGGACATTTTTCCTGGATTTTGCTTCAAGTACTCGAGGAAGGCTTTGATGGTTTGCGGTGCCAAATTGGCGTTGCACACCAGCACATTGGGTGTCGAGCCGATCATGCCTATGGTTGTGAAGTCGGCAATAGGGTCATAAGGCAATTTACGCGTGGCCGGCGCAGTGCCATGTGTAGCCACATAGCCTTGCATGAGGGTGTAGCCATCTGCGGGAGAACGGGAAGTGGTCTGAGATGCAATCACACCGCCACCGCCACCCAGATTTTCAACCACCATGGGTTGCCCCATCACGCGACTCAAGCGATCGCACAGGGCGCGCCCGACCATGTCAGAGCCGCCGCCCGCTGAAACGGGCACGATGTATTTGATAGGCTTGTTCGGGTAGGCGCTTTGGGCTTGTACCCCTTGTTGCAGGCCGAACAAGGCGGGACTGGCTTTTAAAAGAGTGCGGCGTTTCATTTGAAGGGCTCCAGAAGCTTTGCGCGAGTTAACGGGGGTAGTATGCTGCTTGGGATGAATTTGCGGAATGAATAATGTTCCAATCCTACAATCCGAATCTTCACACAGGAATTACAGACCCATGAGCATTAAAAGTGACAAATGGATTCGCCGCATGGCCCAAGAGCACGGCATGATCGAGCCCTTTGAGCCAGGTCAAGTTCGCCTGAATGCTGCCGGTGAAAAAATCGTCAGCTATGGCACCAGCAGCTACGGTTATGACATCCGCTGCGCCCCCGAATTCAAGGTATTTACCAACATTTACAGCACCGTTGTGGACCCGAAGAATTTCGATCCCAAAAGCTTTGTCGACATCGAGTCCAACGTGTGCATCATTCCGCCCAATAGTTTTGCCTTGGCGCGAACGATGGAATACTTCCGTATTCCCCGTAACGTGCTCACAATCTGCTTGGGCAAGAGCACCTATGCCCGGTGTGGGATCATCGTGAACGTCACCCCTTTTGAGCCCGAGTGGGAGGGCTACGTGACCTTGGAGTTCTCCAATACCACGCCACTTCCCGCCAAAATTTATGCTGGAGAAGGCTGTGCACAAGTGTTGTTCTTCGAGAGCGACGAAGTCTGTGAGACCAGTTACAAGGACCGGGGTGGCAAATACCAAGGCCAGGTTGGAGTCACCTTGCCCAGAGCCTGATAGGCTTTCAAAAACCACAGGCTCGATGGCCCTTGCAGGCTCGCGCAGCGATATGGGTTTACACACTTTGGCATCACACAATTGTTCATTCCCATTCATCCTGTAAAAGCTGGGCGAAACCCTGCCCGTTACACACCCAAAGGCCGGCAAGTTGAGCCGCTAGCACGCGATCGCGTAGCGCAACTGTGTAAAGGATTGGCATGGCGAAGTGACCTGTTGATTGAGCACTTGCATCGGCTTCAAGATGCTGAGGGTGCGTTAAGACAGGGTCATTTGGCAGCACTGGCTGAGCGCCTGCAGTTGAGTCAAGTGGAGGTGTTTGAGGTCGCCAGTTTCTACCACCACTTTGACGTGGTTGAGGACAGTGCGATTGTGCCTGCGACGGTGGTCCGAGTATGTACCAGCTTGTCGTGTTCCATGGCTGGTGGCAATGCATTGTTGTCTGAACTTCAGTCGCAACTGAATGGCAACAGCGCGGTCAGGGTGCAAGCCGCCCCTTGCATCGGGCAATGCCATAAGGCACCTGCCGTTTGTGTGGGACAGCGCCAATTGCCGCATGCCAGTGTGGCAGAGGTTCAGGGTTTATTGGCAAAGGGTGAAACCATGCCACGGGAATTGCCAATTGACACCGAGTCAGCCTTGTTGCAATTGAACCGTATTTTGTCAGGCGCGTTGAAGCCCGAGCAGGTCGTGGTTGAACTGAAAGTCTCCGGCTTACGTGGACTGGGGGGGGCTGGATTTCCAGCTTGGCGAAAATGGGAAACCGTTCGCGCGCAACCGGGTCCGCGGCATATGGTCGTCAATATTGATGAAGGGGAAGTGGGTACATTCAAAGATGGGTATGTTCTGACCGATCTGGACGGTGGTGCCCGTCAGGTTCTTGAGGGCATGTTGATTGCCGCCCATGTTGTCGGTGTGGATCGAATATGGCTCTACCTGCGCGATGAGTACCATGATGCTCGCCATTTGCTTGAGCGCGAACTGGCAATTTTGAATGTTCAACTGAAAGAACTTTCCACGCTGTACCCCAATTACATGGCTCCGGAAATTGAACTTCGCCGCGGCGCAGGGGCTTATATCTGTGGCGAGGAATCGGCCTTGATCGAGTCCTTAGAGGGCAAGCGTGGAATACCTCGATTGCGCCCGCCGATAGTGGCCACGCACGGTGTATTTGGACGCCCGACACTGGCGCACAATTTGGAAACGCTTTGGTGGTTGCCGCAGATTTTGAAGCAGGGCGGAGAATGGCTCGCTCAACAAGGTTTGCGTGGGCGCAGCGGTTTGCGACGTTTTTCAGTTTCGGGTCGGGTTCGCCAACCCGGTGTGGTTTTGGCACCAGCCGGCATCACTTTGAACGAGCTCATTAACGAGCATGCAGGGGGCATGGCGGACGGCCATCAGCTTTATGCCTATCTGCCAGGGGGCGCTTCGGGGGGTATCTTGCCAGCTGCTTTGGCGGACCTGCCGTTGGACTTCGATACCCTGTCCGAGCATGGTGCTTTTATCGGTTCAATGGCGGTAGTGGTGCTGAGCCAGCAAGACTCTGCGCGAGACGCAGCATTGAATTTGATGCGGTTTTTCGAAAGCGAATCATGCGGCCAATGTACGCCTTGTCGCAGTGGTACAACCCAGGCGATGCAATTGATGCAATCACCCGTTTGGGACGCGGCCTTATTGGGAGAGTTGTCTCAGGTGATGCGCGATGCGTCCATTTGCGGGTTGGGTCAGGCCGCTCCAAATCCCGTCGACTCGGTGTTGCGCTTTTTTGCGCATGAAGTGAATGGCGCAAACTCGGTTGAGGTTCCAATATGAAAACAGGGGATCTGCCAAATGAAGCGGTACCCATTCCCTTCACGCTCAATAACCGTTCGGCTGAAGCCATCCCGGGAGAGAGCCTATTGAATGTGGCCCAGCGCATGGGGATTGAGATTCCTCATCTTTGTCATAAAGACGGATTGCGCAGCCCGGGTAATTGTCGAAGTTGTGTGGTCGAAGTAGCGGGCGAACGCGTGCTCGCCCCCGCTTGTTGCAGAGCGCCACAGCCAGGTATGGTGGTGAACACAGAAAGTCAGCGTGCGACAACAGCTCAAAAAATCGTGCTGGAGTTGTTGCTCGCGGACGCCCCGCAAACTGAGCTTTTGAAACATGACAGCGAACTGACCCGTTGGGCCAAAGCTGTTGGCGCTCGAGCTGGCCACTTTTCCTTGCGATCAGGTGCAGGCAACTCGCATGGCCCTGTTGACAATGCTTCTGAAATTGAACGCTACAGGATCGATACTTCTCATCCTGCCATGACCGTTAATCTGGATGCGTGTATCCAATGCACCCGCTGCATTCGCGCCTGCCGTGAGACACAGGGCAACGATGTTTTGGGTCTGGCTTTCAGGGGGGGGCAAGCGCAAATTGTGTTTGACCAGAACGACCCCATGGGCGACAGCACTTGCGTTGCGTGTGGCGAGTGTGTCCAAGCCTGCCCCACGGGTGCCATCGCACCAGCCAATGGTGCGTATGCCAAGTCCGCTCAAAAGCGCGTGGACTCGGTATGCCCGTTTTGTGGTGTGGGTTGTCAGCTGAGCTACCACGTGAGTGACGGCAAGATTGAGCAGGTGGCGGGTAATTCAGGGCCATCCAATGAGGGTCGACTGTGTGTGAAAGGTCGTTTTGGTTTTGATTATGCGCACAGCCCGGATCGGTTGACACGCCCTTTGATCCGGCGTGCTGACGCACCCAAGGACCCCCTGAATGTGATGCGCCGCGACTGGCGGGAGCTCTTTCGCGAAGCCACTTGGGATGAAGCTTTGGATGCTGTCGCGGTGGGTTTTCAAAATGCCATGGCCAGTACCACTGATCGCGGGCGTATGGGGCCCGTGGCAGGATTTGGTTCTGCAAAGGGTACGAACGAAGAAGCTTATTTGTTTCAGAAATTGATCCGTACCGCCTTCGGTACACACAACGTGGACCACTGCACCCGGTTGTGCCACGCTTCCAGCGTGGCGGCGCTCATGGAGGGTTTAGGCTCGGCCGTGGTGACCAATCCTTTGCGGGATGTTGTGCATGCCAACTTTGTGCTCATCATTGGCGCCAATCCGGCTCAAAATCATCCCGTGGGTGCGACCTGGATCAAGAATGCCGTGAAAAATGGCACGCGCATGGTGCTGGCCGATCCTCGGCGTACCGAACTTGCGCGTCATGCATGGAAACACCTGGGATTTCATGCCGGAACCGATGTGGCATTGCTCAATGCAATTTTGCATACGATTATTGAAGAAGGCCTGACCGATACCGCCTATATAGAAACTCACACCCTGGAGTTTGCGCAACTTAAGGCCCATGTTGTTGATTTTTCACCTGAGGCGATGGCGCCGGTGTGTGGTATCGACGCCACCACCCTTCGCGAGGTGGCTCGGGCCTATGCCACCGCCGGCAACAGCATGATTCTGTGGGGCATGGGGGTCAGCCAGCATACCCATGGAACAGACAATGCGCGTTGTCTGATCGCGCTCGCTCTCATCACAGGCCAGATCGGTCGTCCTGGTACCGGACTGCATCCGCTGCGTGGACAAAACAATGTGCAAGGGGCGAGCGATGCGGGGTTGATCCCCATGGTTTTGCCTGACTACCAATCAGTGACTCAACCGAGTGCCCGTGCAAAAGCAGAGCAGATCTGGGGCTTGCCGCCGGGGACCCTGTCAGGTGAGTCAGGTCTGACCGTGGTTGAGATTGTCAATGCCGCTTATGAGGGGTCCATTCGTGCGATGCTGATCCAGGGCGAAAACCCTGCGATGAGCGATCCCGATGCGCATCATGCACGCGAAGCCTTGGCACGGCTTGACCACCTGGTGGTGCAAGATATTTTTCTGACAGAAACGGCCAGTTTGGCTGACGTGGTGCTTCCGGCCACAGCCTGGCCTGAAAAGACGGGCAGCGTCACCAACACGGACCGCTGCGTGCAGCTCGGTCGCAAAGCCATACCCGCACCTGGCGAGGCCCGAGCCGATGCTTGGATTACCGAGCAAATCGCCCATCGCCTGGGTCTTAGCTGGACCTATGGTGTGGCCCCGGATGGAAGAGCGAGCCTGTCCGCCGAGCATGGCATTGGCGCCGTATTTGAGGAAATGCGTACGCTCATGCCCAGTATTGCCGGACTCTCCTGGGCACGACTGCAACGTGAAGGTGCCGTAACCTACCCGGTAGACAGCGAAGAAGATCCTGGCCAACCTGTCGTTTTCACAGACCACTTTCCCACGCGCAGTGGCCGCGCGACGTTGGTGCCGTCTACCCTGCGTCCCCCTGCTGAAGTTCCTGACGCTGAATACCCGATTGTTCTCATCACTGGGCGCGAGTTGGAGCACTGGCATACCGGCAGCATGACCCGACGCAGCACAGTACTTGATGCTTTAGAGCCAGGCCCCTCGGTCAGCTTGCATCCCGAAACGGCCGAACGCCTTGGCTTGGCCCCGGGTGGCAGCGCACAGGTGCGTTCACGAAGAGGTTTTGTTGTACTGCCTGTGCGACTGGATCAGGGCATGCCTGTCAATGCCGCCTTTATTCCATTTGCATATGCCGAAGCTGCGGCCAACCTGTTGACTAATCCTGCACTTGATCCGTTGGGCAAGATTGCAGAACTCAAATATTGCGCAGTGGATGTGAGGCTGATGTCAGACTGAAGGGTCTAGATAAAAGTTACATTGTTTGATTTTTGTTAAAAGCAAATCGCCATGACTTTTTAATGACCAAGGCGAGTCCTAAAAGGGTTGAAATAAGCCTTTTTCAGGGTGCCATTCCAAAGTGCGACAATACAAGGTTAATGACAGACTCTTTTTCCAATCTATCTCTGGCTGAGCCCTTGGCTCGCGCTGTGGCCGAAATGGGCTACGCGTCCATGACGCCTATCCAGGCTCAGGCCATTCCTGTGGTGTTGACTGGTCAAGACGTGATGGGCGCAGCCCAGACCGGGACCGGGAAAACGGCGGCGTTTTCCTTGCCTTTGTTGCAACGCCTGCTCAAACACGAAAACAGCTCGACCTCGCCTGCCCGACACCCGGTGCGCGCTTTGGTGCTGCTGCCAACGCGTGAACTGGCCGACCAGGTGGCCCAGCAAATCAAGCTCTATGCCAAGTACACCCAGATGCGCAGCATGGTGGTATTTGGTGGCATGGACATGAAGCCACAAACACTGGAGCTCAAAAAAGGTGTTGAGATCTTAGTGGCTACGCCAGGTCGTTTGTTGGACCACATCGAAGCCAAAAACACGGTGCTCAACCAGGTGGAGTATGTGGTGCTTGACGAAGCCGACCGCATGTTGGACATTGGTTTCTTGCCTGATTTGCAGCGCATTTTGAGCTTTTTGCCTAAACAACGCACCACCTTGCTTTTTTCGGCCACCTTTTCGCCTGAGATCAAGCGATTGGCAAACAGCTATTTGCAAAACCCCGTCACCATCGAGGTGGCGCGCCCCAATGAAACCGCCTCCACCGTTGAGCAGCGTTTTTATGCCGCGCAAGATGACGACAAGCGCCGTGTGGTCAAGCATGTGCTGACCAGTCGGGGTATCAAGCAGGCCTTCATTTTTGTGAACAGCAAATTGGGTTGTGCCCGCTTGGCCCGTTCATTGGAACGCGAAGGTCTTAAAACTACAGCTTTGCATGGCGACAAATCGCAAGACGAGCGTTTGAAAGCCCTCGAAGCTTTCAAACAAGGTGAAGTGGATTTACTGGTCTGTACCGATGTGGCCGCGCGTGGCTTGGACATCAAAGATGTACCTGCTGTATTCAATTTTGACGTTCCCTTCAATGCGGAGGATTATGTGCACCGGATTGGCCGAACGGGCCGAGCAGGAGCGTCGGGCTTGGCCGTGACCTTGGTATCACCATCGGATACACGTTTGGTCAACGATATAGAAAAACTGATTAAGAAAAAGCTGGAGATCGAGAGCCTTGATTTAGGCGATGACCGGGGTTCTCTACCTGATGAGCGCAGTGGTTCAGACCGTGGGTTCGAGCTGCGTTCATCTTCCCGTGAGTCGGGTAGAGAGTCTGCACGCTGGGGTACGCGTGAATCATCTGACCCGCACGATAGCAGCGATTCGCAGCGAGAGCGCCGAGGCAGTTTTCGGCCTGCGCCTGTCAACCGTGACCCATTTTTTGAAAAGCCTTATGAGGCCCCCCTCAATGAGGCTGCTCCCGTTTGGGAGTCTGCTAAGCCTTCGGGTGGTGCTCGCAGCAGTATCTCTGCCAACATCAAGCCCAAGCGAAAAGTGGCAGCCTTGTTCAAAATCGCTGCTGTAGAAGTCAGTTAAGCATTCACTTTGATTGGCTCGGGTCTTTACCCGGCCGTCATAAAGATGTCCTCAAGCGCTGTCAAAATCCGCTCATGCAACGCACTAAAATTTCCCACTTACATTCCTTTGTCAGCGCCAGGTGTTCACCGTTGATTGTGCGTGCGCATGGCGTTCTTTTTGGCATGACTCTGGTCACAGCCGCAGCCGCACAAACCACAGCACCAGCGGCTGAACCTGTGCAAGCGATGGGCGATGTCGAGATCAAAAGCAACCGTGACAACGACACCCAAGTGCGTCGTGAATCAACAGCGGCCAAGATCGTGATTGGTCGCGAAGAGATCGACAAGCAGGGCGATGCCAGTCTGGGCGAAGTCCTCAAGCGGCTGCCGGGCGTCACCATCCAGGGCACTCCAGGCCGCGGAGGCGCCATTCGCATGCGGGGCATGGGCGGCGGTTACACCCAAATTTTGCTTGATGGGCAACGTGTTCCCCCCGGTTTTTCGGTGGACAGCCTGACGCCAGAGCAAGTGGAAAAGATCGAAATCATGCGTGCGCCTACCGCAGAGACTGGTGCCCGTGCGATTGCCGGCACCATCAATATTGTGCTGCGTGAGGGGCAAAAGGCCAATCCTGACGACTTCAAAGTGGGCAGCAGCTTGGAGCATGGCAAGCTGTCCGAGCAAGTCAATTGGGTGCATAACCTCAAAACCGAGGGCATGAACGGCACCTTCACACTTTCATCTTACGACACGCGCAAGCCTGACGATGCGACCACGCACACGGTCGCCACGGCGGATGCCAACACCACATTGCCTGCGTCTTCGTCTGACCGTGTGCGCGACACGGTCAGCTTGGGCCATCGACAAGGTATCTATGCCAATGCCCGTTTGCAGTGGCGTGGCGAACAAGGCACCAGTCTTGTGTTGATGCCCTTTGTGGTTTACTCGGATTACAACAACCACGGCCGGACCGATTTGCGGCAAATCGACACCGTGGGCGGGATGGTCTCTAGCCGCACTGACAGCGCAATTTTGGAGACACAAAGCCGGTATGTGATGACCCGTTTGAATGGTCAATGGAATCGCCGTTTGAGCCCCGATGACTTGATGGAAGTGAAGTTTGGTTTGGGGCGTTCCACCTACAAATACAACTTCAATCAAACGCCGTCAGGGAGCACGGGTTTATTGCTCAATTTGGCCGAGAACCAGAATTTCACAGACTTGTCATCGAGTTTGACCGGCAAGCTGACCCAGGTTTTGAAAAATGGCCATCAACTGGTGAGTGGCTTGGAGTATGAAGCGGTGAACCGCGACGAGAGGGCCAACAGTTCGGTGACGGACGACATTGGCGACCTCAAAGCCAGCACCAAGCGGTGGGCTATCTATACCCAAGACGAGTGGAAGTTCAATGAACAATGGTCAGCCCATGCGGGTTTGCGTTACGAAAATATCGTGACCTCGGGCACCAGCAGCGATGGCCTCAGGCGTAACACCAGTTCAGTAGTTTCCCCACTGTTGCATGCCTTGTGGAAACCGGTTCCCGGCAGCCGTGACCAGTTTAGGATGAGTTTGACGCGCAGCTACAAAACACCGACCTTGTACAACTTGGTAGCCTTGCCCGCACTGTCCCGCGAGACCAACAGCCCGACCCGTCCCGACCGCGTGGGCAATCCTGATTTGCGCCCCGAGTTGGCCACGGGTATTGACTTGGCTGCAGAACGCTACTTTGAAGGTGGCGGTTTGATCAGTGCCAATCTGTTTCGTCGCAACATCTCCGATTTGATCCGCTACACGATCACTCAGCGTGCCAATCCCTCATGGGCGCCAGGCCAAAACCGCTGGGTCTCTAGCCCCCAAAACGTGGGGGATGCCGTCACGCAGGGGATTGAGCTGGAAGCCAAGTTCCGTTTGAACCAATGGTGGACTGAGGCTTTGCCGGTTGATATTCGCAGCAACATGAGCTTTTTCCGCTCGCAGGTCAAAGATGTGCCCGGCCCCAACAACCGACTCGATCAGCAACCCGATATGACCGCCAATTTGGGGGCCGACTACCGCTTTCGCGGCGCGCCCTTCACTGTGGGTGGCAACATCAATTACAACCCAGACTACACAACGCGCCAGAGCGACACCCAGACCACTTACCAGGGCGCTAAAAAAGTGGTGGATGTCTATGGTTTATGGCGCTATTCTGCAGCCACGGCGCTGCGGCTGACAGTGAGTAACCTCACCCCGTCTGACTACATCACGGGGTCAAGTTACATGGGCAATGGCGTATCTGAAATTGCACGCACGACGAACCGAAATTGGCAGAACGTCACCGTGCGCTTGGAGATGAAAATTTAAACCATCCCGTTGCGTTGAGCCAGTTCAACAAACAAACCAGAATGGTCCAGATCGCTCAAGCCGTGGTCAATGGCTTGGGCATAGAGTTGCTCAAACAAGCTGGTAATGGGTGCTTCAAAGTCGAGGGATGCTGCGGTGTCCAGCGCATTGCGCATGTCTTTGAGTTGCACTGTCATTCGGGCTCGCGGTGCAAAATCGCGCTCGATCATGCGTTGTCCATGCAATTCCAAAATTCGGCTTTGTGCAAAGCCACCGACAATGGCTTCGCGAACCTTGGCCATGTCGGCGCCGCCTTTGGCACATAAAAGCAAGGCCTCGGCGACGGCCCCGATGGTGATGCCCACAATCATTTGATTCGCTAATTTGGCCAACTGACCTGAGCCATGAGGCCCAACATGTGTGGCCTTGCCAAGAACTTGCAAAATCTTTTTTGCCTGTTCAAAGTCATGCGCTTGACCCCCCACCATGATGGCCAAAGTGCCCGCTTCTGCGCCGACGGTACCACCGGACACTGGCGCATCCAAGTGGGCTACCCCCAAGGCTTGCAAACGCGCGGAATGATCGCGGGCTTCAGCAGGTTTGATCGAGGCCATGTCGATCATCAAACACCCCGCACGCATCGCCTCGGCCGCGCCTAGTTCAAACAAAACATGGGTTACCACGGGGCCGCTTTCAAGCAGGCTGATCACCACATCAGCTTGGCGAACTGCGTCTTGCACTTGGGGGTGTACCTTGGCACCCAATGGCACCAGGGCTTGGGCTTTATCCGGGCTGCGGTTCCAGGCATGTACCGTGTACCCTGCCTGACACAAACGTTGGGCCATGGGCAAACCCATGCGGCCAATGCCCAAGACAGCGATGTGGAGTGACATGGCATTTCCTTTGTGTTGATTTCAAAAATTAGATTGTCGCGTGTTCAGACACTACACTTGTGAAGATGCTTCGCAGGAAGTATGTCAAGATCATTTTCTATTTCAATGTTCGGAGAAGACCATGAAAGCAAGCCCCGCCTTACAACGTCCTCGTGCTGGCACAGGTGCCTGGTTCGACAGCATGTACAACAACCGCGCCTTGGTGCCCGATTTTGCGGACCATTTCGCACGTTGGCAAAGCGCCTCTCAAGCCGCACGTCAAGCTTTAACTTGTACCTTGGACATCGCTTATGGTGAGGGCCCTAGTGAAACTCTGGATATTTTTCCGGCTCAAAAGCCCAACGCTCCTGTGGTGGTGTTCATCCATGGTGGCTACTGGCGTAGCCTGGACAAGTCAGACCATTCTTTTGTAGCCCCTGCATTGCTGGCCATGGGGGCTTGTGTGGTGGTTGTGAACTATGCCTTGTGCCCTGAAACGCAAGGCCAGGCCGTGACTGTGCCGGATATCGGTTTGCAAATGGCCCACGCCTTGGCTTGGACACATCGGCATATTGCGGCCTATGGTGGCGATCCCCAGCGCATCACTTTGGCAGGGCACTCGGCTGGCGGGCATTTGGCGGCCATGTTGTTGGCCTGCGAATGGAAAGCCTTGGACAAAAAACTACCTACGCATCTGGTGCGCAAGGCCTTGTCGATCTCGGGCTTGTTTGATCTGGATCCGCTGCGAAAAGCGCCTTTCATTCAAGCCTCATTGCATTTGACCCCCAAGCAGGTCAAGATGGCCAGCCCCGCACTGTGGGCATCACCCCGCCAGCGCGTGCTCTACACAGTGGCCGGTGGCGATGAGAGCGCAGAGTTTTTGCGCCAGAACCGTTTGATTCATCAAACTTGGGGCCCTCCCGCGGTCCCAGTGTGCGAGGGCTTGCCGGGTTTGAATCATTTTTCGATTTTGGGTGATTTTATTCAAACCGGCACCCGCCTGAACGACCTGATGCGGCAGTTGATCGCCGCATAGGTCCGCCAGCAGGTTTACTGGGAGATCACTCCGGTTCGATCTTTGCATCCCGCACCACCTTGGCCCAGCGGGGTGCTTCTGACTTGATCAGCGCAGCAAACTGCTCTGGCGAACCGCCACCGAGTTCGTTGCCTTGGCTCAGTATTTTGTCTTTCACTTCAGGGTCTTGCAAGGCCATGTTGCACGCTGCATTGAGTTGTTTGATCAACTCGGCGGACATGCCTTTGGGGCCAATCAGACCTTGCCAGTTCATCACTTCAACGGCAGGGAAACCTTGCTCCCCCATGGTCGGAATTTCTGGAGCCAAAGGCGACCGGGTTTTGCTGGTGATGGCCAGGGCACGCAGTCGGCCGGCTTTGATGGCAGGCATGGCGGTGTACATCTGCTCGAACATCATGTTCACTTGGCCACCCATCAAGTCTGTGGCGCCTGCAGAGCCGCTCTTGTAAGGCGCATGGATCATGTCAATGCCCGCCGCGTTCTCGAACAAGGCACCGCTCAGGTGGTGCGAGCCACCGATGCCGCCGGAGGCATAGCTCAGTTTGCCGGGTGCCGCTTTGGCAGCGTTCACGATGTCTTTGACCGTCTTGAAAGGCGAGTCGTTGCGCACCATCAAGATCAAGGGGCCGCGCTCGATCAAGCAGATGGGCGTCAGGTCATTTTGCGGATCAAAATTGAGTTTTTTGAACAAGGCTTGGTTGACCGCCAAGGGGGCAAAATTGCCCATGCCCAAGGTGTAGCCATCCGGCTTGCCGCGAGCAATGGCTTCGGTGCCAATGTTGCCACCCGCGCCGGCTTTGTTGTCAATGATGATGGGTTGGCCCAAGATGGTGGTCATGACCTTGGCGACTTGGCGCGATCGCGAGTCGGCGTTTCCCCCCGCAGCGTAAGGGCAGATCCAAGTAATGGATTTGCTGGGAAATTTGTCTTGCGCCTGGGCCCAAGCGGGCACCACCAATGCGCCGCCCACTTGCAGAAGTTCACGTCTTTTCATGCAATGTCTTTCATGTGATGTCTTTCATCTTTAGGCTGGTAAAAACCGCTCTACCAGCAAACTCCAATAAGCCGATCCGATGGCCACATTGCCATCGTTGAAATCGTAACCTGGATTGTGCACCATGCAGGCACCATGTCCGTCCCCACTGCCATCGCCATTGCCGATCAACAGGTAGCAACCAGGTACTTTTTCCAGCATGAAGGCAAAGTCTTCGCTGCCCGTCAAAGCCCGCCCTTGGCGGGTCACGTTGGCAGCGCCAAGGAGCTCCTCGCCCACATCGCGGGCAAAGTCGGTTTCGGCCAAAGTGTTCACCAAAACAGCATAGCCTCGCTGGTAATCGATTTGGGCTTTGACGCCATAACTTTGGGCTTGGGCATGCACCAGTTCTTTGATGCGGACTTCCAGCAGTTCACGCACTTCGCGATTGAGCGAGCGCACGCTCAGCTTCAGGGTGCAGGTTTGCGGAATCACATTGTTGGCTATGCCGGCATTGAAGGCGCCCACGGTGATGACGGCCATCTCCAAGGGGTCGACGTTACGCGACACGATGGTCTGCAAGCCCATCACAATCGCTGAGCCTGCCACGATGGAGTCAGTCGCTGTGTGCGGCATCGCGCCGTGACCGCCAATCCCTTCAAGGGTAATGGTCACATTGTCAGACGAGGCCATGGCCGAGCCATCACGAAACACCAGTTGGCCTTGCGGGTGGCTGGGCATGTTGTGCATGGCAAAAATGGCGTTGCAGGGGTATTTGGTGAACAGGCCGTCTTCCATCATTTTGACGGCGCCGCCCAGGCCTTCTTCAGCAGGTTGAAAAATCAAATTCACCGTGCCCGAGAACTGGCCTTTTTGCGCAATGTGTTTGGCTGCGGACAACAACATAGCCGTGTGCCCGTCGTGACCACAGGCATGCATGATGCCGGTATTGCAGCTGGCATAGGGCAGTCCAGTGGCC
>Ga0214919_10007123_pt1 | contig 15190 bp, 8 predicted proteins | sample LL1503_MetaG_FD_177994 | JGI IMG/M metagenome (GOLD analysis project Ga0214919, IMG submission 177994) | Freshwater microbial communities from Lake Lanier, Atlanta, Georgia, United States - LL-1503 | ecosystem: Environmental > Aquatic > Freshwater > Lake | place: USA: Georgia | collected 2015-03-15 | reverse complement strand
CTCAACGTAAAGACCTCTGTGCGGGAATACTGTTCATACTTGTACTCGGTGGCCTAGGCGGCGGCTGGCGGATTGTTCTCACTTTAGGCCGTTTCTGTTCTCACTTTTTTCACCAAAAAAGCAAAAACCCCGATAACCTAATGGTTGCTCGGGGCTTAGCGAAAATGGAGCGGGAGAAGAGACTCGAACTCTCGACGTCCACCTTGGCAAGGTGGTGCTCTACCAACTGAGCTACTCCCGCGAGAGAGGCGGAGTATTCGACTCCCGATTTACCCGTCAACCAGATTATTTTAGGCCTGTTTCTGAGCCGAGGGCTTTATTTTCAGACTCAGCTTACTGGTATTCCGCCAGCTCGACAATGACCCCGTCGGGATCGAGGCAGTAAACGAGCCGCTTATCGCTGATGCCTTGATCGAAAGCCACCACGCCTCTCGGCACGTCCGTGGGTTCACCCCAGACCTCTACCCCAGCCGCGCGGAGGCGAGCAACGAGGGCCGTGATATGAGAAGTGCGCAGGGCAAAATGCCGAAGCCCCCGCGTATTCGCTCGAGAATTTTCTGCCAACGCCAAACCCGCGGGGGCTAGATATTGTAACAGCTCGATCCGCGGCTCGCCTCCCGGTGAAACGATAAACACCGCGTGGGCTTTCACTCCAGAGAGACCCACAATCTGATCAATCCAAGCGCCTTCTAGGTAAGCCTCTTTCGTCTGCACGAAACCTAAAAGCCCACTATAAAACGCTAGCGAGCGAGGCAAATCTGCCACTACAATGTTAAGATGATCTATGCCGCCAATCATGCCTGCAGGTTTCCCATCGCTCGCGCGGCGGCAAGAACTGTTTACATTCAGTATTTCCAGCTTCCCCCTCGCTCGTTGCACGGTACATGTAGGCTTTCCCATGGCCGGCCGCCCATCTCCTTCTTCTCGTAATCTGCCCGCGTTTACCAACGCCAGCACCCCCGCAGAACGGCTGGCTGCTTGTCAGGCCTACCTGAAAACAGAGGGTGAGCGCATTCAGGCTAAACACCAAGCGGGCGAGCCGGGCCAAAAAATTGTGGCGGCGATCGCCACTAAGATCGATCGACTCCTCCAGCCTCTGTTTACCTACGCCTTGGAATCGTGGCGGCGGCAACACGGCGAGCCCCCCACCCCCGCCTGCTTAATCGGCTTGGGCGGCTATGGTCGTAGCGAACTCAATCCCCTCAGTGATATCGATGTGATGTTCCTCTACCCGAGCACGGCAAAAGCCAAGGACCTCGCCAAATTCCAGGAGCATCTCTCCAATGAAATTCTTTATCCACTCTGGGACCTGCGCCTGAAAATTGGCCACTCCACCCGCACGCTCACCGAGGTATTCGCCGAAGCGGGTCGCGATATTCGCACCAAAACGTCCTTACTCGAAGCGCGCCTCATCGCAGGCTCAGAATCACTCTACGAAAATTTCGCGGCCACTTACCGCCAACATTACCTCACAGAAAACCCCAAAGGCTACATCGCCGCTCGCCTCACGGATCAAGGCAGCCGCCGCCTCCAACACGGTGACACGGTTTTTATGCAGGAGCCCGATCTTAAAAATGGGGTCGGGGCATTGCGGGATTATCAGAATGCCCTCTGGATGGCACGCGTGCGCCTCGGGGTTACCCAGCTCGATGAACTCGTCGACCAGCGCTACCTCCAAGCTGGTGAATTGCGCGACTTCAAACGCGCCTATCATTTTCTGCTCCGAGTCCGCAATGAACTCCATTATATGAGCAAGCATCCGACCGATGTGCTCAACTTGGAAATTCAACCGCGCCTCGCCGCCCAGCTCGGCTACGCCCAACCCGCCATGTTGGATCGGGTCGAAGCCTTCATGCAGGATTATTATGGCCACGCGCAGATCATCTACCGCATCTCGAAAATCATCGAACAACGCCTCGCCCTCACCATCGCGGCCCGCCCCGGTTTCGTTGGCTCTTTAAAAAACCTCCTGCTCGCCCGGCGCTCCGAACGCACGAAGCGCCTGGACGGTTTTATCGTTCGCGGCCGGGAACTCGCCGCAGAAAATCCGACGATCTTCCAAGATGATCCCGTCCGCCTCATTCGCGTCTTTCGGCACTGCCAACAGCTCGATTGCACTCCGGATGTCGATCTAGCCGCGCTGATTCGCGCTTCGCTCAAATTAGTTACCAAAAAAATTAGCGAATCACCCGAAGCTAATCTGAGCTTCCGCACGATGCTGGAAGAAACCGGCCGCGTCTATCCGCCGCTTGCCTTGATGCACGAGCTAGGCGTGCTCAGTCGCTTCCTGCCAGAGTTCAAACCGCTAACCTGCCTCGTTCAGCACGAATATTATCACCGCTACACCGCCGATATCCATACCCTCAGCGCCATCCGCGAGCTCGATAATCTTTTCACCCCCACCGGCCCGAGCGCCGAAAAATATCGCGACGAACTCCACCAGACCGCGCAACCCAGCCTCCTTTACCTCATCCTGCTTCTGCATGATATCGGCAAAGGCCAAGGCATTCAGGGCCATGCAGAGAGCGGCGTCGTCATCGCTGCCGCGGTTTTAAAACGCCTGCAAATTGATGCCCACAGCCAAGACGTGGTGAATTTTATTATAAAAAATCACCTGGTGATGGCACGCTTCTGGCAGAAGCACGATTTGGATGATCCCCAAACCGCGACTGCCTTTGCCCAAATCGTCGGCGACCCCGATCGGTTGCGCTATCTCTACGTGCACACTTTCTGCGATGCGAATGGCACCTCGGCGAGCCTCTGGAATGGCTATAAAGATTCCCTGCACCGCGCGCTATTTGATCGCACCCTCGAGCGTCTTACACTCGGCGAAACCGTCGAACTTCGACTGCGGGAGCAGAAGGAAATGACGCGGCAAATCCTCATCACCCAGACGATTCCCGGCATCAGCGCGGATGAAATCACCGCTCATTTTAATTTATTACCGGAGCGCTATTTCACCCAAACGGAAGCCCCCGAAATTACTTTGCACATCCAGATGGTGCATCGCCTGCTGCAATCCATCGCGACCGCTGACTCAGTCGGCGCATTGCAACCCATCATTGAGTGGCAGGATGATATTAATCGCAGCTACACCACGGTGCACGTAGTCACTTGGGATCGGGCGGGGCTATTTTATAAATTAGCCGGCGCCTTCAGCGTGGCCGGGCTCAGCATTCTCTCTGCCCGTATCACGACGCGCTCCGACCACATCGCGATCGACACTTTTCATATTGTCGAGCCGGGGCGCGGCCTCGTGCAAAGCCAGTCAGCAATGGAGACCTTTGCGGCCACCGTTGAAGACGCCTTGATGAATAATCGAGACCTCCTGCCGGCGATCGCGACCCAAGCCAAGAAATTCGCGGACGCTACCCGTTACCTCACCCCTACCCAAGCGATCCCCGCGAGCTTCCCCCCCACGGTTGAGGTCTACCATGAGCTCACGCTCAATCGCATCATCGTGGAAATTCAAGCTCACGATCAAATCGGGCTGCTCTACCGACTCGTCAAAGCCATTTCAGACCATGGTTACGACACCACGTTTGCCCGCATCAGCACCGAGCGGAGTGTGGCGATTGATACTTTCTATATTGAGCCCGACCAACCAAGCGCCACGGATGATACCGCTCGCCTCCATACGCTGCGCGACACCCTCCGTGCGATCATCACGCCGCCGCCAGCCAATCCCTGAAGCTACGCGCAAGATCACGGGTTGCGAATCACCGTTTCCTCCCTCTAGTTTTTTGGCATGGAACTGGGCATAACTATTTTTAACGAGCTGACCGTGCCGCCGCACCGCGTAGCCCGGGAGCAAGCCAGCTGATGAGCTCAGCGTCCACGCCCCAAGCAATCGTGGCCACCGATGCGGCCGTGCTCTATCGCCTCGCCTCGCTTGCCGTTCGCGCCACTGCAGCAACCACCGCGCAACGCGACATTTTGACGATCATCATGGGAGCCTTTTCGGCCGACAGCGGCTCGTTGGCTTTGCTCAGCGCGGAGAGTGGTCAGCTGGAAATCAGCGTTCAACAAGGCCTACCCGCTGATGCCGGTAAATTTGCGCTGCGTCCTGGCCAAGGCATTACGGGCTGGGTCGCTCTGCATACGAAAGCCCTGCTCGTCCCCGATGTAGCGACTGAAACTCGTTATATCTCCGCGCGGCCTAACGTGCGCTGCGAGATGGCCGCGCCCTTAATCGCCGAAGGTCGGACCATTGGCGTCATCAATCTCGATGCCGATCGCTGTGGCGCCTTCGATGAGGCCGCGCTGATGCGCCTCCAGCGCTTTGCGGATGAGGCCGGCGCGGTGCTCCACCGCCTCTGGCAACTAGAGCGGTTAAGGTCCAATGCCACGCAGCTCACCACCCTCGTAGAATTGGGCCACTCGCTCGTCACGCAACTCGCCCCCGAAGAACTCCTCGCTACGCTCACCCAAAGTGGTCGTTCGCTCTTTAACGCCCGCCTCTGCCTCTTGCACGACTACGACCCCACGCGTCGCGAGCTGCGCTTGCATGCGTGGTCGGCCACGGGTGATTCAGCTGCCGCGCGTCTCACCCTGCCCCCCGCCACCGTATCCGTTGATCTCGCGTTACTCGCCGCCGTCATTCGCTCCGGCAAGGTAATGGAATTTCAAAATATTGATGGCCCTGGTTACAGCGAAGCCGGTGATCTGCCCCGCGATCGCACGCTCTGCTCCGCCTTAGCCGCCCCCCTCATGCTGGATGGCTTGCCCACCGGCGTACTCACCATTTTCTACGATCAGGCTCATCGTTTTAACGACCACGAAAAGCGCCTCGCGACCGCCCTGGCCAGCTTCGCCGCCGTCGCTTTACAGAACGCCCGTCTCTACGCGCGGATATTTCACACGGAGGAAGTACTGCGGAAAAATGAAACGCTGACGACCCTCGGCCTCCTCGCGGCCGAAATTGCCCATGAAATCCGCAATCCCCTCACCGTAATTAAATTGCTGCACGGCACGCTCGGCCTCGATTTCAGCCCCGCCGACCCTCGCCGACGCGATCTTGCAGTGATCACTGATAAAATCACTCAGCTCGAAACCATCGTCACGCGCGTGCTCTCCTTCGGCCGCACCTCCTCAGCCCTCCACGCGCGCTGGGCGCTCAGTGAAATTCTCGACGACACCCTGGTACTCCTCCGCGCCAAACTCGCGCAGGCTAATGTTCAATGCCATTACGCCAACCCGGAGCGGGTCCTATACCTCAACGGAAACAAGGGGCAGTTGCAGCAGGTCCTGCTCAATCTGATACTCAACGCCGTGCAAGCCATGCCCCAAGGTGGCCACCTCACGCTCCGCCATTCGGTGGAGGGGACGCGACTGCAACTCGAGGTTACTGATACTGGCAGCGGCATACCCGCCGCCATTCAGCCGCGAATATTTGAATCTTTCCTCTCCGGCCGCGCCGATGGCACCGGCCTCGGACTCGCGATTGCGCAGCGCATCATGAAGGACCACCAAGGTGAACTCACGCTGGCGGCCACCGGACCGCAGGGCACCACGATGCGACTCACTTTACCGCTGCTGCCAGTTTAAGGGAGCGCGCCAGCCGCAACCAGCTCACCAAAATCATTCCTCTAGCTCGACATTCCAGTAAGCGACGTCGAGAAAATCCTTCCATTTTTCGTGGGTATGGTTGCCGAGTACTAACGAAATAATGGGCCGCCATTTTGGCCGCACCGGTTTTCTAATCAGTCGCATGTGGGCTTCGTGGGGCAGCCGATTGGCCTTGCGCGAATTGCACTTGATGCAGGAGCACACAATATTGTCCCACGTCGTCTTGCCGCCGTAATGCCGCGGAATCACATGATCTAAATTGAGCAACTCCCGCTCAAAAGCATGACCGCAATATTGGCATTTGTCGCTGTCGCGTTCGAAAACATTACTGCGCGTCAGCTTCAGTTCTTTGCAGGGCAATTTATCAAAATAAGTCAGCAGAATCACCCGCGGCAGCCGAATGTTTCGATTGATTGTCCGCACTGTTTCCAGCGCTTCAAGCGGTGGATTAAAGTCAGAAAAATCAATCCAATCGAGCAGCGAGTAAGTCTGAAAAGCGTCCGCGGTTTGATGCACCACTTGCGCGTGCTCACGGGCCAACAGCGCAAACGCGCGGCGCGCGCCAATAATATTCACCGCCTGCCACAGGCGGTTTAAGACGAGCACCGGTTGATCGAGCGCGGCTTCCATAGACGACAAGGCCCGAGCAATAAGGAGCCCCCCCAGCCCTGTCAAGTAGCCGCCTGCGCTCGGGCCAGCCTCAGCGCTAGCCCGATCTCATGCGGTGAAAATTTAAGCGCCGCCCGGTGGCACGACCGTCACTTTCAGCGATTGGTTTTTGACCCGAATTCCCGCGAGCTTGGCTACCACGGCGGCCACGTGCTCATCGGCCACATCAATGTGCGTGTGGTCATCATGAATATCGATGGCGCCTACAATGCTCGCCGGCAAACGGGTGACGCCCGCGATTTTGCCCACGAGATCCGCCGGCGTCACCAAATGCTGACGCCCAATATTAAAGGCAACCGGCGTGAAACCAGGTTCGTGGCCCGTGCGCGCTTTGCGCTCATAGGTGCGTTTCTGAGCCGCAAATTTATCGCCAGACTTTGGGGCCGGCGGCAGCGGCTTCCGCTCGACACTGCCAGCTGGGGCCGCGGAAGCCGGGGGCGCGCGGCGAACAACCGGAGCCGCCGGGGCCGGCCCAGCCGACGGTGCAGGTGTGTAATGTTCGTTGGCCGCCACGCGCTCAGCTTTGGGCTTCGTCGGTGGTTTCACCGGCTCGGCGGCGTCACCTTGCATCAAATGGATCAACGCAGAGGCAATATCCGTGCTGGTGTAGCCCTGCTCCAACAACCGATCAATCATCTGATCGTGTGAACGGAATTTCTTGGCGTCCAAAGTCGCCTTCAATTTTTCGAAGAATACATTACCCTTGGCCTCTTCCACTTCGTCCAGTGAGGGCACCCGCTCCCGGCGGATTTTGATCCGACCATAATGGATCATATTCTGCAGCTTGTAGAGCTCGCGCCCCGCCACAAAGGTGAAGGCCATTCCTTTTTTGCCCGCGCGGCCGGTGCGGCCAATCCGGTGCGTGTAATCTTCCGCATCGTTCGGTAAATCGAAATTAAACACCACCTCGAGATCGTCGACATCGAGTCCGCGCGCCGCGACATCCGTCGCGATGAGAAACTCAAACCCACGGCGCCGAAATTTATCCATCACGCGCGTGCGCGTGGCTTGCGTGATATCACCGTGCAAACGGTCGGTCGAATAACCGCGCGCGTGCAAATGATCATCCAACTCATCAACCATGATCTTGGTGCTGCAGAAAACGATGCCGAAGCGGAAATCATGCAAATCAATGAGGCGCGTCAGTAGCTCAATTTTAGAACGCCGATCGACTTCAAAATAAATCTGTTCCACTTGCGGGGCATTCTGCGCGAGCGACTCAATGCGAATCCACTCTGGCTCCCGGGTGTAGCGCTTGATCAATTCTTGAATCATGCGCGGCATCGTCGCCGAGAAAAACAAACACTGCCGCTGCGCTGGGACGGATTTTAAAATGTGCTCAATGTCGTCACGGAAACCCATATCAAGCATGCGATCCGCTTCATCGAGAATGATCACCTTCAGCGCATCCAACTGCAGCGTCCCGCGCTCCATGTGATCCATCACCCGTCCCGGCGTGCCGATGACCACCTGCGCGCCCGCCGCGAGGGCGCGAAATTGGCGCTCATAACTTTGGCCGCCGTAGATCGGCACCTCCATCACGCCTTTCTTAAAGAAAGCTAATTTGCCGAACTCTTCGGAAACTTGCACGGCTAGCTCCCGCGTAGGGCAGAGCACGAGGACCTGTACTTTGCGCAACCGGGGATCGACTTTCTCGATCGCGGGAATCGCGAAAGCGGCGGTCTTACCGGAGCCGGTTGCGGACTGACCCACTACGTCACGCCCAGCGAGGGCAAACGGAATGACGGCAGTCTGAATGGGCGAGGCTTCCTCGAAACCCATCTTATCGACTGCCTTTAAAATTTCCGGCGAAATGCCGAGCTCACTGAACGGACGTTTTTCCATACCCGCAGGGTGCAGCTGTCTGGGAAAATATGGAGCTTATTCCTCCAAGCTGATGCATTTACCTGAAAACGCCTCTGCCCACCCACCGGCGATCCACTCGAAAGCCGTCGGAGAGATGGATTTCGCAGCGGCGGCTTTAACCTCGCCTTACCGCGAAATTGCTTGGGTAATAACCCGCTATGCCATTTTCCAAGCTCGGGCTCCCACCCACTCTCGTTAACGGTGTCAAAGCCATGGGCTACGTCGACCCGACGCCCATCCAACTCCGCGCTATTCCAGTCGTGATGGGCGGCGGCGACCTCATTGGCTCGGCCCAGACCGGCACGGGCAAGACCGCAGCCTTTGCGCTGCCAGTGCTCGCCCGCCTCGGCAAACACGAAGCTCGCGGCCCACGCGTCCTCGTCCTCGAACCCACCCGTGAACTGGCAGCCCAAGTTGAGACCGCCTTCCGCGATTTTGGCCGCTTCACCGACATTCGCGCCACGGTCGTGCACGGCGGCGTCGGCTATGGTCGGCAACGCAGTGAAATCCAAGCGGGCACCGACATCGTGATCGCTACACCGGGCCGCTTGATGGATTTCCTCAACGAACGCACGTTACGCCTCGATGGACTGCAAATCCTCATCCTCGATGAGGTGGATCGCATGCTCGACATGGGGTTCGTTAAAGATGTGAAGAAAATTATCGGCCTCTGCCCGCGTGAGCGCCAGACGCTATTCTTCTCCGCCACGATTCCGCCGGAGATCAATGCCATCGCCGCTTTCGCGCTGCGCAATCCGGCCCGAATCGAGATCGGGGTCGCCCGCACCGTTAACAAATCGGTCACCCACGCTTTTTATCCCGTAGGCACGGCGCTTAAATTCGAACTCCTCGTCGCGCTCCTCGAGAAAACTGATTTCCATAGCTGCTTAGTGTTTTCCCGCACGAAGCACGGGGCGGATAAAATCGCGCGTAAACTTAAAGCGGCTAACCACTCGGTCGCCGTCTTACACGCCAACCGCTCGCAATCGCAACGCGTCGAAGCCCTCGAGGGTTTTAAATCAGGCAAATATGAAGTGATGGTCGCCACCGACATTGCCGCACGCGGCATCGATGTGGCCGGCGTCTCCCACGTCATTAACTACGATATTCCTGCGAATCCCGAAGATTATGTTCACCGCATCGGGCGCACCGGTCGCGCCCAAGCTGTCGGTGAGGCCTACACGCTCACCACGCCGGAACAGGCAGGCGAAATTCGGGACATCGAACGCTTCATTGGGCAAAAAGTACCCCAATTAAAACTGGAAGGTTTCAATTACAACGCCCCGCCACCGCGCCCCGCGATGGGTTATCAAGGTGCCGCCCCCACTCACAGCCAACGTCCGGCTTACGGTCAGCGTCCGAACCACGGGCACCAAGCCAACTCCGGCCCGCGGCCGGCCCAGGCCCCCCGCCCCGCCGCTGCGCACGCCCCCCGGCCCACTCATGCCGCCCCACACGCGGCCCCCGCGCCCCGTCCGCCAGCCGCGCCAGCGGCCCAGCCGCGCGCTGGCCAAGCACACACTTACATTCAACCTGGCCAGCCCGAGCAGCCCAGCAGTCACTCCGCCCCGGCGCCCCGTAAACCCGGTGGTCTATCCCGCGGCGGCTGGACCCGCCGCCCGTAAGCCCACCCGCCGAGCGCGGTGATGGGGCCTAATTTTAAGCCTAAGCTCGGAGCGCCCCAACCTCCGAGCCGCCACAAAAGGCACAGAAACCGACCAAGGCATGGCCACGAAAAACCCGGGAAACACAAAAACGAACTAAGGCATTTTTTACCACGGATGGGATCAGGATAAATTCGAGGCAGCGGTCTGGAAATTTAATCCTGATCGGATCCGTGCAATCCGTGGTGAGATTGATTCGGAATATACCAAGACATTTTTAACCGCGAAGGGTGCGAAGTGACGCGAAGGGGAAATTCCGAACTTAAAACTTAAACCTTAAAACTTTCCCGCCACGACGTTCTGTTTGTAATATAATATATTACAAACAGAGCGGACGGTTCGCGGTTAACGGACTTGGAGAGTATCGGCTTCGTAGGCGAGGCCGAGCGAGGGAATCGTCACGGCTTTACGGCCGCCGGCTTTTTTCACGTGGCCCGCAACCCAAGCTTCATGCCCGGCCGCTCGCGCGGCCGCGAGTGTGGCGGCGACGGACTCTGGCGCGACATAAGCAGCAAAGCCAACGCCCATGTTAAATGTCGCGTAGGCTTCCCGCAGCGTAATCGGACCCGCCTCCATCAAAAATTGAAACAACGCTGGAATCGCGCGAGGGGTTGTAATCTCATAAACGAACGGCTCTTCCAGGCGCATCAATTTACGCCAACCGTGTCCGGTGACATGCGCCACATAGTTGAGCTTCACATCGGCTTGCTGACACTTAACGACAAAATCCACGTAGATCGCCGAAGCCGCCAACAACGCCTCACCGTAAGTGCGCTTGTCGCCGTGGCCGATCGGGGTTTGATAACCTTGCGGTAATTTATCCGCAATCAATCGGCACAAGCTTAGCCCATTCGTCTGCACGCCGGTGGAAGCGAGAAAGATAATCGCATCGCCATCGGCGACCTCGCCCGTGATGCGCTGGGCTTTGGGCTCAATTTTCCCGACTGCGGATCCGGCGAGCACGATGGCCGCGGGATTAATCATACCCTTAAGCGTTGGCGTTTCGCCCCCGCCCCAAACGGCGCCAGCCCGGCGACAGCCCTCCGCCCAACCTGCCACCAGCGCCTGCATCCGCACCGCGTCAGAGAACCAACCGGAGTCGCCCACCGCCGCATGCATGGCCACAGAAATCGGCCGAGCGCCGCAGGTCACGAGATCATTAACGATCGTCGCTACTGTATCGATGGCGATTTCCTGATAAAAACATTTCCCGGTTTCAGCGTAAACCACATCGGCCACCAAATTTTTGGTACCGAGGCCTTCCTCGACGTGCGCCAAGTAGTGATCCGCTCCCTCGATAAGGTAAGCGCTTTCGCCCCGCGTAGTCGCCGGCTCCGCGTAGCCGTGCGCCGTTAATTCAGGGGCGGTGGTGCGCGCCGCCACCTGACACGCGCGCTTGAACGCATCCAATTGATCGTAACGCACTCCGGAAGATTCGTAACTTAAAGACATGATATTTTATCGGTAGCGAGGGCGAGCTGGACCCGAGCAGCCTGCGCATGATCGGTCGGCCTCATCAGTAACTGCGGCCTTCATTTTTCTCGAAATAATTTACGTAAGCTTGATTCACCACGCGATAACCACCGGGCGTGGGGTATTTACCGGTGAAGTACCAATCGCCATTATGATTTGGCAGCGCCGCATGTAAATTTTCGACGGATTGAAAAATGATTTCAATCTTCCCGCCCCAACCGTTCGGCGGCGGCGATACTAATTCCGTAATCTTGGCCGAAATCTCCTCCGCCGTGAACGGCTCGTAGATCTTGCGCACATGATTAATTGGCTCGGGTGATTTTTTAGCTAACTCATCACGACAGAGCTGATAAACTTCGGCCAGCAAGCCCGCTTGGCCGCGTTCCTTTAACAGCGTGATCGCCGCTTCAAAGGCGACGAATTTGCCAATTTCCGACATATCAATGCCGTAACAATCAGGATAGCGAATCTGCGGCGCGGTGGAGGCGATGATGATTTTCTTGGGCTGCAGCCGCTTCAGAATTCGTAAGATAGAGCGGCGGAGCGTGGTCCCGCGCACAATAGAGTCATCGACGCAGACCAAATTATCCTGCGGCTGGACGACGCCGTAAGTTACATCGTAAACGAGCGAAGCGAGATTATTGCGCGATTTTTCCTGACTAATAAAAGTGCGCAGCTTGACGTCCTTCGTCACCAGCTTTTCGCCGCGTGGCCAGTTTTTGAGAATAAGATCATCGACGAGCGCTTCGGTCACCTGCCCGGTTCGCGCCGCTTCTAATAAAATTTGCTTCACTTCGGCGCGCCGGCGAAAGCGCAATTCACTCATCAACCCAAAGAAGGCCACCTCCGCTGTATTGGGAATGAAGCTAAAGACCGAATGCTCGAGATTCCCCTCAATCGACGCCCAGATCTGCTGGGCCAAACCCGCGCCCAGCGCTTTGCGTTCGCGATAAATGTCAGCGTCGTTTCCGCGGGAAAAATAGATACGCTCGAAGGTACACTGCGTCTTGGCCAAGGCGGGTTTGATCCGCTCAACGGTCACCGTACCGCTGCGCTTCATGATCACCGCGCAGCCGGGCTCAACCTCGTGAACCTCTTCCGCGGCTCGATCAAACACGGTGCACAAGGGGGCGCGCTCGGAAGCAAAGGCGACGACTTCGTCATTTTCAAACCAATGACACGGCCGAATACCCGATGGATCGCGCGCGACAAAAGCATCGCCATTCCCGAGTACGCCGACGAGCGAGTAGCCCCCGTCCCAATTAGCCGAAGCCGTCCGCAGCACGCGGGCGGGATCGATTTCCTCATTGATCCGCCGAGAAATCTCTGGGCCCGGCCGACCAGCTTGGCGCAGACTGCGGTAGATTTGCTCATGCTCATCATCGAGGCAGAAGCCGATTCGCTCGAGGATCGCTTGGGTATCGGTGGCAAAAATGGGATGCTGACCAATCGCAATCAGGCTATCATTTAACTCTGCCGTGTTGGTCAGATTAAAATTGCCCGCGAGCATCAAATTGCGCGTCGGCCACGAGCTGCGCCGAAAAAAAGGATGGCAGGCGCTCAAATTATAGCCACCCGACGTACCGTAGCGCAAGTGACCGAGGTAGAGCTCACCGCAGAAATCAAAATTCTTTTTTGCGGTGTCTGGAAATTCTGGATGAATCGCGCCCTCGCCGACCAACGTGGTGTAACGCGCCATCAAGGACTGAAAAATTTTGTCGATGGGGTTCGTCTCCACATTGCGCTCGCGGAACATGTACGGCTCGCCCGCGGGCACATCAAATTTTACGCACGCCACTCCGGCGCCATCTTGGCCGCGGTTATGCTGCTTCTCCATCAAGAGAAACAATTGCTGAAACCCCCAAAGCGGGGTGCCATATTTCTCCTGATAATAGGCGAGCGGCTTCTTGAGCCGCACCAAGGCGATTCCGCATTCGTGGCTGATGAATTCGCTCATGAGTGAGATGGGCGGGCACTCGCCTGAGCGCCGCGCAAACGCAGTTTCTCCGGGGGATAGTCAGCCCGCTGGCTGGCCCTACCCTGATCGCCGCTTACTGCTTTGTAGAAATCGTGGATCAAGGTCGCAGATTTCGGGGAGCCAGCGAGAATCGTCAACGGCTTTCTCCGGCATACTTCAGCCGATTCATTAAATAATTATGCCGCCGGCCCAAAAGTCGCCCACCGGCGATCCCAATCGGGTGCTTTATAGCCAAAGGACTGCAACGTTGCCTGCCCCCCGGCAGCTAGACCCGCTCCAGCTAGCACGGCGGCCAGCCCACCCGTTCTTTTAAATTAACGGGTCTAGGCGTTTACCCCACTTGACCGCATCGATGATTTTGTGAACATCGCCTCTTTGACCATGCTGATCCTTCGCGGCTCACCAGCCCTCTCAACTTTTCGCCTTCAACAACTGCAACGAGATCTCGCCGCGGCCGGCCTGCCCGTCCCAGCGATCAGCGCGGAGTTTGTCCATGTCGTCGATCTGAAGACTGCCCTCACCGCTCCGGAGCAGAGCGTGCTTGAAAAGCTGCTCACCTATGGCCCCAGCCGCACGGCCGTCCCGCTCACCGGCCTAAACCAAATCGTCGCGCCTCGCCCCGGCACGATCTCCCCGTGGTCTTCTAAGGCGACCGATATCGCGCACATCTGCGGTCTCACGGCCGTGGCCCGAATCGAGCGCGTCATTTGCTACGTCATTAATCTCGGCGAAACTGTGCCGCCCTTACCCCAGGGCTTACTTGCCCCCGCTCAGCAGCAGGTCCTCGCCGCTCATTTGCATGACCGCATGACGCAAGTCATCCTGGGAGATTTAAACGCCTGCGCCGCGCTTTTTCGTCATGGTAAACCGCAGCCGATGGCGAGAGTGCCCCTCCTCACCGCCGGTCGCTCGGCGCTAGTCACGGCGAACACCGTGCTGGGGCTGGCGTTGGCGGAAGATGAAATTGATTATCTCGTCGCCGCCTTCACCAAGCTCGGCCGGGATCCGCATGATATCGAGTTGATGATGTTCGCCCAGGCCAACTCGGAACATTGCCGCCATAAAATTTTTAACGCTACGTGGGAGCTCGATGGTCAAGCGCAGGATCATTCGCTGTTCCAGATGATCAAGCATACCTACGCGCTGCACCCCACGGGAATTTTATCCGCCTATAAAGATAATGCGGCCGTGCTGGTGGGTTCGCGAGGTGGACGTTTTTATCCCGATCCTGGGACGCACGAGTATGCCGCCCACGACGAGGAGATTCATCTGCTCTGTAAAGTAGAGACCCACAATCATCCGACCGCGATTTCCCCCTTTCCTGGTGCCGCGACGGGCTCGGGCGGAGAAATTCGTGATGAAGGCGCCACCGGCCGCGGAGCCAAACCCAAGGCAGGGCTCGTGGGCTTCACCGTTTCCAATTTAAAAATTCCTGGCGCCATCCAACCGTGGGAAAAAGAGTACGGCAAACCCAGCCGTATCGTCTCGGCGCTCGATATCATGCTGGCGGGCCCACTCGGCGGCGCGGCTTTCAATAACGAATTCGGTCGCCCCGCCATCAACGGCTATTTTCGCACCTACGAGCAAGCTGTCCCCGCGGCTCAGGCAGGCGCGGCGGCGGCGACGACGGAAATTCGTGGCTACCACAAACCGATCATGCTCGCCGGCGGCTTGGGCAATATTAAAGCCGATCACGTCAAGAAGGGCGCGATCCTCCCTGGCGACCAACTCATTGTACTCGGCGGACCAGCCATGCTCATCGGCCTCGGGGGCGGCGCGGCTAGCTCCATGGCCAGCGGCACCGGTAACGAGCAGCTTGATTTTGCCAGCGTGCAACGGGACAACCCAGAAATGGAGCGCCGCTGCCAAGAGGTCATTGATCGCTGCTGGGCCTTGGGCGCAGCGAATCCCATTTCCTTTATCCATGATGTGGGCGCCGGCGGCATCTCCAACGCCTTGCCCGAATTAGTGA
>Ga0214919_10007122_pt1 | contig 15191 bp, 11 predicted proteins | sample LL1503_MetaG_FD_177994 | JGI IMG/M metagenome (GOLD analysis project Ga0214919, IMG submission 177994) | Freshwater microbial communities from Lake Lanier, Atlanta, Georgia, United States - LL-1503 | ecosystem: Environmental > Aquatic > Freshwater > Lake | place: USA: Georgia | collected... | reverse complement strand
CGAAAGAAGAAGATTTATAGCAGGCTTCTGCATTCCGAATTAGGGGATGCATTTCTGGCTTTAAGTGATCGCCATACATCGATTTGAAATGTTCCAAATTAGCTTTTATTGTCACTTCATCTTCGCAATGGGTTGCAATGAGGGTGGGTGCATTTCTGAAAATATTTTCTAAAGTATCTGCCTGATCTACGAGCATATTGCCTGTGGAGGATCCCATGAAAACTTTAATACCGCACACACGTTGGGGATCTGTTTTTAATACTTCGTCTAGGTTATTATTGCTAGCACCCATAAAAAAGGAATAATTGGTCAGCGAATTTTGTGATGCAATTTGGTATTTGGCTGCTAGCAGTTGTTGTGTGAGCGTATTGGGAATGGTATTGGGCATTTCCATGTAAGAGGTGATCCCTCCTGCAGCAGCGGCTCTACTTTCGGTATAGATATTGGCCTTATGTGTCAATCCAGGTTCACGAAAATGTACTTGATCATCGATACAGCCAGGTAGCAAGTACTTCCCTTCGGCACGAATTTCTTCATCTGCTCGTATATTGAATTCCCCGCTAATTTGCTCAATGAAGCCATCTTTAATCAAAACATCACCAACGAAAAGAGTTCCTTCATTAACGATAGTAGCCGATTTGATTAGAATAGATGTCTTATAAATCATTTTTTGGGGATTTTGTAGGATGTACAAATCTAGTAAACCTGGAGATTATTGGCTTGAACTTGAAAGGGTGTAATGACAAAAAGCGCAGCGATTTCTTGAACACCAAAGAAACCGAGCGTAGCGAGCCCTTGAGTGCTATTAAAAAGCTAATACAAATGAAAAAATAAACAACAGTGAACCTTAGCGAAGCGATCTCCTGAGGTGCCATTTAAAAAACAAAATGAAACGAATAAACCCTTAGCGAAGTGACCCTTGAGTGCCATAAAAAATAAATAAAAGCACGAAAAATCTGCATCTTTGTTAAAGCCGAAAAAAAGCAATTAACCCTTGAATCTATCTCTTTTTATTGCCAAACGCATCACGTTTAAATCCGAACGTAATTTCTCTAAATTGATTGTTCGAATAGCTATCCTAGGAATTACACTTGGTTTGGCCGTGATGATTCTTGCTGTCGGAATTGTGAAAGGGTTTAAAACTGAAATTCGCGAAAAAATCAGAGGCTTTGCGGGGGATATCCGAATTGCCAAACTGGATTTGAATAGGTCGTATGAAACTTCGCCCTTCACTATGGACCCTCTTACCTTAAAAAGAATAAGCAGTTATCCAGATATATCCTACCTGCAACCGTTTGCAACTAAGCCTGGCATCATCAAAACGCATGACGAGGTAGAGAGTGTGATGATGAAGGGGGTGGACAAAACGTATCACTTTGATTATTTTAAGCATGTACTCGTAGCAGGTAGGAATATTGATTTCTCAGATAGCATTCGATCTCAAAAGGAAATGATGATTTCCAAGTTTACCGCAGATCAACTAAAACTAAAAATTGGGGATGATTTTTTGATGTACTTTGTTCAGGAGCCCTTGCGTAAACGCAAATTCACCATTGTTGGGATGTTTGACTTGGGGTTCGAGGAGATTGACAAAGTCTATGTCATTGGAGATATGGCTCTCATCAGACGTTTAAATAATTGGCAACACGATCAAGTTGGAGGATACGAGATCGGCATCAAAAACTTCGATCGTTTAGATGCAATTGCAGATCAGGTTTATGATAGTTTAGATCTTACTCTTAAATCTTATTCGATTAAAGAATTATCCCCCGTTATTTTTCAATGGTTGTCTTTGCTGGATGTAAACACACAAGTGATACTTACACTCATGCTTGCAGTGGCCATCATCAATATGATTTCTGCTTTATTGATTATGATTTTAGAGCGCACCAATATGATTGGAATACTCAAAGCAATGGGGAGCTCGAATTGGGAGGTCAGGAAAATATTTCTTTATAATGCGAGCTATTTAATTGGGCTTGGCCTATTATTTGGCAATATTTTGGGAGTCGGGATAGGCTTTTTACAACAGAACACTCACTTATTAAAATTAGACCAAGCCTCTTATTACATCTCTTTTGTACCTATTGAATTTCATTTTGTGGATATCCTTTTACTCAATGTGGGTACTTTGTTCATCTGCATTTTTGTACTATTAGTCCCTTCTTTATTGATTACCAAAATATCCCCTATTCAAGCAATTACTTTTAAATAGTATCAGATACTTTTCGCTTCATTCCAAAATGCATCCATCTCCGATAGGGTCATGTCTTTTAAATTTTTACCGATTGATTTTGCTTGATTTTCTAAATATTGGAATCTTTTGATGAATTTTTTATTTGTTTTTTCCAATGCATCCTCTGGGTTTATATCGATGAATCGGGCATAATTAATGAGTGAAAATAGGAGATCCCCAAATTCACTTTCTGCCTTATCTTTATCAATCATTTCATTCATCGTCGCGTTAAATTCATTTTTGAATTCTTGTATTTCCTCCTCTACTTTTTCCCATACTTGAGATTTTTCTTCCCAGTCGAACCCCACTCCTCGGGCCTTCTCTTGAATTCTAGAAGCCTTGATGAGTGCAGGCAATGACGAAGGGACGCCTTCCAAAACAGAAACATTGCCTTCTTTCAACTTCAACTGTTCCCAATTACGCTTAACTTCATGTTCGTCTGCTACTTGAACATCACTATAAATATGCGGGTGCCTGTGAATGAGTTTATCACAAATCCCATTTAGTACATCCACAATAGTGAAGTCATTCGATTCGGATGCGATTCGTGCGTAAAATACCAGGTGAAGCATGATGTCACCTAATTCCTTTTTAATCTCTTGCTTGTCGCCCTCCAAAATAGCATCAGAAAGCTCATATGTTTCTTCAATGGTCAGATGACGTAGGGTTTCTAAGGTTTGCTTTTTATCCCAGGGGCATTGTTCTCTGAGGGTGTTCATCACGGTGATTAAGCGCTCGAAAGCAGTAGCGGGGCTAGATGCGGTATTGGGGGGGATGTTTGCAGGCATGCGTGTTATATTTTCGACAAAATTTCCGGACTCATCGGCTTCACTTTGGATGGGAAGTAAGCGATAAATTTGCCTTGCTCATCAATCAAAAACTTGCCAAAGTTCCATCCCACTTTTACGTCCTCGACACCATTGTTTTCTTTTCGACAGAGCCATTGGTAAATAGGATGTTGGTCTTTTCCCTTCACACTGATTTTCTCCGTTAGCGGGAAGGTTACACCGTAGTTCTTTTGACAAAATGAGGCTATTTCTTCTGCAGTTCCAGACTCCTGCCAAAAGAACTGGTTGCATGGGAAGCCAATAATCACCAATTTGTCTGGATACGTTTCGTGCATTTTTTGCAGTTCTGCATATTGAGGAGTGAATCCACATTTAGATGCGGTGTTTACAAGCAATAGTTTCTTTCCCTTAAAATCGCTGAGCCGGATCAATGATTTTCCATCGAGACTCTTAATGGAAAAATCATAAATGGTTTTTCCTACTACGTTATCTGTTGCTTTAATTTCTGAAATAGCAGTCATGTCGGTGTTTTTTACTTGATTAATTCTTGTTATTGGTGATTCTCCCATTGTACTAGTTAGCTGTAACAGGATGATCAGCGTGAAAAGAGATTGATAAATCATTTTATTTGCTTGTATTCAAAATGGATCGGCACAAATGTATCAAATAGAATCATATAGGTACATCATCAGCTCAAAATTACAAGATCAATATCCAAAGACGATAGTTTATTTAGCAAGCGATTGAACGTATTCGTCGCCAGAATAATCCGTAACAAGTTCAAGTGTGGCTTCCCCATACAGAGGGTGGTGATACTTTTTTGCTCCACGACTTCCATAATTGTGTTCGATACATTATCATTCTCTATTTGATGTATCTCGGCACCCAACTCGGTCGCCAATTTAAAATTATTGATTAGATACCTTTGTTTATCTAGTGGGATTTTATCACTGCTCTCGCTCGGAGTTTGAACATATAAAACGGTCCACTTGCTGTGATAATAACTGGCTAAGCGGGCTGTCTTTCTGATTACATTTTTGGCTGTTTTTTCGTTGCTACTGATGCAGGCTAAAAACTTTTCGTGACGTATCGCAACGCCTTTTGGGATTTCTGCTTCAACTTTACGCTCTACCTGACTGGCTACTTCTTTTAGTGCGAGTTCGCGTAGCTGCAGAATGTTATCTGTCGTAAAAAAATTCCCAAGAGCAATCGAGATTTTATCCTCCGTATAAATTTTGCCTTCTTTCAAGCGTGTAACAAGCTCTCCCGCTGTTAAATCAATATTCACCACCTCATCGGCGAGTTGCAACACACTATCTGGAATACGTTCCTGTACTTCAATACCAGTTATCGTTTTAATATCATTATTGAGACTTTCAATATGCTGAATATTGACCGCACTAATGACATTAATCCCTGCATTCAAAATTTCGACCACATCCTGCCAGCGCTTTTCATTTTTACTGCCTTCCATATTCGAATGAGCTAATTCATCTACAATCACTATCTCTGGACGAAGGTTGATAATGGCTTGTAAATCGAGCTCCTCTAGTTCTTTGCCCTTGTAAAACAACTTTCGTCTGGGGATGATTGGCAATCCATCGAGTAGCTGATGCGTTTCCACTCGGTTATGGGTTTCTATAAAACCAATTTTTACATCCACTCCACTTTTTAAAAGTGCATGAGCCTCTTGAAGCATACGAAACGTTTTTCCCACACCAGCACTCATGCCGATATAAATTTTAAACTTTCCTTTTCGCGACTTTTGAATAAGATCGAGAAAGTGCTGAACATGTGTTTCTTTTTCAGTCATTTAAAAAGTCATGGCGATTGAAGTGGTTATAAAGTAATTCTGATTGCTGGGTTGACCATCTGATGTAAAGATGTGGTCTTTGCTCATGAGGCCTCGACCTTCGAGACGAAGGACCACATGCTGGGTGGGCAAATAATCAACGTTTAAAGAATAACCATACGTTTGAAATCCATTGGCTGTACCAGTAGGAATGATGACACCTCCTTTATCGGTATAATACTCTCCGCGCGCTGCTACACGCATTTTATCCGTTGCTGAGTAGCGAGCAATTAAAACTGGAGCATACCAAACATCGTAGTTTGTGCTTCCTTTGCTTTCTTGCTGCACACCCATATCAAATCCTGCTGCTAGGCTAGCTTTGTTTGTGAGCTGAAATTGTCCATAAAAATTGTTGAAATAACGCCACTTTTTTAGAATATCGGGCTGCTCGTTGCCGATATAGGTACTCCAATTCAATGTAGTGTTTTCGTTTGGTTTGTAAGTCACTTGTGTTCCAAAGGCAGGCGTTTGATTGCCCACGGCGCGTTGTATCTTTTGCCAGCCATTGAGGTATAGGATTGCTAGGTATAATTTTTCACTCTTGGACGTATAACCCAATTTAATACCTGCTTCATAATAGGGTGAATTATCTCCTAAAATACTTCTTGTTAAGTTCCAGCAATCTTTCCCAATGGCACTTTCAAAACCAATATGTGAGGGCATGATACCAACGTCAAGCCACAAATTGTGCTTTTTTGACATTTTTACTCCGGCATTGGCTTCGAACACATTTTTTAGCAAGGCCTGTTCTCCAGCTAAATTATATTGTGGATACGTACCTGTCATTAAAGCCAAATTGCCTCTGACTTGATCGGTATTGTAGCTGGCTTTGGCAAAGCCAATATTCAAATTAACTTCGTTATGGCGGTTATAACTATAAAAAAAGGATGGCCTTTCATGATTGGTAGGATTTCCAAAATCGTAGCTATAGTATGTCTCTAAATAGCCCGAAAAGGTTAATGATTTTACTGTATCCTGAGCATATATTCTGATTGAGCTTAGGATGAATAAGAGGAAGAATGTTTTTTTCATAAAAAATTTGCAAATCCAAATTCAGACAGAAACTTATTTAAGTCGATCTAAAGCAATATTCAATTCTAGCACATTCACCACTGGTGGGCCAAACAAACCTAATAATGGTTTTTGGGTATACTTTTCTACTAATTGCGTGATTGGTGATTCCGAAATATTTCTTGCTTTGGCAACACGTTTCACTTGGACCGCTGCTGCATTTGGCGAAATATGTGGATCTAATCCGCTACCAGATGCGGTAACCATTTCAGTGGGGACATCTTGTTTGGTTAAGTAAGGATGATGAACTAAAAAACGATCTACTTTTATTTGTACATCTTTTAAATGATCTGGGTTACTAGGGCCTTTGTTGCTTCCACCTCCACTTGCAGCGTTATAATTTACAGCAGAGGGCCTACTCCAGAAATAATTATTTTTTGTAAAAGATTGACCTACTTTTTGGAAGCCTACCATTTTCCCATTCATCTCAATGGTTTCTCCTTTGCCTTTGCAAGGTGCAAATTGTGCAATGCCAGTAATAGCCAAAGGATAGAGTACGGAAAAGAATAGTAAACACAACAGAGTGAGCTTGATGGCTGAAAATATGTTCTTCATGTTTTACTGTGATTTGATTGTTTTTGGACTATTATATAAACACCGATACCATTAAGTCAATTAATTTGATGCCTATAAATGGAATGATAATACCCCCTAATCCATAAATCAACAAATTTCTTTGCAGGATGGCACTTGCTCCAATAGGCTTGTAAGCCACCCCCTTCAATGCAATGGGAATCAATATAGGAATGATGATGGCATTAAAAATTACAGCGGAAAGAATGGCACTTTCGGGGCTGTGCAAATTCATAATATTCAAACCCTGCAAAGCTGGGATGGAAGCAATAAATAAAGCTGGGACAATCGCAAAATATTTAGCTACATCATTGGCGATAGAGAATGTGGTGAGTGTTCCCCGGGTCATCAATAGTTGTTTTCCTATTTCTATGACCTCAATTAGTTTGGTTGGATCATTGTCCAAGTCGACCATGTTCCCTGCTTCTTTGGCGGCCTGGGTGCCACTGTTCATGGCAACGCCTACATCTGCTTGGGCCAAGGCTGGGGCATCATTGGTCCCATCACCCATCATGGCAACTAGCTTCCCTTCTTGTTGTTCTCTGCGGATATATTCCAGCTTATCTTCAGGCTTTGCTTCCGCGATAAAATCATCCACACCAGCTCTTTCAGCAATGAATTTTGCAGTGAGTGGATTATCACCCGTCACCATAACCGTTTTGACACCCATTTTGCGTAGGCGAGCAAAACGTTCGCGTATTCCAGTCTTAATAATATCTTGCAACTCGACTACCCCTACTACTTTTTCATTTTCGGAAACCACGAGTGGGGTTCCTCCATTGCTTGATATTTTTGTTACTTGTTCAGAAACATCATTGGGGAAATCATTCCCAGCTTGTTCTGTCAATTTTTTGATGGTGTCAAAAGCTCCTTTTCGGATACGTCCACGCGCACAATCGATACCTGAGCTCCTAGTTTCTGCCGAAAATTTGATGAATGTAAATTTTGAGGAAGAAGTAATTTCTTTTTTAATCTGCTCACTATTGATGGAATGTCGCTCACCCAATTCAATAATTGATTTTCCTTCGGGTGTTTCATCTGCTATCGAACTGAGGATAGCACATTGAATAAAGTGTTTTTCATCAATCTGATTGGCAGGATAAAAATGGGTGGCTTTTCTATTTCCGATAGTAATTGTTCCTGTTTTATCCAGTAACAACACGTCAATGTCTCCAGCAGTTTCTACCGCTTTGCCCGATTTGGTAATCACGTTGGCTCGCAATGCTCGATCCATCCCCGCAATGCCAATGGCGGACAGTAGGCCTCCAATCGTTGTTGGAATCAAACAAACGAACAATGAAATAATCGCGGCAATACTAATGGGTGTTTTTGCGTAATGAGCAAAAGGTTCCAGCGTGATACAAACGATGATAAAAATGATTGTAAAAGCTGCCAATAGAATGGTTAGTGCAATTTCGTTTGGTGTTTTCTGCCGACTTGCACCTTCTACGAGGGCAATCATTTTATCTAAAAAATTTTCGCCTGGCTGTGTGGTTACCACCACTTTAATTTGATCGGATAACACTTTAGTCCCACCGGTGACACTACTTTTATCTCCCCCAGCTTCGCGAATCACGGGTGCCGATTCTCCTGTGATCGCACTTTCATCAATACTCGCTAGTCCTTCGGTAATTTCGCCATCGGTAGGAATCAGATCCCCCACTTCACAAAAGAACACATCTCCTTTTTTTAATTGTGATGAGGGTACTGTTTGTAATTGTCCATTTTCAAGTATCAATTTCGCGGGCGTTTCTTCTCTTGTTTTTCGCAGGCTATCTGTCTGTGCTTTTCCTCTTGCTTCGGCTAGGGCTTCTGCAAAATTGGCAAAGAGTACGGTGACTAACAGGATCAAAAATATAGTCAGGTTATACGCAAAACTTGGGGAAGCATTTGCATTAAAAAATGAGCGAATTGTTTCGACAAGCATAACTGCCGTACAAATTTCGACTACCAACATGATGGGGTTTTTGATCAACAATCGAGGATCGAGTTTGATAAAAGATTGCTTGAGTGAATCTTTTACGAGTGTGCTATCGGATAGATGGGGACTGTTCATATTGGATTTTAGTATTTGATTACCATGATGACGTGTTTTAGTTCTCGTATACCACGCACGAGACATGAATAATGGAAAATTAGCTACTATGTATGCTAAAATATTCGGCAAATGGGCCAAGTGCCAATGCAGGAAAGAAGGATAATGCAGCAATAATAAATATGACCACAAATACCATCACGCCAAAAATGGGTGTATCCGTTTGTAAAGTACCTGCACCTTCAGGTATATATTTTTTCTGTGCCAACAATCCTGCAATCGCTAATGGACCAATGATCGGTAAGTATCGGCTGAGCAGGATTACCATTCCTGTGGATATATTCCAGAATGGGTTATTGGCGGTTAGGCCTGCAAACCCACTTCCATTGTTTGCTGCACTGGAGGTGTATTGATACAGCATTTCCGAAAAACCATGGTAGCTCGGATTGCCCAGCCAACCCGTAGCTTTTCCATTAAACCAATAGCCCATCGCGGTGTTATGTGCCACGAGGTAAGACGCCAGAGCTGTTCCGGATAAAATTAATAAAGGGTGAAGTATGGCAATAATGGCGGCTATTTTCACTTCTCGAGCCTCTACTTTTTTACCTAAAAATTCAGGCGTTCGTCCAACCATCAAGCCCGAAATAAATACTGCCAAGATGATAAAAACGTAAAAGTTTAAAAATCCAACACCAACCCCACCATACAATGAATTGACCATCATGCCCAACATCGCCAAGCCACCTGTTAATGGTGTAAAACTGTCGTGCATACAATTTGTTGAACCGTTCGAAGTAACAGTGGTGATGATGCCCCAAAATGCGGACGCAGCGGAACCTAAACGAATTTCTTTCCCCTCCATACTTCCCAATGTTTGGTCAATTCCCATTTTGGTGATGGCTGGATTTCCTTTCATTTCTTGCATCACAGCAGGAACTAGAAGCATTAAGAAGCCAATGGTCATCACACCAAAAACCATCCATGCTAATTTTTTACGATTCAAGTAATAGCCCAAAGCAAAAACCATGGAAATGGGAATCAAGATGATTAAAATACTCTCGACTGCATTGGTGAGGTAGCTTGGATTTTCTAAAGGATGCGCCGAATTGGTGCCAAAAAAACCACCACCGTTTGTACCTCCTTTTTTGATTGCAATCATGGCTGCCGCTGGTCCCCTCGAAACTTGAACGGTATCACCTTGCAAGGTGACCATATGCGCTTTCCCTTCCCAAGTCATGGGAACACCACTAAATACGAGTAGGATGGCTGCAACAAAGGAGATAGGAAATAATATTCGCGTGCAGCTTTTAATGAAGTAATTGTAGAAGTTGCCCAATTTTTCTGTTTGCCTCTCTTTCATGGCATTAAATACCATGGCACACGCTGCCATGCCTGTTCCTGCACTTACGAATTGAAAGAACATCAATGCAGCTATTTGGCCTAAATAACTCATACTAGTTTCGCCCGAGTAAGCTTGCAAATCGCAGTTTGCTAGGAACGAAATGGTGGTATTAAAAGCCAAATCAGGGGACATGGAAGGATTGCCATCTGGGTTCAGTGGCAACCAACCTTGGTTCATTAAAATAAAAAGACAGAAAAAAAACCAAATTAGATTAATAGTTAACAGGGCATACAAGTGCTCTTTCCAGTTCATCTCATCATGGGGGTCTATGTCACTTATTTTAAAAAATATTTTTTCTAAAGGACCTAATACGGGATCTAAGAATGTTTTATCGCCTGCATAAATTTTTGCGATATATTTTCCCAAGGGTATTGCCAATAGCACTGTAGCGAGAAACATGCTCAGGATGCCAATTATTTCTGTATTCATCTTTTAGGTAGGGTTAGAATTTTTCTGGTTTGAGAAGAACATACACGAGGTATGCAAAAACCACAAGCGATAAAACAAGAAGTGCTTCCATAGCTATTTAAAATTTTTCAAAAAATTGAACGGACTTAAAACAGATCGCAAACAAGGCTACTGTTAAGATAATGAGCATGAGTGCTGCCATATTGGTATTTGATTTTGATCTCTGAAAAATTCTGGAAAGCAGGTAATCGGTGTCATTTTTTCAAAAAAAATGTTGTAATAAGAGTTTGCCAAAATGATAATATTTTTTTACTAAAAAAATATTTTATCTCGAATGATACTTCTTTAATTTTCGATACTGAGTGTAATTACTAAACCAACCAATTCGGCTGTTTCTGTTGTATTACCCTTTGTATAATGTGTGCGTTTGTAGGGATGTGGTCGGGGGACTACTTTTCGGGGGACTACTTTTTCAGAATCTTCCTTAACTGATAAAATACCCGGTCGAATACGCTAAGCTCTTCGGTGATAATGTTGGCCAAACCTTGCATTTCTTCTTTGTATTCGAGCTGTTTATGATAGGAGGTGGTTAAGTTGTTGGGAAGTGAAACCTCAATCGCATACGTTTCATTTTGGGGCATCTTTGAAATGTTTTTCACGCGGCCACTTAAGGTGCCATACTCTTGATACACGTAGTTATTGAGTTTGATATTGACCTCTTGCCCGACTTTTACTTTGCCGGAATTTTGGACAGGCAACAATAGCTTTGCAATCACTTTTTGCTTTTCGGAGGGTACGATGCTCAATATTTCATCGCCTTGTTTTAGGTTTTGATGGATACTCCAATAGTTGAACAAGGAAACACTGCCATTAATAGGGGCTTTGATCAAATAGGTTTGTTCCCAGGTTTCAATCTGTGATTTCAGCGCTTGCATGCTTTGATTCAATGCTTGTTCGTGTTTTTTATTTTCTTGATACGCCTGATTTTCTAATTGCAATTTGGTTTTTTGGAGATTGTGGATCGCGAGTTCATTGTTGATGTTCGCAATTTTAACGCCCTCATACATTCGTTTGGTAGATAAATGCTCTCGTTTTTTATCCTCGTATTCTTTGGAACTAATGGACGCATGTTGGAACAGTTTATGATACCGATTCTGATCTTTCTCAATCAGTGCCAACTCGTCCTTGTACATACTTTCTTGATTTTCGTATTTGCCTTGCAACAGCTGATAGGCCGAAAGCTCTTTGTTGATGATGGCGATTTCTTTTTCTTGTGGGCTAATCTTTAGTTGCAGTTTATACGCGTTGTAGCTTTTTAAAAATGCGAGGAAGTCGGGTGTCAAACTGCCCATCTGCAATGAGTCGTTAACATTTATTTCTAGAGGTGTTCTTGTTTTTAATTGGCTTTGCAGCGTTTCCATCAATCGGACCACCTTGTTTACATCTGGATACTTCACCGAATTTTCAATCACCATTAATACCGCTCCTTTTTGTACTAATTGATTGTTTCTTACATTCAATTCCGTGATTTTGCCGTTTGTTTTGGCGATCAATGTCGCGGGTGGATTGGTGGTAGTGATGGTGGTTTTTGCCGAAAGGGTATCCGAATATTTGATAAAAAATGATAGGCTAAGCATCAATACGATGATCAGAAAAATGACGGATATCCCCCAACGTACTATCCATTTTGGAACAGCAGTGAGTAATTCGTTGACTGCTTCTGTTTTAATTTCTATTTCCTCGGTCATGATTTAACTCCCTAGTTCCAATTGATTTTTTACTAATTCGTAGTATGCACCCTTGAAGGCGGCTAGTTCGGTATGGTGACCCATTTCTACTATTTTCCCTTGATCTAAAACAATGATTTGATCGGCATTTTTAACCGTACTTAAACGGTGTGCAATCACCAAAACAGTTTTGCCTTTAAAAAACTGATTCAGATTATTCATGATCACCCGCTCATTGTTGGCATCCAATGCGCTGGTTGCTTCATCAAAAAATAAATAATCAGGATTTTTATAAACGGCACGTGCAATTAAAATGCGTTGCTTCTGGCCCGTACTTAATCCGATGCCTTCCATCCCTATTTTGGTATTGTACCGTAGCGGAAGGGATTCAATATGTTCTTTGATATTGGCAATTTTTACAGCGTGCAGTAATTTTTGTTTATCGATATCATCTTCGCCGACAGCAATATTGCCAGCGATGGTATCCGAAAAAATAAACCCTTCCTGCATCACCACCCCACATTGATTGCGCCAGGCGGTGGGTGATATGGTATTTAGATCTTGATGTGCCAAATGGATTTCGCCAGTATTGGGTTCGTAAAACTTGAGTGCTAGTTTCATCAAGGTCGTTTTGCCGCTTCCACTGGTGCCCACAATAGCGGTTACTTTATTGGCGGGAATGGTTAGATCCAGATTTTTTAAAATCATATCGCGATGCATCCCGACATATTGGAAGGATACGTCTTTAAATACAATTGATGCATCGGGATCAACATCCGTGATTTCGTTGGATGTTGATTCTTCATTTTGTTTGTTGTGAATTTCAGACAAACGTTCTAAACTCAATTTGGCATCTTGTAAATGTTGCGTAAAACTGACCAGCTGCATAATCGGACTGTTTAATTGCCCAATGATATAACTGATGGATAGCATCATCCCCAAAGTGATTTGTCCGTCAATAACCAGCTTAGCGGCCAAAAAAGTGATGAAAATATTTTTCAGCTCATTGATCAGATTGGAACCTTCATTTTGGGTTTGTTCTAAGGCCAATCCTTTTAAATTAATTTTAAACAGACGTACTTGGATGTTTTCCCATTGCCAGCGTTTTTGTCGTTCGGCATTGTGCAGTTTAATTTCCTGCATGCCTGTAATAAGCTCCATCACTTTACTCTGATTTTGGGAATTTTGAGTGAAGCGCTTAAAATCTAAATCGGCTCGACGCTTTAGGAAAAATAAAATCCAAACAAAATAAAGTGCACTCCCCATAGCGAACACCGCAAAAATGGTGACGTTATAATAAGCCAACACACAACTGAACACCATTAAATTGACAAACGAGAATAAAATATTGAGCGTACTGGATGTTAAAAAGCTTTCAATACGTTGATGATCATCAATACGCTGCATGATATCGCCCGTCATCTTGGTATCAAAAAAAGAAATAGGCAGCTTCATCAGCTTCACAAAAAAATCGGAAACGAGTGAAATATTGATCCGACTGCTGATGTGCATCAGTATCCAACTCCGAATAATCTCGATCGTAGTTCGCCCAAAAAATAGCATCAGCTGTGCAAACAGAATCAGATAGATGAATTTGATATCGTTGTTTTGCACCCCAATATCCACAATGCTTTGCGTCAGAAATGGAAATATCAGCTGTAACAAACTTCCTGCAAGCAAGCTGATCACCAATTGGACTAACAGCTTTTTATAGCGAAATAGGTATTTGAATAAAAAGGAAAATCCTTTTGGCTTTGTGACTACTTTATCCGAAACAGACTCCTCCTCGTCAAACTCGGGACTGGGCTCCAATAAAAGTAAAATACCTTTAGGTCCATCACCAGCCCAGGATTTTAAAAATTCGGCCTTGGTATATTTCAGTAATCCGTGACTGGGATCGGCAACAAAAACAGTATCATGCTTGATTTTATAAACCACGACAAAATGCTGCTGATTCCAATAGGCGATGCAGGGGAAAGTAGCGTCCTCCACCATCTGCTCAAATGTGACTTTGACACCTAGCGTCCGGAATCCAATTTTTTCGGCGGCATTGCTGATTCCTAAAATGCTACTTCCTTCGCGTGTGGTTTGGGCGAGCTCTCGGAGTTCTTGTAAGCTGATTGCTTTGCCGTAGTATTTGGCCACCATGCGCAAGCAGGTGGGGCCACAGTCCATGTAATCGGGTTGTTTGTAGAATGGGAAATTCATTTAGTGCGTATTGAGATTGGGGAATTAAATATTATTCTGTCCATAGAGTGAAGCGTCAGCGTCTCTACGGATTGGCGAATGAAAAGGAGTCTTTCGACTCCCGCGCGTAGGCCATTAAACATAATCGATCTGAATTAACCCATCTGCATCATCATAGTAATTAATCGCTGAAGAATAGATAAAATCACTTTCATTCCTTACAAGACCAGCACGCAAAGGATTTTGATGTAAATACTTCATTCGTGAATCTAAAATTTCGTTGGTGCTGCATTCAATTGGATGGTTGTCTTGTTGCCAAAATTGGCAATATTCATTTCTGTTATTTTTCTCTCCTGCTTTTCTAAATATCCAAAGCATCCAGCTTTTTCGACTTTCCTGCTTATTATCCTCGATAGATTTGATGAGTGTGCCTGAAGTGAATTTTTTAAAATCACGCAAGACATCCGATAGTTTGAATGGTTCATCTACAGAAAGAATAAGGTGCAAATGATTGCTCATGATGCACCACGCATGTATCTTAAGACCTTTGTTTCTTTGGCAAAATTTTAAACTATCAACCACAATATCAGCGTATTCTTTACGCGTAAATACATCAATCCATTGCACAACGGCAAAAGTAATGAAGTGGACTGCTTGTTGGTTGCTGATATGGTAACCTCGTTCTGGCATTTGAAAACTGTATTTGCTATTTATAATTAGGGAGTCGAAAGACTCCACTTTATTGTTTTATCCGTAGAGACGCTTCGCTTAACTCTATGGACAGACTAAGAGCCTGTTTAAATTTTATTCAACAATAATTTTATAGCGGATAGTTTGGTCATATATTCTGCAGAATCGATCAATAGCTCATAGTTTCTACACAGTCTTCTGTCATTATCAAACCAAGCAAAA
>Ga0214919_10007121_pt1 | contig 15192 bp, 15 predicted proteins | sample LL1503_MetaG_FD_177994 | JGI IMG/M metagenome (GOLD analysis project Ga0214919, IMG submission 177994) | Freshwater microbial communities from Lake Lanier, Atlanta, Georgia, United States - LL-1503 | ecosystem: Environmental > Aquatic > Freshwater > Lake | place: USA: Georgia | collected... | reverse complement strand
GGAATTCCTGATCGGTTAAAACTGGAATCAGCGATCGAATTAAACTGGAATTGCCGATCGATTATTATTGGAATCGGTGATCGGATAAAATCGGAATGACTGATCGAATTCGTTGGAATACGCAGCCAAGTTGGTATTGATATTGAATGGAGAAATAAAAATATAGATGTTCAAGAACTTTCTAAACTTGTCTTAACAAAAGAAGAAGCCATTATTTTCAACGAATTAAATTCCGAGAGAAAACTTAATGCTTTTTATGAGGTGTGGACTAAAAAGGAAGCCATTCTTAAAGCTTTCGGGCAAGGGTTATCTTATCCAATGACCCAAATAGAAATAATCAATACCATAGCCAATCTCAAAGATTATTATATAGCAAATAACACTAAATTTTACTGCTCAGAACTAACAAATTTAAGTGGTTATGCCGGGGCTATCGCTATAACCTCTGAAACGCGAGAACTTCTTCAAACGAATTTGACAGGTTAAAAAATTTCTAAGTCTAAATTTTCATCTGATTCTGTTCAAATCGTTATTAAGCTAGATTATCCTTTCCCTGTAAACGTCCTTGTAGTTGCAATTCAGATTAAAAAGCAGCCCCCTTTACTAAATGAAAAGCCCCTGACGTTATAAATCGAGAGCAATTAATTTTAATGAGTCCGTATTTCATGCCAACCTAACAAGATAGCAAGGTGCAAAAAGCAACTTTCCTCGCTATCTTGTTTGATGGTCAGCTTTTTATTTTTTTACCTATCGTGTTATCTAGTGTTCATCTTTAGTGAATCAGCTCTAGCAAAAGAGAATTAACGCGTTTGACGTAATCTGCAGAATTAGATAAGTTTTTTCCTTCTGATAAAAGCGCCTGATCATAAAGGATGTGAGCTAGGTCGCCAAAACGGGTTTCATCCTTTTCTTCTTTGACTTTATTAATCAAAGGATGCTTTGGGTTGATTTCCAATATGGGTTTCATTCCCTTAAAAGGATTGGCGTCATCTTCGTTTCTCAGAAAAGGATAAAAGCCTCCACTACTATCACTCACAAAACAAACAGGAAAGTTTGTTAAACGATGACTTGCTTTTACATCTTTTACCTTATCTTTTAAAACTTCTTTCATGCGGGTAAGAAAAGATGTAAATGCCTCATCTGTGCCTTTGTCTGTATCTATATTCTTTTCTTGTTCGTTTTCTTTATCTTCTTTAAGCCAATCTAAACTCACATCACTTGCTGTTATGGATTTAAGCTTCTTTCCTTCAAACTCCGTTAAATGAGAGATAAGCCATTCATCAATACGATCTGTTAATAAAAGAACTTCTATTCCTTTTTCTTTGAAAGCTTCTAGGTGAGGAATGTTTTTAACAGCTTCAAGATTCTTTCCTAAAACATAATAGATTTCTTCCTGTTTTTCTAATTTACGAGAGAGATAATCGTTTAAAGATGTTTCTTGTTTATCTGTATCGATTTTGGTTGTGGTAAACCTTAAAAGCTTTGCAAGCTGCTCTCGGCTATCATACTCCTCAATGAGTCCTTCTTTAAGGGTCAGTCCAAACTCTTCCCAAAACGTTTCATACTTTTCTTTATCCTCTTCAGCCATTTTTTCAAGAAGGCTTAGTATCTTTTTGGTGCTGGCTTTTTTAATGGAACTAACAAGAGAACTTGTTTGTAGGAATTCTCTAGAAACATTAAGAGGCAAATCACTTGAATCAATAACCCCTCTTACAAACCGTAAATACCGTGGCAAAAACTGCTGAGCATCTTCCAAAATAAAAACACGGTTTATATAAAGCTTTAAGCCATAGCGGGAATCTTGATGCCAAAGATCGTAAGGAGCTCTGGAAGGAATATAGAATAAGCTTATATAATGCTGTTTTCCTTCCACATGATTATGACTCCAAACCAAAGGTTCAGAAAAGTCATGCGATATATGCTTATAGAAAGCTTTATACTGATCATCGGTAATATCGTTCTTAGAAAGTCTCCAAATCGCTGTTGCTTGGTTAACAACCTCTTCTGTAACAGCATCAATAATAGTATCTTCGGGTGTTTCTTTTGTTTCTGTCTCAGGAGATGTTGGAATAGATTTTTCCATCTTAATCGGCCAAGGAATATGATCAGAGTATTTGGTGATAATGTTTCTTATTCTTAAGTCTTCCAAAAACTCTTTATCTTCCTCTTTTATATGAAGAATAATCTCTGTGCCTCTTTGAGGTTTGTTGATGTTCTCAATGGCATAATCACCCGTTCCAGTAGACTCCCAATAAACGCCTTCTTCATTAGAAGCCATGGCTGCTCTTGTTTTAACAGTTACTTTATCAGCGACAATAAACGCTGAATAAAACCCTACACCGAATTGCCCAATCAAGTTTGCATCTTGAGCTGATTTCGTTTCAGTCAATTTAGAAAGAAAATCTTTCGTCCCTGATTTAGCAATCATCCCAAGGTTTTCGATAACCTCAGCACGCGTCATACCAATACCGTTATCAATAATGGATAGAGTGTTATTTTCTTTATCTACCTTAATCTGTATTTTTAGATCTGTATCATCTTCATAAAGATCTGTTTGAGAAAGACCTAAGAACCGCAACTTATCAAGCGCATCAGAGGCGTTTGAAATCAATTCTCTTAAAAAGACTTCCTTATTGTTATACAAAGAATGCGTTACTAAATGCAGTAATTGATTAATCTCTGCTTGGAACTTTAAGGTTTGCTTTTGAGGTTTCATTTTAACAACGATCTCCTATTCAAATGGATTCACTCATTGCTTTATTTTTAACCAATTTCTAAAAAAAGATCCCTTATCTGTCAAGCAGCTTAATTCATAAAGTACATCGCGAATAAATAAAGAAAATATTGTAACAAATAACATACATTCTGATTATGGAAGTTTTGAAAAGCTTTTATTCTTTGTTTGATTATTGGAAAGGAAAATTTGCGCTTTACGCTGATACGCTAGAGGAGCTTTTTGATCCTTTACAATGCTTTCAGCAACCTGAATCGCTTTTTGAGGCAGTGTTTTAAAAAGATAAGATTTATTCTCGTCAATAACCTCTATGGCTAAAAGACGATTACATGCTGAAAGCTCAGGTGAATCATAAACCAAACTTAACAAAAATAAGGCAATTGCTCTTTTTTGACGTTTTTGTCTAAATGAGTTAGGGGTTTTGCTTAAAAAGCCTAGCAGAGCTTGGATGCAAACACCAATGCTACTCTTTTTCTGAGCAACATGCTCTAAAATGTGCTCTCCAGCTTTTAACTGCTGCTCTTCTGCTCCAGAACTTTTACTTTCTGCAGAGGCAAGAGCTGTTAACATTAAAAGCTTTTCTTCAGGATTATAAAAAGAGCTTTCTTTTAAAAGATCGATATAATCTTTTTGTTTTTTTGTCATAAATCTCCTCTTAAAAGCTTAATAACAAACCAACAATCATTAAAGCCGCGATTACAATTTCTTCATAAAATCTTCTAAAGAAAGAGGGTTTTTTAAGAGGTAAAGATATTATAGGATTTTGATTTTTTATATTTTTTCTCTTTTTACGCATTTTTAAACCTTATGACTTTAATTGCATTTCAACTAAAGAGGAGATCCTCCCAAAAAGTAAGCTGGAGAGACGTGATAAAGATCTGCAAGCTTTTGTAATTCTTTTTGGGTTATCGGCTTTTTTCCGTATTCATATTGAGTTAAATCCTCAGCAGAAATATCAATAGCTTTTGCCACATAATCTAACGCCAGTCCAAGTCTAGAACGATGCTCTCTTAAGAGCCTGGCTAGATATTCAGTTCCATGAGTTATATAAACTGTCATTTTTATTGTTTTTTATTATTAAAGGTCAGAGTTATTCTTCTAAAACTTTAAGCGCACCATAAAGTCTCACTCTATTTTTTACAAGTTTACAAAAACTCTCAATTTCAACTTATTTATTTCTGGATATTTTTTGTAATGATTTAGGATTATTATAGATTATGAGGTTTATATTATAATATTATTAAAATTGTTCCTTCTTTTTATCTTAACTAAAGAGAGCCTTGTTTTCTAAAAAGAAAATAACCTTTTAATCTTATAAGTTGAAGTAAGAATAAGATCTGCGTTATCAACGATTCGATGGGTATCTTCTTCAATAACAGCAATAAACTTCTTTAAATTTTCTAGTTTTAGGTTTTCTTTTTGAGGCTGAGCTCTGATAAGAGCCAATATGAAGTGATGTAACTGCAAAAGTGAGTCTTGCAATTGGCATGGGTGCTTTTGAGTTGCTTCATTAACTAAACCATGAATTTGATAAAAAGCATCGATTGCTTCTAATATCCCTAAATTTTCGTAATTCTCTTTTAGCTTGTTGATTATACTATTTATAGGCAATTAAGGATCTCTTTAGGTTGCTGCCTTAACATAATCTTTCTAGAGCTTTTTGTTTTAAGGCAATTTTGCAGTACTTTTTATAAGTGCACTCTATCTCTTTTACAGCTAAGCCTTCTAGGTTAAAATAATGAGGGTTTTCTAATAAAATTTACCTAAGAAAATAGCCAATAAACATCTTTTAAAAAATAGAGATATTCTGTATCCAATTGTAAAAGCATCTCCATATAATCCCAAAAACTAAGACTAAAATACCTTTCTTTCAATTATTCCCTTGAATTACAATAATGAAACCAGCTAACCTTTTTTTTGTGATGTTCGCAATAACCCTCTTAAACTGATAAAAAGAATTTTAATATGGCTTAATCAAGCATTCAGCAGGAATTTTCCATTCTTTGCAAAGCTTCCAAATGATAGGAAGAGTTAATTTTTCTATACGGTTTAAAATATTATGGGCTAATCTTTGTGATCCAATCACCTTCCCTAACCCTTCTTCATCTTGATCTTTGAACCACATATGATATCGTATGGCTTCTACTGGATCAGGAAAATCAATTTGTTTCGTATCATTCTGAAAAGCCAAAATTAATTCTGATAAAATAACAAACTCATCATATTCGGGCGTGCCTTCCTTTGCTGGAAAAAGGCCTTCAAGTCTATCAACTGCCATTTGAAGATCCTCTTCAGTATAAATAGGTTTAATTGACATATTTCCCTCATTGTTTTCTAAAAAAGGAGAAGAGTCTTGAAAAAAGTTTTTTGAAATGAACTTAATAGATTTAATAAAAAGGGTTTGACGAGAAGCTTTAAAAACAGCTTTTAAACAATAACGATTAACAACAATATCAAAATAAATTTCCTCATCTTTTTCTATTTTAGCGTTTGCAAAGAACTTTAGAACGTCCCTACTCTCCTGCCATGTTTGAGCTCTAACCTCATAAAACCAAGTTTTTAGCGCTTCTTCTGCATCTGGATATTGTTGCCAAAAATCTATTAGTATGGTCTGGTTCATTATTTTCATTTCAAGTTACCTCACCTTTAACATGGATCTTTACATCACATTCCGTGAATATAATCACAATTATAGTATTTATATTCACAGTGCAATTTGTCAAGAATAAAACTTTCTGCTTAAGCTTTGGCATATTTTCATGGAGTATGAGCTTTTGTTAAAGTGATTAGCGAGTTAATAAAGCAGCGCATTGAAATGCGACTTGCTCAGATTGGCATGAGTGCTTCTGCCCTAGAACAAAAAGCCGGATTATCATCAGGTGCTGTCAGAAGTATTCTTTTAGGAAGATCTACCAATCCCACCCTCAACACTTTAACAGCAATTGCTCGAGTTTTAGATTGCTCCATTAGTGACTTAGCAGAAGAAAAATCCCCTTCTGTTCCTACACTAGATAAGTTTACTAACAAAAAAGAAGCTTTGCCTTGGAAATCAGATGTCTTTTTAAAGGCCTTAAACCTTGTAGAGAATGATTTAAAAAGAAGAAAGTATCAACCTAATTTGGATGAAATTCTTTTTTTCATTAAAGAGATATATGCTTACAGCCTTGAAGATAATAACCAAACCATAGACGAAAAATTTGCCCGCTGGTTAATTGATAAAAATATCAAAATCTACTAACTTTAGGAAATCAACTCAAGGAGGTGGCCTCAAGAGTTAGGTTGTTTCAATACAAATTCACTAAATGGATTAATTTGCAAAAGAACGAAAGGGTCTAAAAGATTTTTTCTTTCTCAAATTAAACCCCCTCTTCTTTTAACCTTTATTTGGATTTATTGACAGAGTCTTTTAACTCTTTACCAGCTCTGAAAACAGGTCGATTGCTCGCTTTAATCTTAATTGTTTCACCTGTTCGTGGATTACGTCCATCTCTCGCAGCTGATTTTTGAATAGCAAAAGTACCAAATCCAATTAATCGGACCTCTTCTTCTTTTGTAAGAGACTCTTTGATTCCCTTTAAAACTGCTTCAACAACTTTTTGCGCATCAACTTTTGTTATTTTTACTGCGTCAGCTACATAATCAATCAGCTCGAATTTACCCATTGCCATACTATTTTTCCTCCTAGTCTTTTCTAATATTCTGCATCTTCGTGAGCTACCTTTATAAAAAGAACGGGACTTTAAAGCAAGATATAATCTAAACAGATTTGTCCATTTTAACGCTTTAATTTTAAAAGAATGGTTGAAATACGAGAACAGCTAGATGAGATTGCCTCTCATATCTTTAAAAGCCCTAAGCTCATGGAAGCAGCAAGAATTTTAAATATTGAATCCGCTGTTCATATAACAGCGCGCGCCTATGATATGAAAATTACCCAGGCTAAAGAAAAGGCTTGTGGGTTGGACCAAGGGATTGGATATGAAATGAGCCTGACAAAAGATAATTCTTTTTTTGATAAACGTTAGGAGCCAATTTTTTGAAAAACATGTATTTTTCACATTATTTTGTTTAACTCGATCACTTGGTCTAATTTGTCTTCTAAATAAGGCCGATGTGTGATTATGATTTTGGTAGCATTATGAAGGTAGCTGTTAATGTTCTGTTGAATAGCAACCGCTGTCTTTTTATCTAAAGCCGATGTGCTTTCATCCAATAAACATAAACCTGGTTTTTTTAGGAAAAGCCGTGCAATAGCTAAGCGTTGTTTTTCTCCTCCTGAAAGTTTAACACCGCGATCTCCAACAATCGTATCTAAACCATCAGGAAGTTTTTGAACCAGAGTTTCAAGGTGAGCTTTGGCTATACATGCTTTAATGTCCTCGAGCGTAGCATCGGAGCGCACAAATCTAATATTATTCAGAATTGTGTCATTGAAAAGATAACTTTCTTGAGAAACCCAGCCAACAGTTTTATAAAGAGAATCAAGCTTGATGTGCTTAATGTTAATGTTGTTTATTAGTATTTCTCCGTCAGTCGGATCGTATAAACGTAGTAGCAGTTTAGCAATGGTTGATTTACCAATACCTGTTTTTCCCATAATAAGTGCTATTTTCCCTGCCTCTACATGAAAAGATAAATTATCAAGAATCAGGCGGTCATCATAACGGAAAGAAACATAGCGAAACTCCACAGAAAAGGATGATCCTGTTAAGACAATAGGATTCTCAATTTCTTGAATATCACTGCTCATCGATAAAATCTTAAGCACTCCCTTCATATCAAGTAAAGCTTTCTTAACATCTTGTATTACATGTCCAAGAATACTAATGGGCCCTACAAACTGCATCATATAACCATTAAATAGAATAAAATCCCCCACAGTCAGTGAACCATTTTGCACACCTATACCAACACAATAGGTAAGAGTGGATAAACCAACGCCGAGAATAAGAACTTGACCTATTTGAACCCATGAATATCGTTGGAAAAATGCTATTGCAGTTTTTTCTCTTTTGCTGAGTTCGGTATGACATGTGTAAATGGCAAGGTCACTTCTTCCAAAGGTTTTAATGGCCTCATAATTGGTAATCCAGTCTGTTACCACACCATCTACGTCACGATCGATGTTATTGGCTGTTTCAAGTAATTTCATCACAGGCTTAGTGGATACAAGCGTATAGACAAAAAAGCTTATCAATACGCAAGCTAGAATTGCCACATAAAATGGGGGATAGAAAACTGCAATGCCCACAATTACGCATATAAACTCTATCAAAGTAGGTAAAATATAAAAAAACAAACCGAGTATAATATGGGGAACATCCCGTTGAGCTCGTCGAATAATATTAACTACAGCTCCAGGTTTTTGATTTGTAAAATACCGATGTGATAAGTTGTATAGATGCGACAAAACCTTACTGCCAAGCAGAAGTGTAATGCGTTGTTCAATGCGACAAGTCAGAAAAGCACGAATATGTTGAGATACCTGACTTAACGTCCACATAACTCCATAGCTCAGAAGTAACCATGGTATCCATATTATAGTTTTAACCATTGAAAGATTTTCAACGGTAATCTTCATGAAAAATGGCAAAGCTAAACTAGATAACACTCCTATAAGTAGAAAAAAAGCTGAACCAATAAAACTCCATCGTACAGAACGATCTTCCAATGCTTGTGTCACAACATCCTTAATATACTGATAATCTTGTCTATTAATAGTACTCATAGCGATTTGGCAGACCACATTTTGAGAAAAATTTCAATTGAAGCAATATGTATAAACGGCCATAAGTGGTTATGGTCACCATTGCTAATCAACAGAATAGTTTGGAGTAAACCTTCTTTATCAACAAAACCTTGTTTCACCATTTCACCTTCTACACAAAGTTCTATGACGGAATCGATGTTTTTCTTCACTCCGAGTTGAAGAATGCCAGTGGTTTGGCTTTTATCTCGCCGCCATACAGTATCGCTTTGAAAGCGAGAACTGATAGATTGTCGTAAGGGATAACGATCATATCCTTTTTGAAACAAATCATACGTGGGGAATGAAAGAGCAAAATTTACAATAGGTTCACAGAAGAATGGATATTGTTCAGGATAGTAAGGATGCGTACTCACATGTACCGAAGCCAAACCTTCGTATAATCTATCGATTTGATCATACTTCCCAGGAAGCATCCGCGATGGTACATCGTAATAAGCTGGATGGGCAAATTCATCCGTTTTATATAGGTTTAACTGAGATTTCAACCAGTATGGAGGTTTATCTTGCGGTGCGGTTGAACCTCGTTTTTCAGGTTTTTTAGCAACCGCATAACGCATGAGGCTTGCTATATTTTGAATAAGTATAGGCGTCAAAGAATCGCGATAAAAATGTGTGATTTCCTTAATTTTGCTCAATAAGCCCTGTATGCCGTGCATTAACCAATAATCGGCAATAGATTTTTTTGTGGGTGGGTGCATGAAAATGTGATCACTACCATGGCCGTTGAGTAAAATGCATGAACCAGCTGACGGGAGGTAGTGAGGTATATTGTTAACAACAGAATTAATACAGCCAGGAAACGGTTTGTTAAACTTTAACACTTGATTTGTCTCGCATGAGTCAAAAGGCAAAATTTGAGAAGAATCTATTTTCGTAAGATTTATCCCAACTTCCTCGCACACTTTATTGGCGTATTGAATCTCATTGGATGACTGTACAGCTGAATGAAAATAATTAATTGCAGAAAGTTTTTGGTTTGGGCGCACAATTTCACTTAAGCAGTATACTAAAGAGGAAGAATCAAGTCCGCCTGAAAGGCTTACACATATATTTTCGTAGGGCTCAATCATAGATCGTAGCGTCGATTGTAAAACATCAACTGCATCCATTGAGGTAAGCGAGAAGTCACCATACGAGGTAAACGGATTCCAAAATGAGTTGATCTCATGTGTGTTTGAGATAACATTTAAAACACACCCTGGTGGAATTTCTTCCACTCCCTTAAAAGGTGTTTGGATAGAACTACTGTTGCCATAGAAAAGGTAGGAGCAAAGGTAGTGCCAATTATACCCTAAAGGTGACATCAAGTAGCGTTGAATGAGCTCAATATTCGATGAGAAGATTAAATCACCACCAGGCAAAGAGTAGTAGAAACAGGGAAGTTGACCGGTAGGATCTACCATAACACTTAGTTTATCGGTAGCATCCATATGCCAATAAACATACTTGCCCCAGATTTTTTTGGGTAAACCTTGCGTAAACTTTTGTGCTAGCTCGCTAAACTCTTGGGGTGTGATGGCTCCAAAACGCTCTCTATCGAAAATACGCCCAAGGAGAATTGATGAATCATTATCCCAAACCTGGTCCATGTCCTGATTAGGATGTTGCTTACCATAAACAAGAACCAGATTCTTTCTAACTATAAATGATGTTTGTAAATCTATATGTTGTTGAAGGATTGATGTTAACGCAAACGTCTTATTTTTTATATCATGTTGGCTCCACCAACCCAGGTAAATCATACATTTTCCTTCCTGAAAGGCTCATTAAGGATAATTCCTAGTCTTTCCCTAATTTCTGGAGAATCCATCACTACTTTTTCATTGCATTCTACCCATGCATGAGCCATGAAAGGATAGTTTTGCACACCGACCTCTAAATTGCATTTCCAGCTCTTTTGTAAGGCTAGTAGGACATACGTCATGGCCCACTCAAGGCATTTAGTGCGGCAAGGATAAATAAGGCAAGTTTTATTAACTATATAAGCCAAACGTCTTAGGTCTTCGTCGCTAGGAATTATATAATGAACATGTTTCTTACGAGCTTTTTGAATAAGGCGGATGGCTTGATAGAATCCCAAAAACTTAATGTAGAAATTTACCTTTATTAAACATCGCAGGGCATTCGTAATTGTAAGATTTAAAGGTATTTTTTCTTCATTAAGTGGTAGACGCCAGTCAATATTAGAAACACCATCAGACTCAGGCTTACAATCAGTATAAAAAAAGTATGGAGTTTTCTTGCGCTGGATAATTTTTGACTGAAGCAGCACGTTTAAATGATCTTGTTCTGATTCCTGAGGTTCTTGGTTGATCACAATCTTGAGTAAAATATTGCCAAAATTAGCAGAACATATGGTATATTTGTTTTTCTTGGTATCAAGCAGAATCACCTGATCGCGAAATTGTGTGATGTAGATGTGGGATGAAAGAGTATAGTATGTCCTATCGGATTTTGCAGGCTCTAACCTTTTATTCATCTTGCTTTGCTACGTAAATTATTTCTGCTGTTTAACTAAAACATCACCATTTATTAATCGAAGCTGAAAATACGTTGTTTTTTCTATTTTTGCTGGAAATTTTAATAAGTTGCTGACTGGTAGAGTTGAACTTTAACAATTGAAAGCATTAAATCTTTTCAGCTTTTTTGCTCCTTGTTGGCGTGCAAGTATGCAATGAGGGGTGTATCCCCTCATATATGTTTCTAAAAAATTAATGGAGGCAGAAAATGACAAAATTAGTAGATTTAATCAAAAAGTTTTCCAAAACAGGTACTAAAAATAATGCAGTTGGTGTATGTATGCTGTTCTCTGCAACATCCATTACATGTGGAGGAGGTGGAAATACGATCGAACAAGGAGCAGGACGTAAGTATGAATAATAGTTTTCTAACATGCTTTTCTTAAAAATTAATTTGATAGTCAAACAAGAAAGGCTTTGTACGTGAAAAGTGCAGAGTAACTCTTATCGGATAGCAAGTGACTATTAGATAAGAGTTACTTATCTTGATCCTTAATAAGACAATGTTCTACTCTTTCTTACCCTCTTCAGGCTTCCAAGATCGTAAACTTTCTGTAAAAAACTCGATATTATGGTGTAAAGCTTCACGGAATGGATCTAACTGGGACATCATATCAGAAACATAACCAGCAAATACATCAGTTGATGTTATATATTTACGAACATCTTGATAAGCTAACTCTACACATTCATGTGACCTGACTAAAGGCCCTACTGTTAATACCTGAAGAGCTGCTTTGACTCTTTCTGCTGTCGGTCTATCATGCAACCCATAACGCATTGTTCGGTGGGATCCAACATAATTATACAAACCGTTTCCAACCAAGAATCCTCCAAAATGATCAGAATTTACGGTAAAAATTCTGTCATCAGCTACACGAAAATCAATAACTTTCAAAAACGGCATTCCCGCTTCTGTTGTTAAAAATCCAAAGTTGTCTAGATTGTTGAGTAAATCATGAAGCCGAAGAATACGTGATAGCATATCTAACGAAGCGACTTGTAACAAAAAGTTTTGCGCAATTACATCACTTTGAACAACAGTTTCAATCGCATTCCAATCATTAAGACTAGAGGTTGGATTAATTGTTTGAAGGGCCGTACCCCAAAGAGTTTGGCCATAAGCTTCATCTCCAGCTGCTCCTAAAGTACCTGTGGCTTTTTCGAATACGCTAAAACTTCCCTCGTGACCTGCGTCTAGTGTAGCAATGTAAACATCCTCAATACTTCTTTGCAAAAAATGTGTTTCACAGCCAAAACCTAAGTGTTCTAGAACTTTATAGACCATTAACTCCTGAGGGTTAACCGGCTTAGCAGCTGAACTTTTAGAAGAAAGACGCCCTGCAGAATGAGTTTTGACATGATATTTTCTTTTTTCTCCTCCCAGTAAGACTACATTTACTTGGGTGCCCAACTGAACGCCGCCAGCTTTATCCTCGCACTCTACGGTTGAACCTAGGAAACAAGAGCTAAAATATTGCTCTACAATTGTTTCAAGTCTGTCCATATGGACGATAGCAATATTGTCTCGTAATTTTAAAAAATCAGAACGGAGTATCTCAAACTCTGCATCATGTCTTTTGCGGGCAAGATTTTGCAGTTTTGTATGTAAGCTACTCATAGTAGAAATCCGACGTGGATCACCAAAAGAGACCCCAGGGTTTTCTAACATGCTCCAATCGAATCCCCAAGAATCAACGATATCATTGCCGAGGATGGAAACGAAACGATCCTTTCTAAGTACTTCAGCTTGCATCTTCGATACTATCTCTCCTGGTGTAAGAAAGACTGCAGAGGAAGGGGCCATTTTTGGTGGTGGCGACTTAAATGCTTCGTCAGGATCCATACCATATACAGGATTATACTGTTGAATGCCAAAAGTAAAAGCAAAAGCGTATAGTAAAACTTTCGATATTTTCATAGTAAACCTGCCATAGAGCTTAATGTGTTCGTAAATTAACATACTTTATTGCTAAAATATATGATGTATGTACACAGGAAGATTAATTCATTCCCATTAACATAATTCAAACTGTACTATCGATCTTTTTTATACCTCGATAAATGTAATGTCTCATTTTATTGATACCATAAAGATCTCAATACCTTTACTCTGTAACCACAAAAGTTTGAAAACGGTCAGAAAGAGAAGATGTATCTTCAAACGAATGAAATACATCTTGAAGATAAGCAAGGTGTACTCGGGCAAATGGGTCTAAATCATAAGTTTGTTCAATAAGGTAGGTGTTATTGCAAACCATTTGATAGAGCTTGTGGGACATTTCAAGATTCCTTGGAAGCCATTCTCTTCCTTCATAAAACATACGAGATAAATAGATTTGCCATACAGGGTGATTGAGTCCAGCTATCATACACATTTCTTTAAAAACCAAACTTTCATTTGTTTTAAATTTACCATAAACCTTTAATTCGGCATCAGAATAGGCATCTTCAAAATCCGGAACTTTCCTATCTTTTGGTCTTTTCATATAAGTACAGAGGGCAGATTTTAAGGTTGGTTCATCCATGGAAAAAATTTGCTTGGCAATTTCTAATTCAGTGGCCTCAGTTTTTAAAATGAGAAGAGAGCAGCACAATATAAGTCTAATAACCATTCATTGAATCTCTATTTTTTGTTATTAACACCTATTTAACAGTTTTCTTTTAGAATTCAAGTATAAAATACTAAGAACACACGTTTGATTATGCCGATTTATATCCTCTTTTTAATTTTTTTGGCTTTTTGCCCAAAGGCATTTTCAGAAATTACTGCTAGATTCAATACACCGATTAGTAAAAGAACAATAGCAGGTATTCCCTGTCAGAAAATGGTAATTGATACAATCGGCACGCTTATTGCAAAAAAACCCAGAAAATGTAAAATTCAAGTTGCTATGTACTCTTTGGATAATCTCAGTATTCTCAATAAATTAAATGAAGCAATTGCAGAAGGTATTGAAGTACATATTCTTTTGGATAAAGAACAAAATGCTCAAGCAATCGACCGTCTTTCTGACACTAAAATCAACAGTTTTAAAGGTGCTCTTAAAACTGCGAAAAAGCGAGCGCAAGTTGCTCGAAGGAATTTTCTTGAAAATGCAGCTGTAACTATTATCGGCAATCCTTACAAGAAAAACGTGACAGGACATGAGTATGATAAAATACGTGTTTTGCATGAAAAGTTTTCAGTTTACTCTTGTGAAGAGGAAACAGCGGCAACAAGTGCAGAAGATAACCCTAATGCTGTTATTTTAGGGTCATACAATTGGACAGAGGCAGCTTCAGAGACTAATTATGAAAATTGCGTCAAAATTCAAGAAGAACCAGATGTTATAGAAACTTTTAAGGCTAGATTTGAAAAAATTTCCGAGCTTGAATCTTCTCCAGCAGCTCATGTTCCGCCCTCTACCCCTGCAGTCGGTAAAACCGTAACTGCCGTTACTCCTAAGACAACAACAAATACAAGCTCCTCCACACCAGGGGGATCTTATAGTGAGCAACATAAGAAAAGACAAGAATATGAAGCAAAGAAAAAACCAACACCGGCACTTGATAGATTAGCTTCACCAAGCCCCCTTAAAACAAAATCAGGTACAGTAGTTGGAATTCCTAGGGCTAAAAAACCTCTCAAAGAAGGAGACGATGATTAACCTTTATAAAAAAGAAAGGTAATAAGAAAAAATTACTCTGCTTTCTGTCATGTAACAGCTTTTTTAATCATCGAGTTGTGTGGAAGCCCTCATAAGTGTTTGCTTTGAATTAAATAAGTTGCTGGGAGGTTTCAAAAATGCCTAATACTTTTCTCCTATTATGACATTGCGAGACCGCAGATATAAATATTTTGATTTTTTCAACTTGTTTTTTATTAGAAAAAAGCACTTAACATTGCAGTTTATTTTATTAGGCATACTCCCATGTGCGCTAGCTATTTTTTAAAATCATTCACTAAAATTAATTTTTTTTACAGTTTAGCTTTCATAATCATTGCTATTGGGTTTTCTAATCAAACCTTTGGCTGCTCTGGTTGTAGTTGCACTGTTAGTAGTCTTGAGTGTCCTGGCACAATAAGAACCTGTCTTCACAGGTTCTGCAATCGTTTAAGAAGGATGATAGTGTGAGCGATAAAAATCATGTTTTCAGCGGATGAGATGGCTATTTCGTAATCTTTA
>Ga0214919_10007117_pt1 | contig 15199 bp, 15 predicted proteins | sample LL1503_MetaG_FD_177994 | JGI IMG/M metagenome (GOLD analysis project Ga0214919, IMG submission 177994) | Freshwater microbial communities from Lake Lanier, Atlanta, Georgia, United States - LL-1503 | ecosystem: Environmental > Aquatic > Freshwater > Lake | place: USA: Georgia | collected... | reverse complement strand
AAATTCTGTGTCAAATTTCGAATTCCAGCTTTGGCGGCAGAATATGCAAATGCTTTAGATAGACCGGGATCTGCGGACGCTGAAGAGATGTTGATAATCGAGCCCCCAGAATTTTGGAGCATGTGTTGACCAAAAACTTGGCACCCGAACATAGTCGCAGTCAGCTGAGAGTGAACTACTTCGTCCCACTCCGATTCTTCAATCTCTATGAATGACTTAGGGCTATTAATACCCGCGCCGTTTATGGCAACTTTGATAACCCCGAATTTCTCTTGTACTTCCTCCACTAAAGTTTTAATTGAATTTTTGTCTGTCGCATCAACTTGAAATGGAAAACTGGCGTCCGGATAGACCTGATTAATCTGCTCAGAGACAGTTTTGCTTTTTTCAATTCTAATGTCTGCCACTGCAACTTTAGCTCCCACCATTGCCAATCCAATTGCTAAGGAGGAGCAAATGTGGCCGCCAGCACCAATAACAACGGCAGTTCTGCCTTCAAGGGAGAAGAGATTTGGAATCATTTTGCATCCTTGAAATTTTTCATTAAAAGGCCAGCTTTTTCGGCCCATGAATTAAGTATAAATAAATCTGAGGAAGCGATAATAAAGGTGTAACCCTTTGCTAATGCTGCTTCAATGTTTGCAGAAGAAAAATCGGCAATTTGAGTTCCGCATGATTTGTTTGCCTTTTTACAAGCAGCAATCACTTTGGCCTCAGCTTCAAGCATCTTGGGGTGTTGTATCTGGCCAGGAACTCCGAGTGAACCCGACATGTCGTATGGGCCAACCATCACCCCGTCCAGTGCTGGGTTAGAGAGGATGGATTCAATGTTGTCAACCGCCGTAATGCTTTCTATTTGTGCGATGTAAATTGATGTGGAGTTCCAGCTTGCTAGATAAGAATCAAATGTTGATCCATAGCCATGCGCTCTATTAACACCAAAACTTCTTTTTCCCAATGGCGGGAATTTCAAAAGGTCAATTATTCCCTGTGAAAGATCTCCGTCATGAATTAACGGAGCAATAATGCCATCCGCTCCAGAATCCAGTAGAGGTTTAATGTAGTCATTCGAATGTGAGACGGGCCGTGGCAGGCAGGGAACACCTGAAGCTTGACTGGCAGCAATAATTCTTTGAGCTTGCTCTAAAGAAATGGTCGTGTGTTCCATATCAATCGCGTGAAAATCAAATTCTTGCGCTGTGAAAATTTCAGTAATGGAAGGGTGGGAAAATGAAACCCAAGAACCAAATACTAATTCACGAGCTTGTAATTTCTTTTTTAGCGCTTCAGACATGTTTTCCATTCTAAAATAAACTAACTGAGATTGTGTCGGTGGACTAATCCGATTAAAGAGCCGCCTTTGTCAATAACTGGTAAATCCCAAATTTCTTCACGTGACATGATTTCTTTCGCCTCTTGAGTGCTCAAGTCAGATTCTACAAATTTAGGTGATTTGTTTCCAAATTCAAGAGCAGGCGTTACGAGTAGAGCGGGAAGTGGGCTTTGTCTAGTAAGTAGGAGGCGTCGAAGATCTCCGTCGGTTAAAACTCCCAGAAGATGATTGCTTTCGTCCACAATTAATGCGATTCCGAGTCGAAATTCAGTCATTTTGTCGAGTGCTTTTTTGAGGGTGTCATCTTCTTTAATTACTGGAATATTTGCCAATCCAAGCACACGAGAACTAACTGCATCATTATTCAACATTGTCTGGACCGAATTTCTCTAGAAGTTCTAATCTCATTTCATGTATGGCCTTTGCTTGGCCAAGCACATGCTTTAAATCCTTTACATTCAGTACCGTGTTCGGATCAGACTTTGCATTTTTTGGGTCATTGTGAATTTCTGCGAACAAAGCATCTATTCCCGCTGCCGCTGCTGCTCGAACAAGATGAGGTATGAATTCACGCTGACCCCCCGAGATGTCACCCATCGAAGTTGGCATCTGAATTGAATGTGTCGCGTCGTAGCAAACCGGATAACCCGTTTTTGCCATAATTGGCAGACAACGCATGTCATTAACAAGCATGTTGTATCCAAAAAAAGTTCCACGGTCCGCTAGAAGGACCTGGTCCCCCCCTGCAGCTTCAATTTTTTTAACAGAGTTTGCCATGTTCCAAGGGCTCATGAATTGCCCCTTTTTTAAGTGGATGGGGCGCCCTGTTTTTGCAGCCGCTCGCAAAATTGAAGTTTGGCGACACAAGTAAGCGGGTACCTGTACCAAGTCGCATACTTCACCAGTTGCTTCAGCCCATGCTGGGTCAGAAAAGTCAGAGGTTACCGGAATTCCGAAGTTGTCTCTTATGTCAGACAAGACCTTAAGGCCACCTTCGATGCCTAATCCATGATAACTATCCGGGGAAGAGCGGCAATCCTTGTCGTAGCATGATTTGTAAATCCAATCGACACCTAGCTCGTCGCAAACTTTTCCAATTCTTTCAGCCATCATAAACGCGTGATCGCGATCCTCGATCGCACAGGGACCGCCAATTAAGACAAGCTTGCCTCCACCACCGATTTTAACCCGCTTTACACTTCCGTATCCGACTGTAATGACTTTTGACGTAGTGGTCATGCGTTGGCCTTTCAACAAACCCTAAATTTGGACGATAACACCACTATATCTTGATTTGAAGAAGCACTTTGGTATTTCAGCCTAAGTTGGCTATCCAAGTTTGTACAAGAACTCCCTAAAATTTCCGACAAAGGGCTTGAATAGGGGAATGCGGCCCGTAGGGTAACGGGAATACCATTCACACTGATCGGAAAATATCTCCTGGGCATTAAGCAACTCGCTTGGAAATTCTTGAATTGAAATTTTGCTACCATCAGGAAGAATTTTTGTTTCTCTATTGCAGTGGTAGAAGAAGCCTCCTGAATTTAAATGTGCTCCGATCCAAGAATAGTATTCTTGGATCGTGCTTAAATTCATTTCAGAGAAGCTGGCAATGTTGATAATAAGGTCAAATTTTGAATCGGCCAAGCATTCTTTGTTCGTTGCATAACTGAAATCTATACCTAGCTCTTGAGATATTGACAGGTCTTGAAGGTTATGGTCTAAAATTGGAAAAAGTTTATTTGTCATCAAGGAATCAAAAAAGAGATTTTCACCTAGATTAAGAAAAGTTATGCTTGATGACGGATAAAGCGACTTTAAGATTTGGCCAAAATTTCCCCATCCGTCTCCAATAATACAAATTTGCTTCCTCTCGAAATCAAGAAAATGAGAGAGTTTAGCTTCGATAATAAAATGCTTAACTACATCGAAATCTAACAATCGCCCAATTGAATGTAATTTTCTACTAAAAGTTAGTAACTCCCGAATACTGACACCATTTAGTTTGCCTAAAAAATAAAGTTGTGACTGTAGAACCAAATACTTAATACGATTAAGTTGACTAAACTTTAAATAACTAGCTAGCCCCTCTATTTTTACTTCATACCCATACTCGCTTTGCACCACATAGCTTTGGGATAAAAATTTTGCCTAATGACTTGAGATTCCGACTTCTTTTGTTACCGACCCACTCTGAGAATTTTTCCAAAAATCTTGAAACAATTTGTAGCTAGTCTCATCAAGGGGAGATGGCATGATTCTGATCGCTTTCATACCTTAGATGATATTACATAATCTCACCTTTTCATTAGTTACAAATCCTGATTGACCATTAGGTTTATGGAATTTGCAATTGAAAGTCATATTGGAGGCTGATTCGCTATTTGGGTATCGTAATCAGTTGATAAGTCAGCAAAGTGTTATTATCTACCGTGCAAAAGATTTTGATTACCGGCGGGTCCGGGATGCTTGGGTCCTCAATAATTTCCTATCTCAAGAATCAAAGTGTCCTTATTTTAAATCCGACTAGACAAGAATTGAATCTCGAAAATTGGACGGATACTTTGCAATATCTTGAACATCACCAGCCAGATTTCATTTATCATTGCGCTGCGAAAGTTGCAGGAATTAAGTCGAATATGGAAGGTGGCTCAACTTTCCTCACAGTCAATTCGAACATTGACCATAATCTACTTTTCGCAGCTCGAGCGGTTAAAACTTCCAAGCTTTTTTATATCGCGAGTTCATGCATGTATCCAGCAAATCAAGATTTTGCACTTTCAGAATCGGATTTACTTATGGGTAAATTGGAACCAACTAATGAGAGTTACGCCCTTGCTAAAATTCTTGGAACAAAACTCACTCAAGGAATTGCAGAGCAAGACAATTTGAATTGGGTTTCAATAATCTCCTCAAATCTATTTGGGCCGGGGGACAACTTCTCCCCCGAGTCCAGCCACTTGCTTGCTTCAATAATTCAAAAAATTGATACGGCCATGCGAAGAGGAGATGAATCGATTGAAGTTTGGGGAACCGGAAAGGTAAGGCGTGAATTCACTTACGTCAAAGATCTTGCGCGTTGGCTCGTTGAAATTGGAATTGCAGATGTTTCATTACCTAAGATCTTGAATGTCGGAAGAGGGGAAGACCTTACAGTTGACGAGTGGTACGAACTTGCCATGGCAACATTTGGAGTGAAGTTTAGCTTAACCCACAATTTAAGCCAGCCTGATGGGAATACTAGAAAACTGATGGACTCTTCTATTGCTCGAAACTATGGGTGGAAAGCAGAAACTCAATTAGAATTATCTCTTAGGGAAACTATAGATTGGTATCGAAATGCAACCTGGGACTGAAAAGTCAGCCTACCCCTTGGCTTCAACCACATGGGGAACGGAAGAAGTTGATGCGGTCCAAGAAGTCCTAAAATCAGGTCAGTTCACTATGGGTAAGTATGTCCATGCGTTTGAAAAAGAATTTGCTAAATATATTGGTGTCAAGCATGCAGTTATGGTTAACAGCGGTTCTTCAGCAAATTTAATTATGCTTGATGGGTTGAAATACAGAAATTCTCCGCTTCTGAAAAGTGGAGATGAGGTAATTGTTCCTGCCGTGTCATGGAGCACTACTTTTTACCCAGTCTCACAAATTGGCCTAACTTTAAGATTTGTAGATATTGATCCATCCACGTTAAATATCGACGTCACTCAAATTGAGAAAGCCATTACAGATAAAACTCGAGCGATATTGGCAGTGAATCTGCTAGGCAATCCTTGTGCATTTGACAAGCTTAGGGAAATTTGCGATAAATATGATCTGCTGCTGATTGAAGATAATTGCGAATCACTTGGCGCTGAATTTAAGGGGGAAAAGACCGGGTCGATTGGTATTTGTGGCAGTCACTCCTTCTTTTTTAGTCATCACATGTGCACGATGGAGGGAGGCATGGTTACAACGAATGACACAGAACTATATGAGGCAATGCATTCTTTACGAGCGCATGGATGGATTCGTGGTTTGCCACCGAAAAACTCTGTAAGTGACCATTCAAGTGATCCGTGGGTTGACCAATTCAAATTTGTCCTTCCGGGTTATAACTTCCGTCCCTTAGAGATTGAGGCAGCCGCAGGATTGGCGCAGCTAAAGAAACTACCAGGGTTTATTTCAGCTCGGCGAGAGAACGCGGAATATTTCTTAAGTAGAGCTATCGCTTTCCCTCAAATTAGAATTCAAGAAGAAATCGGCGAGTCATCCTGGTTTGGATTTGCTATTACACTTCAGGGTAGTCTCTTGGGACATCGAAAAGAGCTGATTCAATTTCTTTCAGAAAAGGGAATTGAAACTCGGCCTATCGTCGCAGGCAACTTCCTAAATAATCCGGTGATTTCATTGTTGGAACACAGTTCTGTGGATCAGATGGAGTCGGCAGAAATTGTAGACAAAGAAGGATTCTTTATCGGTAATCATCACTACCCCCTCAAATCCGAGTTAGATTTCTTTTTTGAGGCTATTGAGAATTTCATAGAAAACTTGGAGGTCTGTTAAATGCGTAAGGTTGCTTTCATTACTGGAATAACAGGTCAAGATGGTTCTTATTTAGCCGAATTACTTTTAAGCAAAGATTATGAAGTGCACGGGCTCATCCGGAGGTCATCTACATTTAATACAAGTCGAATTGATCACATTTTTCAAGATCCTCATGAGGTTAATAAGAAATTAATACTCCACTACGGTGACTTGATTGACGGTGTCGGACTTACAAATTTGATTCGCGAAATTCAACCTCATGAAGTTTATAACCTTGGTGCTCAATCGCATGTTCAGGTTTCCTTTTCCATGCCTCAATACACGGGTCAGGTAGATGCTGTCGGGGCTGTTGGATTATTGGAGTCCATCCGCTCAGCAAATATCGACACTCGTTTTTATCAGGCAAGCACATCGGAATTATTTGGATCAACGCCACCACCGCAAAACGAAAAAAGCGAATTTAGGCCTCGTAGTCCATATGCTGCAGCAAAGTTAATGGCTTACTGGTGCACTGTAAATTACAGAGAGGGCTATGGCCTCCACGCCAGCAATGGCATACTTTTCAATCATGAGTCACCTCGGCGTGGTGAGACTTTCGTAACTAGAAAGATTTCTAGAGCAGTTGCTCGAATCGCAGATGGCAGTCGGGAAAAACTTTATCTCGGTAATTTGGATGCAATACGTGATTGGGGATATGCAAAAGAATATGTTGAATCTATGTGGCTAATGCTTCAAAAAGATGAGCCATCTGACTACGTTGTCGCTACCGGTATTGGAGCCAGCGTAAAAGAATTTGCGCAGGCTGCGTTTTCCCATGTGGGCCTGAATTGGGAAGACCACGTAACCCTTGATACAAAATATCTTCGTCCAACTGAAGTTGATGCCCTAATTGGAGACCCTAGCAAAGCTAATGTCGAACTAGGTTGGATTGCAAAAACAAAGTGGCAAGATTTGGCAAAGCTTATGGTTAATTCTGATGTCGCCTCACTAAAAAATCTTTGAGGGGTTTGGCTTCAATAATTGAGCAATCAAATTTCCAAGGGCACTGAATATAGATAAGTCATGCGGGCTTACATTTCCAAGAATTTGCAAATCACTCATCTGATAAAATGATAACTGTCCAAACGTACTCTAGCATTGCATTGTGGAAATGGATGTAACAAACAATTTTGATGTAAAGCCACGATATCTTGTTTTTGGCGCTTCTGGGTTTCTTGGTTCAAGAATCTTTGAATTCCTCTCAGATGGCTACGACACTTTTGGTACCTTTCACAATTCCACTATGACCCAAACAGACAAAATGCGAAAAGTTAATTTATCCAAAGAAGTCGAATTGCGGGAGATTGTTGAGGAAATTAATCCCAACTTTATTATCAATTGTAGTGGATTAACCAATGTTGAAAAATGTGAATTACTTCCGGAAGCGAGCTGGAAATTGAATTCAGAAGTCCCATTTAGGCTCGCTAAGTTAGCTTCAGATTTAAATGTTCGGTTTATTCACATCAGCACTGACCATTTTGGATCTCCTCAAAACACTCCAAGAAGTGAAATAGACATTTCATATGGAGTTAATCAATATGGATTTACGAAAATTATGGGAGAGAAGCTAGTTTTATTGGAAAATCCAAAATCACTTATTTTACGGACAAACTTTTTTGGGAACTCAATTGGAAAAAATGAATCTCTCTTAAATTTTGCTATGTCCCGCATCCGGAAAGGAATTCAAATTGATGGTTTCGACGATGTAATTTTCTCTCCTGTCGGAATTGGGCAAATCTGCAAGTTTTTAACGTCGCACAAAATTGCCAATGCGACAGGAATTTTGAATTTTGCTAGCGATAAGCCCATCTCCAAATATGACTTCATGGTTCTGGTAGCAAAAGCCATGGGAAGGCCAGAGGCGGATATTGCTAGATCCAGTATCGAGTCATCAAATCTGACCGTGAAAAGACCAAATTACCTTGCGCTCAACCCCTCCCGTTTGTATCAAGAATTAGATTTCACCATACCTGGAATTGAAGAAATGATAGATAAAGAGATTAACAGGGTTGTTTAGAGTATTCTCCAGACTTAACCGAATTGGCGTGGAAGAGGAAAAAGTGTCATTTTTAAAGGATAAAGTAGTGCTCGTCACTGGAGGAACTGGTTCATTTGGAAAGGCCTTCGTTACCAAAGTCTTGCAAGATGATGAAGTTTCAAAAATAATCGTGTTCAGTCGTGATGAATTGAAGCAATTCGAGATGGCCGAAAAGATCAACTCGCCAAAGCTACGCTACTTTCTGGGAGATGTTCGAGACTACCAAAGATTGCTTCGGGCAACTGATGGTGTTGATTTAATTGTTCACGCAGCTGCCATGAAGCAAATTCCTGCCTCTGAGTACAATCCTATGGAAGCAATCAAAACCAATGTTCTGGGTGCAGAAAATATTGTTAATGCCGCAATTGAGAACGGAATTCAACGTGTTGTTGCCTTGAGCACAGATAAGGCCGCGAATCCTGCGAATCTTTACGGAGCAACCAAGTTGTGTTCCGATAAACTAATGGTCGCTGGTAACGTTCTTGCTGGTTCGAGAGACACACGTTTTTCCGCAGTAAGGTACGGCAATGTTCTCGGCTCTCGGGGAAGTGTGATTCCATTTTTTCTAGATCGGGCAAAATCTGGTTCAATTCCAATCACAGATGAGCGAATGACAAGATTCTGGTTGACTATCCAAGAAGGCGTTCAGTTTGTGCTAGATAGTTTTGAGCGAATGCATGGTGGGGAAATTTTTGTTCCAAAAATTCCTAGCTTTAAAGTAACTGATGTGGCCAGAGTCGTATGTCCAAAGATACCCACTGAGATTATTGGAATCCGTCCTGGGGAAAAGTTACATGAAGTTATGATTACCGAAGATGACTCACACAACACTTATGAGTTTGATAAATATTATGCGATTATATCCCCAGCTCTCGCGCTATCCGGGATTTATAGCAACATTGGAAAGAAAGTTGAAGAGGGATTCAGATTCTCTAGTGACAATAACAAGGTTTGGCATACAGATGAAAGCTTCCTGAAACTGTTAAGGGATAACGGAATAATTAGTTGATTCCATATGGCAAGCATAATATAACTTGGGGAGACGCCTTAAGAGTTCTCTGGCAGGTTCGTTTCCGATCTCTCACCCAAGGAGAGCAAATTGAAATTTTTGAAAAACAAGTAGCTAAATACGTCGGTGCTAATTATGCAGTTGCTGTTTCGAGCGCAACTGCCGGGCTTCACTTGGCCGCGATAGCATTACATCTGCCACAAGATTCGAAAGTGCTCACATCACCTATTTCATTTGTGGCTTCATCCAATTCTCTACTATATGCAGGTTACAAGCCTGAATTTATAGATATTGACAACAAAACTCTCAACATGAATATTGATCTGGTCGAATCAAAAATTCTTAATGACAACAAAATCCGAGCAATTCTCCCAGTACATTTTGCTGGGCTAGCCTGTGATATGAAAAGAATTCACGAGATCGCCACGAGACAGGGGCTCCGGATTATAGAAGATGCTGCACATGCCCTAGGGGCATCCTATGAAAACGGGCGGAAAGTTGGATCATGCCAATACTCGGACATGACTGTACTTTCTTTTCACCCAGTGAAATCCATCACTACTGGTGAAGGTGGCATGATCACTACCAATGACTACAACCTTTACAAATCGTTGCTCCGTCTGAGAAGTCATGGAATTAATAAATTAGATGATGAGTTTCAAAATCCGATTTTGTCTAGGACGGCAAATTTGGTTAACCCTTGGTACTACGAAATGATTGAGCTGGGATTCAACTACAGAATTACTGAAATTCAAGCAGTGCTGGGCACGAGCCAACTCAAACGTCTTGACAAATTCATGTCTCGAAGAAAGAAGCGAGTTAAGAAATATGTAACATCATTCCAAGCCCTTCAAAACTTAAGGCCAGCCCAATGTTGTGAGTTCACCAATAGTGCAAATCATATTTTCCCCGTGAGAATAGATTTTGCTACTCTGGGAATATCGAGAGCGGAACTCATGGCCGCCCTTCGCCTAAAAAGAGTTGGCACCCAAGTTCATTACATTCCTATACCTTTACAACCTTATTATCAGTCACTTGGTTATGAGTTAAGTGAAATACCTGAAGCACTTTCATACTACGAAGAAGCTTTGACTTTACCTCTTTTCCCGGGCTTAAGGCGCTCGGAGCAGAAAAAAGTTATAATTGAGCTTTCAAGGTTACTTAAGGCCAGATGATAGGTGCAGAATTTGTAAATTCTATCGATCTCATAATATTTGATTTAGATGGGACTTTAGTCGATTCGTATAGCCAAATCGAATCTGCGATGAATAAAGCACGAATTGCTCTTGGATATACAGAATCCCCTTTAGGGCAGATTTTCGAAAAACTTGGGTTGCCCGTAAATGATCTTTTCAGTGACTTGTCTTTGACTCCGATGGGTCAGGATGAACTTATTTCAGAGTTTAGAATGAGACTTAATGAAAGTATTAATCTTGAAAACAAATGTTTTCCCTACGTAGAGCCATTACTTCAACAAATTCATAAGCAAGGAATCAAAGTAGCTATTGCAACTAGTAAATCCACTAGTATGGCAAGAAAGGTTATAGAAAACTCGACTCTCCATGGGAGCATTGACTTTATTCAGGGCACTGATGAGTTTTTGCCAAAGCCAAATCCTGAAGTAATAGTCAGATGCCTAGAAAAGTATCCTGGATTGAGAGCTGTTATGATCGGAGATCGTTCTGAAGATATGATCGCAGCCACTAACGCTGGGATTTCATCTATTGGTATCGCACAATCCGCGCATTCAGAGTTGACACTTCTTAGTGAAGGAGCAAACCTGACATTCAGAGATATGCATGGCCTATACGAATGGTTTACAAACTAAATTTAGTTTCCATTTCATTCTTAATTTTCTTAGTTAGTGAATCAATCTGAAACTCCACCGAAATTTCATTAGATTCCACAGGGATATCCCAACTGACGATTCCGGTAGCAATAAAGGCTGATCTGACACCCAATTCTTTAGCTAAAACAGCTGGTGAAGAGAATGGAATAGCCAAGACAAAATCAGACTCACTTACTACCTGATAAAGATTTGATAGTGGTGAAATTAGCTCTACACATCTATTTTTTGACAACTCATGAACTTTCGAGATGTAGGTTTTTGAATGAACTTTTGAATATTTACGTTTAGGCTTAATTCTTAATTGGAATTTTCCTGGATAGCTTTCATCTAAAGAAGAAGTCAATGACATTAAATTATCTAAAATAGCAATTGTATTTCTTTCAGAATAAAAGCCATTGCTTGCTTTAAATGGTGTAACATCGAAGTAAGTTAGAATGAATTTACTGCTACTTCTGCTGACTAATATTTTCTCCTGGAATAGAATTGCTCCAAGTCCAATTACATTTTGAATACCCTCAGACTGTAAGAATCTAATGTCATCTTCGTCCCATACCCAGTGTTCATCTATATTTGCCTTGATGTTTTCAAAGTTTATTTTTTCTCGAATTGAATCATCAATCGCATAAATTGGTTTCGAATTAGTTGAGTACCAAGCCATTATTCTCCGGTTTTCTCGTGCTAGCTTAAAGATCATAGGAACGCTAGATAGAGAAGACTGTGTAGTTATAAACGTGGTCTTACTTGAATTGAGAGATAAGTAAAGTGAATAAACACATTTATTAAATATTTCACGCTTTAACTCTCGAAGACTAAAAGTCTGATTTTCGTCTAACATGGCCAATTCATCTTTAATGCATCTATAAATTGGAAGATAGTGTTTTCTCGTCAATACTGAAGTTAAAATATAAATTACCACGTCATAGGTAATCTCAGGATAGTGTTTCCACCAAATTCTTAGACTTCTCAATTCGATGATTGGCTTGGAAAAATTGACTTTTGAGGTAAACCTTTCTTCTTCAAAAAATCTAATTACACTTTGGGGACTAGAGTTTTGAAATACTTGTTCATAACTCAAAGAAAATATCACTGCAGTGGGTTCTATCGTTTGTTTTCTGAATAAGCCAAAAAACATAAGAATGAGAACAAATGTCTTGAAGGCTGTGAATTTTGTTACTCGCAAAACACTCTTTATGACTTTCATAAGCCGAACTTCATTATCAAGCAAAAACATGAAAGCCAACCTCATTCTCACTATAAAACAGTCCAGTCTGAAGTGGTGGGCCCAGACGGGCTCGAACCGTCGACCCACGGATTAAAAGTCCGTTGCTCTACCGACTGAGCTATAGGCCCCACTTGTGAAGTCCAAATCTTAACCGAAAACGATGCTTGGGATTACACATAGTCACCTACCTTGAGCAGCCTTCTCAAGTCTTTCGAGAATTGCTACTCCCAATCCCTCATTATTCGGTGGATGGACAACTAATGCCAGTAGACCCCCACGATCTGCTTCCCTAAAGGTGGAGTACAGAACACGAGCAAAATCCTCAAGCGTTTCTGGAGATGCAAGTCTTGCCATGCCTCTCGGAGTTTCGATTCCAAGTAAAGCTAAGAACCCAGCTCCAGTAATTGTGGAATCACCTAAAATTACTTTACATTTTGGGGCATAATGCTTTTCAAACGATCCACTGAACTTAATGCCGGATGGGCTCGCCTGTTCATCGTCAAGACCTCCCGATATGGATTTAATGTGTTCTTTGGTTATGGAGCCAGATCTTAGAATTACTGGACTGCTACTAGTGCAATCAATTATTGTGGATTCAATCCCAATTTGGGACCTACCTCCATCCAGCACTAAGTCAGAGCTAGAGAGATATTCACCCAATTCTTCTTGCACATCTGCACTTGATGTCGGAGAAACCTGACCAAATCGATTTGCACTTGGTGCAGCTATCGCAGAGTTAGAGATTTTCTCAAACTCCTGAATTAAAGCTAGTGCGATCGGATCATCCGGAACGCGAAGCCCAACCGTTTCTTGCCCCCCAGTAATGAAATTTTTTGCAATGTCCGTTCGCTTCAGAATTAAAGTCATGGGTCCCGGCCAAAAAGCTCGTGCCAGGTCGATGGCATATTCTGGAATTTCTTTAGCCCACTTCTCTAACTGAGTTATTGAGGAGATGTGAACAATAAGTGGGTGGTCTGATGGTCTTCCTTTAACCTCGTAAATTCTTTTCACTGCCTTAGGATTTCTAGCATCTGCACCAAGCCCATAAACAGTCTCAGTTGGAAATGCCACGAGGTGGCCAGCCTTTAAGGCTGCAGCAGCTTCACGAATACTTTCAGCTGTGCATTTGGAAAAGAATTGAGAGTTGCTCATTAGATGGCTAATTATCCACTAACTTAGGGAAAGATAAAGCCATGAAATCGAACCAACCAGTGAAGGTAATGCAGGTAATTGCCCGCATGAACGTGGGGGGGCCAGCCATATTGGTAACTGATCTCATGCGAAACCTAGATTCATCTAAATTTGAAACAAGGTTGGTGACCGGCTACTGCGACGAAAATGAATCCGATTACTTGGATGAGGTCGCAACAGACATTAAAGCTATTCGAATTCCTGGTTTTGGAAGATCGATTTCTATCAGAAAAGACCTGAAAGCATTTTTTCTCTTAATGAGAGAAATCAAACGGTTTAAACCAGATGTAGTTCACACCCATACAGCCAAAGCTGGAGTTTTGGGACGTGTGGCCACTTTTCTTGCCAGGCCGACCGCCAAACGAATACATACTTTCCATGGTCACTTACTTCATGGATACTTTGACTCTAGGAAAGTTCAAGTACTAATTCTTGTTGAAAAAATACTTGGACGAATCACTTATAAGCTTGTCGCTATCGGCAATGTGGTTAAGGCCGATTTAGTGAAAGCAGGAATTGCCAAAAATTCTAAGTTTGAGGTCATCTATCCAGGATTGCAGAATCTAAACCTCTATCCAAAGTTAGAAGCAAGAAAAACTCTTGGTCTAGATCCTGAGAAGATTTATCTGGTTTACGTAGGACGCTTAACTCAGATTAAACGTCCTGACCGACTAATCGATTTAGGACGTTCGCTCAAAGCAGATCATCCAAAAACTCACATCGTCATTGCCGGTGCAGGAGAATTGCTTCCAAAGTTGACATCGCAATCTATAGGTGAGTCGCTACCAATCACATTTTTAGGGTGGAGAAACGATATCGACTTGATTTTAAGTGCTTCAGATATCGCGGTGCTGTGCAGCGATAATGAGGGAATTCCATTAACGATTATTCAAGCTTCGCAGGCGGGTCTGCCTATAGTTACTACCAATGTGGGATCAGTAAGTGACATTGTGCTCGATGGGGTTACTGGCCTACTTACTGAAGTCTCTGCGAATGGTATAATTCAAGGAGTTTCCAAGCTACTTGATGATCCCGATCTAAGGGCCCGGCTGGGAGAATCAGGACAGATGCGTGCGGAGGAGCTTTTCTCATCCCAAGCAATGGTGGAGCGTCACGAAGTGTTGTACTCACAATCTCTTTGAACCGCTTTCTTGGTCAAATCACAGAAATTTAGAGATACTTGTCCTATGAAACTAACAAAACTTCGCACAATAACATCCCTATTCACCGTCGCTGCAGTGGCAGGTGTTGTGGCCCTAGCAATCCCAGCCAATGGTGCCGGCACCACAGATAACCGATTCATCACCGTCACAGGCGTTGGCACGATCTCTGTTGTCCCAGATGCAGTTCGCTTTAACGCAACAGTCTCGGCACTTGCTTCAACAAATGCTGCTGCACTTTCATCTGCAAGCAAATCAGCAGTAGCTGTGCGTGCAGCACTCAAGGATGCAGGAGTTGCAATTAAAGACATCCGCTCTGCAAATATCTCTGTCTATCCTGAATACAACTGGACACAAGAGGCTGGCACAAAGATCACCGGCTACCGCGCCTCGCAATCATTTGATGTTCTAGTCCGCTCAGCGTCAAAGGCTGGAACCATCATTGAAGTAGTTGTAAAGGCTGGTGGCGACAACGTGCAGCTAGGTGGAGTAATTCCTGTAACACTTAATCCATCACTTGCCACAGAAGAGGCTCGTGCAGCAGCAGTTGCTAATGCAAAATCAAAAGCTTCTTCCTATGCAAAACTGCTAGGAACAAGCATTGGCAAAGTCCTATCCCTTGAAGAGCAATCTTCACCTATCTACTCATCACCATTTCCAATGGCCAAGGCGGGAGCAGCAGATGCTGCAGCCGTTGAGATTGATCTCGGTGAGCAAGATGTAACAGTGACTATTACTGTGCGCTGGGCCCTTAATTAAGCGGTAATTAATGCGGTTTGGTTGCACGCCTATTGGCGGGTAAGATTGCGAAGCCTTGAAACGTCCCCATCG
>Ga0214919_10007116_pt1 | contig 15201 bp, 10 predicted proteins | sample LL1503_MetaG_FD_177994 | JGI IMG/M metagenome (GOLD analysis project Ga0214919, IMG submission 177994) | Freshwater microbial communities from Lake Lanier, Atlanta, Georgia, United States - LL-1503 | ecosystem: Environmental > Aquatic > Freshwater > Lake | place: USA: Georgia | collected... | reverse complement strand
AGCATTGTCATTTGCGCGATATTGGCAGGGCGGAGTACACCTATGCCACGGATGATGAAGCGCTGGCTGCTTTCTCTCTGCTGGGAAAAATTGAGGGCATCTTACCGGCACTGGAAACGGCTCACGGAGTGGCTTATGCGATTCAGGTGGCGCCTAAATTGAAGAAGGATCAGATTCTCTTAGTGAATCTTTCTGGGCGCGGAGACAAGGATGTGAACGAAGCGGCACGGTTCCTTTTGAAAGATGAGTAGTCGAGCGGCCGCTTAACTGAGATAGCAGATTTCCGATTCGATTTTTATCTAGATCCCATTTCACGGGCCAAAAATAGAAATCTTTTGGTGATTGTTTGAGCCAACTTTTGGCCCCTCTTTGAGAGGGTAGCTAAGGTGGGCGCATTAGTCACCGGTATGGTGAGTGTAAGAAGGGCGGCATCGCGGTAATCCTGCCAGGCATGGTGAATCGGGTAACCCCGCACCCCGCGACGGACAAGCTCCCGATGCCAAAGATCCAGAAGCTTAATGTGTTGAAGAAGGGAGAGTGGTTTTTGAGAGCTTCCCCCGGTAACGCGGGCGAGGTCGAAAAGTGCGTTTCCTGCCAAAGCGAGGCCCCAGTCGATTAGGCGCACCGATCTTTTTTCAAAGAAAATATTGTCAGACCGTAAATCGCCGTGAACAAGAGTGATCGGGCGTTTGCGAAGTCGAGCAAGGGCTGCCTCCACCCGGCGAGGTAGTTTATTGAATATCGATCGAGTGGAGGCAGGTAATCTGGCCCAGCGGACAAAGCGCGGTAGATGTTGGCCAACTTGTCTGGCGTGCATGTACTGATGTAGAGGCAACCCCTTGGCTTTCCGCAAAGTAGGGGAGTTCCAAAACCGGGCATGGACACGAGCAACTGCTTGGGCGGTTGAAGTAAGTTGGGGCCAAGTCAGGCCACGAAGTTGATCATAGTTTTGGCCATTGAGGATCTCTTCTAAGAGAAGAATGCCACTGGAGCCGTCAGGGGTGGCGGAGGATAAGTAGCAGCGAGGGGCGGTGGGGTGAGTGCAGGAGCGCAGAAACTGATAGGCGGCAACTTCCCGGCGAAAGGGCCGAATATTGCGGGCGAAGTTTTGGGCTAAAGAATCTTCTGTGCCGACTTTTAAAATATAGCGTCTTGGATCCCCCATTCGTGTGGCGTGAAAAGTGTGACTTAAAAACCCACGCTTGGCAGTTGGGCGCAGAAGGAAACGAGAGGTTTTCAAGGCGAAGAGGAAGGGATTTTTAAGGTTTGCCCAGGATAGATTGTTCCATCGGAGGGAAGATGATTGAGGGTACGAATTTGTTCTGCCGTGATGGAAAGGCCAATTTTTTCCAGCTCGCGGCAGATGCGCATCAGGGTATCACCCGCTTTTACTTTATAAGTGGACACGATCTTGGCAGGGCTGGGTTTCGGGGTGGGTTCACGCGAATTGGTTTGGCCGAGAAGGCGGCGCAATTTTTCAGACGGGGATGCAAAATTTAGGGATTGGCCATCTTGAAGTAGAAAGGAGGCGACCCCCACAACCCGACCTTGGGAATCAAGAACAGGAGAGCCGCTTGATCCTTGGGATATAGGTGCACTGATTTGGAGGACATCACGCTTTTCTTTGGGGAGATTGCGTCGGGCAGAAACGATGCCCTCGGTCAAGGTGCCCTCCAGCCCAAGGGGGCTGCCAATGACGGCAATTCTTGTGCCTGCCTCAGCTGATCCGTCAGGCGCAAGGGTAAGAAAGGGCAGATCTTTGGCTTGGAGCTGTAGAAGAGCTAGGTCGTTACGGGAGTCGGTTGCCACGACCCGGGTAATTGGGAAAAGGCCTCCATTTTCTGCTTTGGCAATGATGGTGTGTGCTTCAGCAATGACGTGCTGGTTGGTCACAAGAAGCCCTTGGGAGGAAATGACGAAACCGGTGCCTGCGCCGATGGTTTTGCCGTCTTCGTCTTGCAGAACGAGGAGGTACACTGCGGGACGCGTCTGTTTGGCGAGTGCGCGAAGGTCGGGTGTCTCATTTTCTGCGATGAGAGAAAGGGGGAGGCAAAGAAGGCAGAAAAAGAGCGGCGAGGGCATGGATCGAGTAAAGAGAGATTCTCGGAAGAGGCGAGTCCTTGTCGGTGATTGCGAAAGGGGGGGATGCTGAGGCATGCTTCCTAAGATGAGATTTGGAGCTTTTTTAAAATTGATAGCAACCTCGGTCCTAGGGTTTCTGGGCATTGTCTCGACCCTTCTATTTGAGCCCAATGTATTCCGCGGGGTTACGATTCCACTGGTTGCCAAGTCGTTGGGATGGAAAGCACGCGCGGAGTCGGCGCGACTTACTCCTTTCGGAAAATTACAGATTGAGGGGATGGAGGCGGTCGACCCGAGAAAATCGAGGATCGATTTGGACTCGGCTCTTGTGCTGGTCGATTTGCAAAGTTTACTCACGGGAAAACCAGAAATTGTTCAGGCAGAGCTAAAATTTGGGCTGATCGATTTCGAGGTAAGTGAGAGCTCCGAGAGCATGTCTGTTACCAGCATTCCTTTTTCTTTGCGTGAAGCTACTTTAGAGATTCAGGAGGGAAGAGTTCGGAAAGGGGCTGGGGCATGGATCTTTGGGGGGGTCAAGGGCAACGCCAAGGGGTGGGATGGGCGCTCGCCTCGCGAGATTCAGATCGCAATCGAAAAACTTTCTTGGAGTGGCCTAGGAAAAGAGGAAATCAGCGGAACAATAGGATTTCAGGTACTGAAAAAAACGGTGGGGGTGGGTGCGGATCAGTGGGATGGAAAGCTGACCGTCGATTGCAAAAGCGTGGTCGATCTGTCCCCCCTAGAGTTGGTTGTACCTTGCCGGTTGGTTTTGGAGGGACGAGCGATTGGTTCTCTGGGAACCGATTGGAAAATGGAGCGTATTCACGGCTCTTGGGAGGGAATTGGCGGAGCAAAGATTTTCGCTTTGGCGACGGGGCAATGGTCAAAAACGGGTGAGTGGGGTGTGGACTTAGCTCTTGATCCTGTGGATTTAGCTTTGGTGGGTGTTCTTTTCCAGAGCCGTGGAGTCAAATCGGTGATTGGAAATCTCGGCGGGGATATTCATCTGGAGGGTGGAGGAAGTCAGGGGCTGGTTGGGCGAACCAAGTTGCAAGGGCAAGGGGTGCAAATTGCTTCGGGCTTAGGTTTGTTGTGGCCCGCGAGGCCTGCAGATTTTCTGGGCAATGGTTCGGGGACTTGGGTAGAAAAAAGCCATGCCCTAAAAATCGAATCTTTTCAGGTGGAGTTGGGACAAAAAGGGGGAATGCCAGATCTGCAGGCAAAGTTGGATCGTCCGGCTCAGTTTATTTTGCAGGGCGGAGTGCCCACTTCGACAGATACAGCTACCCTTCAGTGGATTTTTCAAGGGGTTGAGTTAGCGGCGGTGGCTCCTCTTCTGGTTGCCCCCGCTCAGTTCAAAGTGCAGGGGGGACAACTTTCGGCAAAAGGGGAGGCAAAGATTCAGGGGGGTACGGTGCAGGTGATGGGACGGGCTGAAAGCCGTGCAATCAAGGCTGGGGGGTCGTGGTTACAAGGGGAAGTTCAAGTGGATTCGGTAGCTGCGCAATTCCGAGGTGTATTTGAGGGGGCGAGTAAAGTTCGGTTGGAGGAAGTTTCAGCCCAAGCGGCATGGCCCGGAGGTGCCACAGAGGATTTTCGCGCAAAAGTGAGTGCGGAGTGGGATTGGTCCAAAGGGGCTGGTTGGGTGATGGGAGACGGTGAGGTGGGCTTAGCCGGTTTGGCAAGTGCGTGGTCAGGGGCGAAACTTTGGCCAGATTCTGGTTTGGCAAAATTGCATCTTGAATTTTCGGGCAATCTGCAAGAGCAAGGTCGGGGTCTAGCGTCCGTCAATTTGAACAATATGCACTGGGCAGGAGAAACCGCCTCCCCATGGAAGGCAAAAGCTTCCACCGAGGTGATCTTGCAAGCTGGGCTGTGGACCCTGCCTGAAATTATGGTGCAAGCGGATCGAACGGGGCAGGTTCTTCTGGAAAGTCAGGGTGCGTTGGAGTGGTCTCCTTCTCGAGGAGAGGGTCGGGCAAGTTTGGAGTTTCGTCGGGTCGAATCTTCCTGTTTGGTGCCGATCTTAGGTGTGGTGACGCCGCATTGGAAATGGCAAGAGGCATCGGGTTCGGGTTCGCTGCAATTTGAAAGGAAGGGGAGCCAAGATCGCATTCAGGGGAAGTTGGATGGATCGATCACGGTAGAGACAGGAACCCCGGATCATTCCCGGTTGGTAGACTTCTCCAAGATTCAAGGGCAAGGGCAGGTAACGTCGCCATCGGGCAGCACGGGACAACTTTCGATTCAGGAGCTTTCTGTGCAGGCGCAGCACCGAGATGGAAGCGATGCTTTGAGAGTTTCTCTCGATCAACCTTTATCGCTGCAGAAGATTGGAAACGGTGAGTGGCGCCCGAGTGGTCAAGGGGTGGCGACTGGGCAGGTGATTTATACGGGTTGGCCGATTGGTCTATTTACCCCTCTAGTTTTTCCTGAGGCCAAAGAGACATCTCTCATTGGAACAGCATCCGGCTTTGTTAAAGTCCGAAGTGATCCTCAAAAGGGGTTGCTCCAAGGGGAAGTTGAAGTGGAGATGCCCGATTTCACAATCGACCTGCCGCGGGTCCAATTAAGAGACCATCAGGTCAGTTTAAAAGCTGGTGTCACCTTGAGCGAAAAAGGGGACATCACCGTTCCCAAGGTAAGTCTAACGGTTCAGAAGAGTGGAAAGAGTTGGCTCAACTTCACCGTGGTGAAGGAAGTCCGCCCCGCACTTTTGGCGGATGGAACTTTGGACCTAGCGGTATTTAAGGATGTTGTTCCGGGACTCTCGGAATTTATTTCGGCTGGGGATTTGGCCTTGAAGGCGGAGGTCGGAGAGCCCAAGGATGGACTTAGAAAAATTGGCTACAGCACGGTGATTAGCGGTTTTTCGGGTGGACCTGCGGCGCGGGGCGGGATCCAAGGGGCGGAGGTTAAAAGCCAAGGCATTGTTCAGTGGAAAAAGGGGTGTCAATCGATCCAAGACGTTGAGTTGAGTGCAAAAAGTCAGCAGGGAAACATGTCGATTACTAAGCTGACGTGGGCACGAGAGGGAGCGTGGGCTTGGGAGGGTGGGAGAATTGCGGAGGGTTGGATTGCGTGGATGATCAATCCATGGCTTGAGCCGTCGCGATGGGTGGACGGGGATGCTATTTTAGGCGCTGGCTTTTGGCAGCCTGGGGAATTTGGTGGTAGCGGTGAGGTTGACCTATCTTTGGTAGATGCGCGGCTGGTTGAGGATTTTAAAAAATCGGCAGTTTCTGCCCGCTTAAGTGGAAATTTCGATTTCGACAAGCGAAGCAAATGCTTGTCCTTTCAAGATGGATTATTGACCTTTTCCGATTATCCGAACGATCCCGTTGGGATTCCAACTTTAAGATTGGGAAATCATTCTGTGGCGGCACAGATCAAAGGGGGGGTGTTCGATCTTCGTGGAATCCTTGCGCAAACCGATGTTATTCGAAATGCCAAACCTGTGGCTGGGGCGAGTCCAGCGTCAACCGAGCCTTGGAAAGTGGATTTAGGCGTAGATTTGCAAAACATCATTGTGGAAGAGGCGGCGGTGGGGCCGGTGCGAGTCCCACGATTTCGGTGGGGTCCAGAGGGAATTCTTTTGGAGCCCTCCACAGTCGAAGTAAAGGGTGGGGTGGTGAAAGCTTCGGTGACGCAACCCGGGGGGGTAAATCAGCCAGTCGATGCCAAAATTGTTATGAGCAAGTTTCCCTTGGGGGCAATTTTGGGAAGCGTTATTACCGATGCCAAGGGACCCATCGGAGGTTGGATCGATCTTCAGTTATCAGCCCAAGCCGCAAAGCCTACTTTGGCAGAGATTCGTCGAACCTTAAGCGGGCGAGGGACCTTTCGCCTGTATCAGGCACACCTCGAGAGGCTTCCCTCTTTGGCAAAAGCTTTGCAAAGCGCAGGTGCAATCTTGGGATCTAGTTTTATTGCGGGAAGTGAAATTAATGATTTGGGCTCCCAATTCACTCTTCAAGGAGAGGTCATCTCTGTGCCGGATCTTAAGGTTACGGGAAGCGCTTTGATGGCTGACCTCAATGGATGGCTCAACTGGTGGGCTCAAACCATCGATTTCAAACTACGATTTGCCTTAACCAAAGAGGCGATGCAAAGCAGCGGCCAATTACAGGGGGTGATGACGCAGCTGATTGGATCGAGTGGAGACTACTATACCAAGATTCCGGGGGAGGCCCGGATTTCGGGGCCTCTGGCAGACCCGCAAGTCAATATGGACGTAGGGAAAATGTTGGCGGAGGGTGGTATCAACCTTCTGCTCAATGCACCCGTGGGAATTTTGCAAGGAGCGGGCGGTGCAGCGGGAGGAGCGGCCGGGGCAGTCACCCAACCGGCTGGGGCGATTTTTCAGGGGGTAGGGAATCTGTTTAAAGGGTTTTGAGTCGCGGAGGGTTTCCCGTAAGATCTATCCATGCGTAGCATGACCGGTTTTGGTTCGTTTGAGGTATCCACTCGCTTTGCCCGCATCCGAATTGAGGTCTCATCGGTCAATAAGCGAGGCTTAGAGGTCATCGTTTTCACCCCTGGAGAGCTAGCTCGGCTCGAGCGACAGATTCGAGAGGATGTGGCGGAGGCAGTAGCGCGTGGAAAAGTGACGGTCTCGGTGAATGTGGAGGCGGGAGTGACTCGAATGGGACGAACTTTTGATTTCAACAAGGCGTCGGCTTACGCTGCTCAGCTCCAACGAGCTGGAAAAACGTTGGGAGTCAAAGAGGGGCCCTCTTGGTCGGATCTTTTGGGGTTACCCGGGGTTGTCGTAAGTGGTGGGCCGATGGTTTTTCCTGCTGATGACCGCAAAATTCTTGTAGGAGTCAGGGGTGCGGTAAAGAAGATGGTCGAGTCGCGTGAGAGGGAGGGAGTGAGAATGGTGGCGGGACTTCGTGTCCATTTGCAGAGGATGGAGGGGATTCGAAAAAAGATGGAGAAAGCGGCTGGAGGGATGCGAAAAAAGCAGGGAGAACGAATCTGCAAACGGATTCAGGAGTTAGCGGGGGAGGCGGGGGTGGTATTGGAGCCGGAACGGGTGGTGAGGGAGGTTGCCGCAGCGGCGGACCGCGGAGACGTGACGGAGGAGCTGGGTCGGATCAAGGCCCATCTTACCGAGGCGGTGGGGTTGGCTTCAACTCGCGCTCCAGGAGGAAGAACTTTAGAATTTCTTATTCAAGAGTTGCAACGCGAGGTAAACACGGTGGGATCGAAGTCGGGGGATTTAGGTTTAACCCGGCTGGCGATTGGATTTAAATCCGAGCTTGAGAAGCTCCGAGAACAGGCGGCCAATCTTGAATAATTTTAAACGTTCGGGAATTCTCTTTGTGGTTTCTGCGCCGTCGGGTACTGGCAAGACGACTCTTTGTACGCATGTGCGTCAAACTCCAGATTTAATCTATTCTGTGAGTTGTACCACTCGGGCAATTCGACCTGGAGAGAAGGATGGGGTGGACTACTTTTTTCTTTCTCGGGCTGAATTTGAGAAGCGAATGAAAGTAGGACAAATGTTGGAGACGGCGGATGTTTATGGAGAGTACTACGGGACGCCCAAAGAGCTTGTTTTGGAGCATCTTGCGGCGGGACGAGATGTGTTACTGGATATCGACGTGCAAGGGGCGCGGCAAATTCGGGCTAGCCAAGAGGTAAAGATCAAGACGGCCTTAGCAGACATTTTTATTATGCCGCCCGATCTAGGTGAGTTGAAGCGACGTTTGGAGGGGCGGGGAACGGAAAGCGCAAAGCAGATTGCAACGCGAATCGAAGCAGCGGATGGGGAAATGGCAGATTGGAAGAGCTATCGGTATACGATATTGAGTAGCTCGATGGAAGAGGACTTGATCAAGTTCCGAGCCATCATCCGGGCGGAGCGGTATTTGAGCCGGAGGCTCGATTTACACCATGGATGATGCCAAGCGGCCGTGCGTGGTTTTAGGGGTGACGGGCTCGATTGCTGCTTTTCGTGCAGCTGATTTAGCCAGTGCCATGGTGCAGAAAGGCTGGGAGGTACATGCGGTTCTCACTGCGGATGGGGAAAGATTTCTACCTGCTTTAACTTTGGCTGCTTTGACTCACCGCGCGGTTCATACCTCTCTTTGGGAGGAGGGAAAAGGGGGTCGGATGGGGCATCTGGATTTGGCACGTTTGGCGGATGTGGTGTTGGTTGCCCCTGCAAGTGCCGATTGTCTGGCTAAATCGGCGCATGGTCTGGCGGGGGACGTGCTAGGGGCGGTGCTTTTAGCGACAGAATCCCCTGTGGTAATGGTTCCAGCGATGAACACGCAGATGTGGAAGCATGCCGCGACTCAAGCGAACGTGAAGCTGTTGAGTCAGCGGGGAGTGATTTGGGTCGGTCCTTCGGAGGGTCGCTTGGCCTGTGGTGCGGAAGGTCCTGGTCGGATGGCACCTGTTCTGGAGATTGTTGCGCAGATCGAGAAAACTCTTCGGAAAAAAATGGGTAAAAAATAGTATGAAACACCCAGAAAAGTACAAACCCAGCGCCACGTTTGTGAAACAGGCAATATTCTCGAGCCTTTCCCGTTACAAAACGATGCATCAAGAATCTTTGCGTCAGCCAGAAAAGTTTTGGGCAAAGATCGCCAAAGAGAATCTCTCGTGGTTTACGCCTCCCAAGAAAAGTTTGGATTGGAAGTCTCCTTTTGCGAAGTGGTTCGTGGGTGGAAAACTCAACGTGAGCGCCAACTGTATTGATCGGCATTTGGAAGGACCCCGTCGGCACAAGGCAGCAATCATTTTTGAGGGAGAGCCGGGAGATGTCAGGGTTTTGACTTTTCAGCAGTTGCACGATGAGGTTTGTCGTTTTGCAAACGCGCTGAAAGTTGAAGGGGTAAAAAAGGGTGATCGGGTGATGATTTATCTCCCGATGGTACCTGAGGCGGCGATTGCAATGCTCGCCTGTGCACGGATCGGGGCTGTTCATAGCGTTGTCTTTGGCGGCTTCAGTGCTGAATCCTTGAAGGATCGGATTCAGGATTGCGGGGCACGCTTAGTCATTACGGCTGACGGGGGGTATCGAAGGGGCCAGGTAGGTGGTTTGAAGCAGAATGTAGATACTGCGGTGGCGGCTTGTCCGGGAGTACGAAGGGTGATTGTTCTCAAACGGACTGGACATATTTCCCGACTTAACGAGATCGATCGTTGGTGGCATGAGTTAGTGGCGAATCAACCTGCGTCGTGTCCGCCTGAAAAGATGGATAGCGAAGATCCTCTTTTTATTCTTTATACAAGTGGGAGCACTGGGAAGCCGAAGGGAATTTTACACACAAGCGCGGGTTACTTATTGGGGGCCCATTTGACGACGCAGTGGGTGTTCGACTTAAAGGAAACAGATCTGTTCTGGTGCACTGCGGACGTGGGCTGGGTCACGGGTCATACCTATACGGTTTACGGTGCGCTGAGTAATGGAACTACCACCCTCATGTATGAAGGGGTTCCGAATCAGCCACAGCCGGATCGTTTTTGGCAGATCATTGAAAAACATCGGGTGAACATATTTTATACTGCCCCTACGGCGATTCGGTCATTTATTCGCTGGGGCGATCATTGGGTACAGAAGCATGATTTGTCATCCTTACGTTTACTGGGTTCAGTGGGGGAGCCGATTAATCCAGAAGCCTGGCGATGGTATGACAAAGTGATTGGTGGGGGACGTTGCCCGATTGTGGATACGTGGTGGCAGACGGAGACGGGAAGTCATCTCATCACAACGTTGCCTGGAGTTCACGCGACAAAGCCGGGCTCGGCTGGAGTGCCTTTCTTTGGTGTCGACGTGGCGGTGGTGGATGAAAAGGGAAAAGAGGTGAAGGCGGGTGTTCAAGGCAAGTTAGTGGTGAGGAAACCGTGGCCCTCTATGCTACGAACGATCCATGGGGACCCAGAGCGGTATGCAAAAACCTACTGGAGCGAAGTTCCGGGTTGCTACTTCACCGGAGATGGGGCGAAGAAAGATGCGGACGGCTACTTCTGGATTTCCGGCCGAATCGACGATGTGCTGAATGTTTCAGGACACAGATTAGGAACGGCGGAGGTGGAGAGTGCCCTGGTAACCCATCCGGCGGTGGCCGAGGCGGCTGTGGTCGGCAGACCGGATGATTTAAAGGGGCAGGCGGTTGTAGCTTTCGTCACTTTAAAGTCGGGGCATAAGTCGGGGCCCGAGTTGGTGGCGGCTTTGCGGGAGAGGGTGAGCAAGGAGATCGGCCCGATCGCCAAACCAGATCAGATTCGCTTTGCCGAGGCTCTTCCAAAAACACGCAGTGGAAAAATTATGCGGAGATTGTTGAAAGAAGTGGCTGCGGGCGGGGCAGTGAAGGGAGATGTGACGACCTTAGAGGACTTCAATGTCATCGCGGCACTCCAAGCCGGATCTGGGGAGGATAGCTAAGATGTCTTGGCGTTTATCTCCTGCGGAGACGGCTTTGCTCGTGGTGGATGTTCAAGAAAAGTTGGTTGCCGCGGTCCAGGAACCCTCCGGTTGGTTGGTGCGGTTAGAAATTTTGGTCAAGGGGGCGAGTTTGCTTGGAGTGCCCATCGTGGTGACGGAGCAGGTTCCTGCAAAGCTAGGAAAAACAGTGCCAGCGGTGCTGGAGGCGGCTGGGCGGGGGTGTAAACCGATTGCCAAATCCAGTTTTTCGGCCGTGGAGCAGGGAAAAGTTTTTTCTAAGAAAAGAATTCTGGTTGCAGGATGCGAAGCGCATGTGTGCATTCGACAAACTGTCTATGATTTGCGGCTTAAGGAGTTCACTCCGATTGTGGTAGCGGATGCCATTGGATCGAGGAGGGAAAGGGATAGAGAGATTGCTCTAGCTGAGATGAGGGCCGACCGGGTTGTGGTCAGCACGGTGGAGGCGGTTTTATTTGAAATGCTGGAAACAGCTGATCATAAATGCTTTAAAGACATACAAGCCTTGCTTAAGTAAACGATTCAATTTAGTTCCCTATTTATTTTCCTAGCCTGAGTCGTATCTCCAGCACAACCTCCCAACCTTTCATGGAACTCACGAATCATCAAGAGCCTGCGTGGCCATTCCAAGTCTCCGTAGTCCCTCGTGTACCCGAGGGACTAGAGAACTTGAGGAGTTTAGCATTTAATCTTTGGTGGAGTTGGAATTACGATGCCCTCGAGCTGTTTCGGGAGTTAGATCCAGAGTTGTGGGAGACGTGCGGCCACAGCCCGATTAAGATGTTACGTTTGGTAAAACAGAACCGACTGGAGAGTGCGGCGAAGGACAAAGGATACAGGGAGCGAGTCGAGAAAGTGCACGAACGATTGGAAGCTTACCTTCACCGCAAAGACACTTGGTTCAGCCGCAATCTACCCAAAGAGAAAAAAGATTCTCCTTTAGTGGCCTATTTTTCCGCTGAGTTTGGATTTCACGAATCCCTTCCCAACTACTCAGGAGGTTTAGGGATTTTGGCGGGTGACCATTGTAAGTCGGCCAGTGACTTGGGCTTGCCCTTTGTCGCCGTGGGTCTCCTCTACCGGTTCGGCTATTTTTCGCAGCGGATCAATCGGGATGGATGGCAGGAAGCGTCGGCGATCGATAACGTCTTCCAAGATTTGCCCATTCGAGAGGCTTTGGCTGCTGATGGAAAGACTCCTGTTGTCATCGAAATTGCTATGCCTGGCCGAAAAGTCTTTGCCAAAGCATGGGAGGTTCGGGTGGGGCTGACGCGGCTCTTCTTAATGGATACGGACTTGGCGGAGAATGCGGCTGAGGACAGAAGAATTACCTATCAGCTGTATGGCGGGGATCACGAGATGAGGATCCAGCAGGAAATTGTTTTAGGAATTGGAGGAGTACGTGCCTTAGTGGCGATGGGGTTATCTCCCAGCGTTTTTCATATGAACGAGGGGCATGCCGCGTTTTTGGGTCTGGAGCGGATCCGCCGTTCTGTCAAAGAGGGGAAGCTTACCTTTATCGAGTCACTGCAGTTTGTTGCTGCCAGCAGCGTTTTTACCACGCATACGCCCGTTCCCGCAGGAAATGATGCATTTTCTCCGAAGTTAATGGAGAAATATTTTAGTGAGTATGTCAAAGAGTGTCAGATTGAGTTTCAGGATCTTCTCAAGCTAGGTCGCCCGTGGGAATTTACCGCCGAGGAGCCTTTTAGTATGACGATTTTGGCGCTACGGATTTCTCGTCAGGCCAATGGGGTCAGCGCGATTCACGGAAAAGTTTCCCGGGGTATGTGGCAAAGTGTGTGGCCTGGGGTGCCCAAGGCGGAGATTCCAATTCGTCATGTGACCAACGGGATTCATACCTTCACCTGGATGGCCCCAGAGATTCGCGCCCTGCTGGAAAAGCAGGGAGGGGTAATGACAGAGGAAGATTTAGCCAAAGCGGATGAGTGGAAGAAGAGGGTGAATTTTAAAGATAAGGAATATTGGATCACGCATCAGAAGTTGAAGCTGAGGCTGTTGGAGTTTGTCCGAGGAAATGTGCGGACCCAACGACTTCGCAACGGGGCGAAGCCTGCGGAGATACGGGAAACCGATCAGATGCTCGATCCCAAGGCTTTAACTATTGGATTCGCGCGTCGCTTTGCCACCTATAAGAGAGCGGCACTTCTTTTTCGTGACCTAGAAAAGCTGGCTCAGATCGTGAATGACCCAATCCGTCCGGTGCAGTTTCTCTTTGCGGGAAAAGCGCATCCGGCGGATGAAGGCGGGAAAAAGCTGATTCAGCAGATCGTGCAGATCTCCGCTCTACCACAATTCAAGGATCGAATCGTTTTTGTGGAAAACTATGACTTCAATGTGGCTCGGCATCTGTACCACGGTTGTGATGTGTGGCTGAATAATCCAACACGTCCGCTCGAGGCCAGCGGAACAAGCGGGGAGAAAGTCATTACCAACGGTTGTGTGAATTTCAGCGTTCGAGACGGTTGGTGGGATGAGGCGTTTGACGGTACAAACGGGTGGGCCATCGGGGATGACACTTTTCGGCTCGAGCCAGAGGTACAGGATGAGTTTGATTCCTTTTCAATGTATGAAATTCTGAAGCATGAGATTGTGCCTCTCTATTACGACCAGGATGGGGAAGGGGTGCCCAAGCGATGGATTGAGAGAGTTCGTCGCAGTTTGCTTACCATCGGACCTGTCTATAACACTTCGAGAATGGTGGCGGATTACGCGGGAGATTTTTATCGTCGAGCGGCAGAAAAAGGGCGGATGTTTACCGAGGGCGGTTGGCAGAAATCCAAGGAGCTGGCGGTGTGGAAGGACCGTGTTCGCTTGGCTTGGGGAAAAGTTCGGGCAAACGCAGTGACATGGAATGGGCCGGTCCAAACCACGGTGAATGTTGGCGATACTGTTCCCGTGACGGCCAATGTTTTTCTGGGGGATTTGCAGTTTGGCGAAGTGGCGGTGGAAGCTTACTTAAAAGCGGTGGAGCCAGGAGGTGTGTCGAAAGTGGTTCGGTTGGAGCCCAAGGGGGATACCCGCGATGGTTGGCAAGGATATGCGGGAAGGGTTCCGGTTGAGGACTCGGGAAATTTCAAATTTAATGTGCGAGTTCGTCCGTCCCATCCCTCTTTGACACAAGCGCATGAGTTGCGTTTAATCACTTGGGCTGAGTAAGTAAAACACTGATTGATAGTGGCTTGGGATTCGTGGTTGCGATTTGACCCGCTTTTGTCGATGGGTAGAGTTTAGCTCTATGCCGTCAAGTTTTGAGACAACTGCCACCCCTCGTGTTCCCAGCCCAGAGCTTGTTGGGATGGACCCTGCAGACGTCAACTTGGGGGATTTGCGCAAGACTATTGAGGGGTGTCGGGACTATCTCTTAGGGCTGCAGAAAGAGGACGGTCACTGGATTGGGGAGTTATTTGTCGATTCGACCGTGGCATGTGATTACCACCTTTTGATGTATCTGCGGGGGAAGATTGATCGCGCGAAGGAAGCCAAAATCGTTCGCCATATTTTACAAAGGCAACTCCCGGATGGGGGATGGCCGATTTATCCGGGTGGGCCGAGCAACGTTACGGCGACGGTGAAATGTTATTTTAGTCTGAAACTCGCGGGCTTTACCCCCGAAGAGCCTGAGATGAAGCGGGCTCGGGCGACGGCTTTACGTCTCGGGGGCATCCCGAGGACGAACACTTACTGTAAACTGTATCTAGCGATGTTGGGTCAGTACCCTTGGAAATATTTGCCCAACATTCCGCCAGAGATCCTGCTCCTGCCCAACTGGGCTCCGTTCAATATGTTTGAAATGAGCTCTTGGACGAGAGCGATTGTGGTGACCCTTTCCGTAATCCGCAGTTTTCGTCCCACGACACACCTGCCGCCTGAGAAGCAGCTGCATGAGTTGTATCCCTATGGGGTGGAAGGAGGGCCTTTCTTTCATCCAGTGGACCGAAGATTCCTTTCGATGAAGAACTTCTTTATTCGAGTCAATGACCTGTTGGGCTGGCTGGAGAGTCTTTCGTGGAAGCCGTTTCGGAAGCATGCGTTGAAAGTAGCGGAGAAGTGGATTTTGGATCGAACGGGGCCCGAGTCAGAGGGGTTGGCGGCGATCTTTCCTTCGATGATGAATACAATTCTCGTGTTTCAGTGTCTGGGTTATTCGGATGACCATCCCAAAATGCGCAAAGCGGTTAAGGATCTCGAGGGATTGGAGGTGGATGACGTGGCGAACGGGGATTTCCGTGTTCAACCATGTTTGAGCCCTGTCTGGGATACGGCAATTACGCTGACCGCTTTAGGAGCTGCGGGAGTGAAGCCGGATGCCCCCGAAATGCAAAAGGGCGCAGATTGGCTTTTGGCCAAGGAGGTGAAGATGCGTGGTGATTGGGTTGTAAAGAATCCAACGCGGGTGACGGGTGGTTGGGCCTTTGAATATTTCAACGACTGGTATCCCGATGTGGATGACACAGCCAAGGTGCTTCTAGGATTACGGATGGCCCGGGCGAGTGATCCTGCGGCCCAAAAAGCGGCCATGGAGAGGGGTTTGGCTTGGTCAAAGAGTTTTCAGTGCGACAACGGTGGATACGGAGCCTTCGACAAGAACGTGAACAAAAAATGGTTAGAGGATGTGCCTTTCGCAGATCACAACGCAATTTTAGATCCGCCGTGTGCCGACATCACTGGACGTATGT
>Ga0214919_10007114_pt1 | contig 15203 bp, 19 predicted proteins | sample LL1503_MetaG_FD_177994 | JGI IMG/M metagenome (GOLD analysis project Ga0214919, IMG submission 177994) | Freshwater microbial communities from Lake Lanier, Atlanta, Georgia, United States - LL-1503 | ecosystem: Environmental > Aquatic > Freshwater > Lake | place: USA: Georgia | collected... | reverse complement strand
CTCCAATATTGAAAACTTGTTTTTCAATGTGATTTCTACTGAGATTTGCCAGAAATAAATTTACAAGCGGCAAAAGGAAACAAAATCGCGAGAATAAAAGTGCTGACATAAGAGTATCATAAAACGCAAAGTCTTTTTCGAAACGCGCGCTCTCGTCATAAGAAAAAGTCGCATAGCGTAAAAAGTCTCTGCAGATTTATGATACTCTTATGTCAGTGCTTATCATACTACCGCTATCTTTTTCAAGAAAGACAGCCGCTTGTAAATTTATTTCTGGCAAATCTCAGTAGAAATCACATTGGAGATAGATCTCCAATATTGAAAACTTGTTTTTCAATGTGATTTCAAGATGCCTTCCTACGCAAAGATGTTCTTATCATACCACATCTTTCCATAATGCTCCGTCTTTTGCTTAGACCTCTGCTCATCACGATATTCTACATAAGATTGCATTATCCGATGATCCTTATACATGATATAATCGACTATCTGCTCATCAACTTCTTCCCGCCCATAAGTAAATGGCGTGTGCTGCCATATAAACATATTGTGCTCCTTTAACTTGCGTCCTAAGAGACAGGGACCAGTAACATCTAAACAGTTCATCTTATACAGCTTCATCTTGCAGTTATTCACAACCTCGTCGATACACCTCTTAAATAGCATATTATTCGGAGGAGAGATCATAACCCCGTTGTAAAAACACCTTGTATCAGGGTCCGAAGCAGCATTATCATAGTCTCGCACAAAAACTTCCGGTGTCCGCGCAACAATCAGACTCAGAGGCTCGAGCGTATTATACTTTATATCTATATACACGCCCCCATTCTTATACATTATGCAGTATCTCCACAGATCAGACTTATACGCCCCAGGCTTCAGTGTATTGAATGCATCTAGCACATCCTTCGAATAGTTATACTGTATATACTTTACAGAATCCTCATCTGAATAGAGATAGTAGTCAAAGTCCGGATTCCTCTCGATCAGACTGTAAATATTCTCTTTCATCTTTGGTGGAACACTGTGAGAATGCCACGAGTTATAGATGACCGTTGGCACATTCAATATTGTAAGAGGCGCATCTTTATTCTGCCTCTCTATATAATGAGGTATGTCTGATAATGATTTATCCTCAGTCTGAAACCCTTCAACACTCTGTAATCTGAATACAACTATAGTCGCTATAAGACTTATACCGACTAAAGTACACATTTCTACTATGCGCGATTGCGCGCCTACAATCATCTTAATATCATATTAGAAAATCACCGGGATTTACCCTCTTCGCATAATCTCATATCCACCCTGATCCTTCCCAATCTTCCAGTCAAACGTCGGTGAGGTATAATAACACTCCGCGGGCAACGGATGCAGCATGGCAGGATAAGAACGCTCGACGAAATGCGAGGCCTCGTGAAACTTGTCCGTCCCCACCTGCCGCATCAGATTCTCATAAAAGGACTTTGGCTTCCCATGAATATGCTCCTTCGACATTGCCATCATCCCGAAGAAAGAAGCCTCCTTCGGCTGCTCACCAGGAAAGTTCTGCTGATACCACGCCCCAAATGGACGTATCTCTGCCAACTTCTGCTCGACCCTTTCATCCGTTCCGTCACGATTATCCTTATGAGCCGTGGGATACGTCTCCATCGTGAAGTTATACATGGCCTCCCCAGCACCAATATCAAACCGAAAGACATTCATCACCGTATTCTTCGTCTCAAATGCCCGCCCTATAGTGAAGTCAAGAATCGTATTCTTAAACTCCATATCAGCAGATCCAGGGACAAAAATCGTCACATCGGCCAACTTGTCGTAGTTGTGCACAATATGATACAGATACGTGTGATCACAGACACCCACATTCGGAATATTATGCACTGCGCATTTCGTATGAGACCCCTTGGCAAACGTCGGGCACTGAACCTCCTTGTCAGACTTATTGTATATATGAATCTTCCTGAACCCCCTGTCCTTATATTCATCTATCCATGTCAACGGCTCCTTATAGCGCGCAATCACCAGGTCGACGCTTCTGGTGCCCCCCTGCTGCTTTTGTGTAGATCTGCGCCCCCTTTTCACTTTCTTAGAACGTCTAAGCATCCCTCTATCTTATTCCCACATTATACAGTGTCCTTGTCAACATAAAGTCTCGGGAACACCGGATTTGAGTATAAACAAAACCCATTACCCATACTCTTCTTGTCCATGTCATATGCCTTCGGATTACCTTTAAAGATATATGACTCTGGTTCATAATACTGGTCCCCAATATTCACCGTATTCATCAGCCGCCTGAAGTACTTTCCCGTGGACCACCAAAAGTTTCCGCTAAAATGCGGCCCAATCTTGTAATCCATGAACAAGGAACCAACAACATCATGATCCGCCAGCTTCGCCAAACACTTCTTGTGCAGCGCAATCAGATAATACTCCATATAGTTCCTCCACAATGTAACACACTCTGCAGCACGCCCCTTCTCATGCGTGCGCGTCACACCCTTCGTATGTAAATACAAAAACTTATCCGCATCCGTCACCAGATCCTTTATAGAGTTCAGCGTCAATCGCTCATATGACTTATCATCCACGCCCTTTTTCTGGATCTTGAACTTCACTGGCAATGTCTCAATATAGGAACTAATCTGATCTATTGCCGTCTTCCCCCCCGCCAGAAAACAATAGATCTGCTTTACCTCCGCATATAAGCCACTATAGATCATTTTCATCACCTGGTCCCGCACAATCTCCAGCGTCGTGGAATCACAATAGATGTGATAGAAGACATATGTATGCGATCCCCCACCCCGCTGCCGCCGCCGCGTCCTTTTTCTGCCCGATGGACGCGCGCCCATTCCCCTATTTAGCCACCCGATAATGATTCGGAGACATCTCCCAGCCTTAACTACTTCTCCTACTACACAGTAATGCAGTCGATCCTCTACGGCGGCGTGTCATATGAACAAGTAAGACACGCCCTCTTCTGCAAACGCTGCGCGGAAACTATTGAGAGCAAGACCCTCCACGAGTTCACCACCTGCCCCTGCGGCTCTATAGGGATTGATAGCGACCGTATTCTTGGTAACATATCCGATATGGAACCAAGAAGTATGTATCGGGCGACTATACGCGGGCGCTCCTACTGGCTCCCCCAGGACGCTATTGATCGGGAATGGGCTCATCGGATCCGGGTGGATTTACCCAGAGAAACTCCTCCGGAACCATCGTCATCCTGTCATCATGATCCGCCGCAAACCAATGGAGCTTCGGAGCCTCGGGCATCTCCAGCAGCCGCACCCAGACATTCACCTCCCACGTTATCCGCCCCACCCGGAGAAACTCCTTCAGCGCCATCCGAGCAGAAAGATCAAACGCCTCCGCCTCCTTCCGCCCAACCAGAAAGAAGCCACCGCAATATATCCAGCAAATCTTCCGGGCTAACTCCTCCACACTCCGCGACACCGGCTGCCAGCATCCAGGAATCACCACCCCAGAAAGATCCTTCCGCACCCTCAACTCCCGCAATCTCCGGAAACTCCCCTCCACATCCTTAAAGATCTTTGCAATCCCCGCATCCAAAAATGCCAGATACTCCTCCTCCGAGGAACGCGCCACCCGCGCAACCAACTCGGCCTTCATGTTCATCAACGCCATAAAGAACTCCGTATCCTTCCCCATATTCCGGATATCCGGCAACTCCAACGACCCTGTAGGGGCATACACCAGACACAACTCCCATACTTCAGAGTCATGTATCTCCCATGGCACTAGATGCAGATCCGGGTGGATTACTCCCGAATACCATCCTATCGCCTTGAGTGCAGCCTCATACTTGGCATCTATAAAGAGCGTCAGGGGTAACTTGGCCTTCAGTAATGGTCTTAGCCACTCTAACCGTTTCTCTACTGGATAGAGATCAGCGGAGTTATAGGCTAGTACCGAGACATAATGAACTTTACTCATCTCTATAGGATGCGTGAAATGGGTTTAACCTGTCCGAAAAAATTTGAACCAGTGTATTATAGTATAGCCACTAACATGGACAATCCTAGACTCGCCCTTGCTAAAAGAGATGTTGAGCAGCTGATGAAAGAATATTCTGGCCGTTCCACCCAAGTGAAAGGGTTGTTGAAGTGGAGTATGTTGCAGCGCCGCGCCGAAATGAACGAGAATGATCCCGTGCACGCTGCTGTAGCCGCCAAGGAATGGGAAATGGCACGTCTCCGCTACCATGTCTTTAAAAAGAGTCTAACGTCATAATAGAATGCGGCACATTGTCCTGCCCATAATATCTGCAGTTTTTGGCATAGCAATCCTTATCTGCTTGCAGAACTGTAACCGATACGAGAACTTTGGCACCTCTCCTGCGACCATGGTTCAACTACAGACTTCCCACGTCCCTACAGAGGAAGATGCCCATTTTTACCAGAATGTCTATCCTAAGATGGTGCGCAAGGAGGTGACTAATATGACTGAGGGTGATCCCGGTGAACTGCGTCCATGGATATTTCCATGGTATGGGCGCGGTGTTACTCTTATTGCTAGCTAAGAGTAGGATGAAGTCTGCGGCTTCGGCACTTATAAAATCAGCTATTACCGCCACACGGCATGCCACTAGGGCCGTTGGACAAGGTGGGCGCGCTGGACTCAAGAATGCTACAAAGGAACTCGTGAAGGAACATGCGCTCAAACATGGTAGGGCTTTTTTACAGGAAGAGGTTGCCCCTCTAGCTAGATCCGGTGCCAGTCAGTTCTACGTCCCACAGATGTATGGCATGCTAGGAGTATCTCCTGCAGCCCAGAAGTTTCCTGCTTCCTGTGAGTGCGACTATTTCCCCGCAGCACCTGTGAGTCCTTCAGGAAAGAAGATTTTGACCTGCCACTCCTGCGCTCCAAAGGGCATGGGGGCCAGAAACTTCCAAGTAGCTCTTGAGGCTGTTCTACCATCTAAGCCAAGGGGTAGACAGCCAGCAGCACGTTTCCGTAACTTCTTTAATGCGACTAAAAAGTCCTCTGGATCAAAGGGTAGTCGTGGAAGAAGCCTCCCAGGACACTCTCGCAGTAAACGGACCCAAGGCGCTAGTCGCGCAAGAAGCGAAGGACGTACACGCTCTAAATCGAAAAAATAGATCTCTTCTCTCTCAGTGCAACCCCTGTAAGGGTTTCACTTAGAGTTTTCGCGTGCGGTCGCACAAGTCCCACAGGCACACGTCTCGACACGGTGGTCATAGTCGTAGCTGCTTTTCAACTCTGTATGATGGCCTTCACATCTACAGTAGGGGTAATCGCAGAACTGCGCCTCATAACACACTATACAGCTGCAGAGTTTTGGATGGGTTCTAGTCGCTTCCTTGAGAAGCTTTTGCCCGCCACCCTTACGGATGTTTGCGGCCTCCTCTGCTTTCCTCCTCATAACAAGAATATTCGAGAGGAAGGGGGGTTCCTTAGGCGCACTACAGGGCTCTGCAGCGCATAGATTCTTGTGGGCTTTGCAATAACACGTAGAAGGATGACTCTTACATTGGTCTGCAATCTGAACATGGGCAACTATATGCTTCAGATAGAAGGCTAATAGCTCATCCTTGCCTCCCACCTTCTCCTGCAGAAGACAAGCCCACATCTGCCGACACGGCTCATACTCTGAGTCATAGTCGGGAGGGGGCTCGGGAAAGTCCCTGGCTACAGGCTGAGCTCCTGTAACGCGGTCCAATATTTCCTTCTCATCCTCCCAGTCAGACCACGCCATCTTAATCTGGTCATTCGTGTAATAAGGGAAGTTCTCAAAAGGGCGGGTGAGATGCGTGAACGAGTCAGTGAAGGCCTCGGCGGCTATGGCCAGCCTAACTTGCAGCTTAAGAATAAGATCTGAGTTGGCCATGGGATACGTAAAAAATAGGCGAGTGTATGTTCAATTTTACGTTTTATGTGCCGGTGTAGATGGCCCCGCGCACACGAAAGCTATTCCAGGTCTGCCCGTCCCACTCGGCGCACCTCATACAGACAGTGTGCTTTCTGTCCCAGTCTACCACGCTACAATCAGCACAGCAAATCCAGTTAAAGGCCCCCGTCTTTTGTTTCTGCTCATAACACCACTGAATGCGCTTTTTCTCGGCATCTGCTTCTGCAGCCCTGCCCTCAGGGCTCTTCTCATAGGCACGCTGGGCCTTGCGCTCTTCGCGCTCCTTCTGCTTAATAGCCTTGTAGGCTGAATCTGCATCATTCTGTAGGCTCTGGCGAAACTCCTCGCTGTCGAGAAAGATAGGAAGGCACCAGGCAGAGTTCGCGCTCTTCCATTTCCCCCCAACCGCCCTGATTATGTCCCTAACATAGAATGTCTTGCCGCTAACAAGAAGCTTGTTTTCTGTCTGGCTGAAGGTGAGCATATTGCTATATAGGGGGGATAATGAAAAAATATACAGTGGTTCCTTCAATTTTATGATCAGTTCAGGAGGCTAGGAGTAGAACACGCGTTCTCATCTTCCACATGTCTGTATATATCAAACCAGCCAGGCAGAGTATTTAGTGGCGCAGGAGGATCTGGGCTGTATAGAATATTACCGCCCGTTAACTGCTCTTCGAGCGCCTCACAGGTAATCGCGGGCTGTTTCCCACACTTGGAGCGTTTCACGGGCTCCCAGCTTTCACCGGTCTTGATAGGCTCGTAAGGAATACCCTGTCTTTCACACCACTGTCCCCAAGAGAGTCGCAGACGGCGACGCTCATAATAGTCAGCCCTTGTCAGGCGCACACAGGCCGGCTGCTCAATAAACTCTGCCTCTGCGCCCGTGATCTTTATCTGGCGTGCAGGAAAGATGCGACGCCCAGTGCCCTCCTCGCCAGGATGCACTCCGCGGCAACAACCTGGCTCCCAAACGTCAGAGTTCTTCACCATATAGTTGCAGTGGATGCCGCGCGGGCACGGCTGCGGCGACTTCAACTCGGGGGCGTCCATCGCAGCACTCTCAAACCAGCGGATAACGTTGAGCATTTTATAGGGGTGAAAAATAGGGGGGGCGTAGTATGGTTCAATTTTTACGGTATCTAACTCCAGTCAATCACAATGAAAGACCTATCAAGGGCTCGGTTGACGAATGGGAGAACCTTGTCATCTAATGTAGAGATATCATACAACTTTCCGTCAGTTCCTTGACAGAGAAGGGAGTGAGTGACGGTGCAGTCTGGAAAGAGTTGCTGAAGACCGCTGAGAATGTCTGGCATGTTCGCCAGAAAGAAGGGGTCTGAAGGGGGTCCTTGATTGGCTTGCATGACCTCCCATTGTGCTTGCTGCTGGTTAAATAGCGCTTCCTTCGCTGTCATCCCTGCTGGCATTACTCTTGCTTGTGCTGCTCGTGGCCTTTGCTGTACTAAGTCAGGGGGGATAGGATAGTTGAAAGAGGTATCTAGCGATGTCCTTGCTAGAGTCACTGCCTCGCCATAAATGCGATTGACGATCGTATTAACCTTCTGAAGTCGCGCATTTTCTTCAATCTTCGCCTTCAGGCCACGCATGTCCTCACGAGACATAGCCTGCATTGTGTATAGTTCAAAATGAGTTGAACCTGCACATCAATTTTTAACACTATTTAACCGCTACTTCTCCGCCTCTAAGGCCCGTGCCTTCTCCGCCTCTAAGGCCCGTGCTTTCTCCGCCTCTAACGCCCGTGCCTTCTGCGCCTCTAACAACCGTATGAAGATAGCGCTACTGGTGTTGTAGTCATACTCTGCGCTTCGGGCCTCAAAGCACGTGCACGGCTCTGCAGCACAGTAGCAAGAAGGCAGGATCTGACGCGGCAGCTTCTTTGACTTCCACTTGCGGATATCTGCCTCGATAGAAGCTGACCAGCTGCCAGGGGCTGACATTCTGTCTGGGGTAAAAAATACCCCACGAACACTGTAGTTCAATTTTTAACCCTATTGAACCGCTCCTTCATCTCTGCAACGAGATCCACACGCCCCTCGCGGATATAGGACGGGTCAAGAGCATCAATAAACTCTGGGTCACGGTTGCTGGTCATGATGATGATAATGTCCTGATACATTCGCCGTTCCACATTATCTAGCATCCCATTCCACCCAGTCTTGTCTTGCACGGCAATAGGAATCTTCTCGTGCGAGGCAATACCCTCGTGGATCTTTAGCAGAGCTGCGTCAATCTCGTTGAAGACAATGATCAGAGGCTTATCCGGTGTAGGCTCAACCTCTGAATGCATCACCCCCAGATTATCACCTGGCTGCCACGGCTTGAACGTCTCACAGAGATGCCCCCCATACTCGTTGGCCAGCAAGACGCCCAGCATGGACTTGCCGGTGCACGGCGGTCCGTAGAGAAAGACGACAGTGTGCCGGTGCTTCTTCTGATTTGCCTTTATCTCGGCGATGATTACTCCCTGTTCCTCTGTAGGTGTGTCATACGCGTCCCTCTCGCGCCTCCGCCACCAGGGGCTCTCGTAACTACCACTGCGCTCATAGATGCTGATCTTCCGCTTGGGGACGAACTCGACCTCTGCATCCTCCTCAATAACTTCCTCATTGATATCCCTGGTAAGTGCCCTATAAGAGGCTTCAGTGGCAATAAGATAAATAATACATTCACTCGTCTCACCCGAAATAGAGGCGATATACCACCACCCTATAGAGTATCCGAAGCCGCGCCCGCCGTCTGTTGTATGACTGCACCAACCCTGTAGACGTTTCTGGATGCGTGTGCACTCCTCGCGACGCTTAATATAGTAGAGGCGAACACCATAGTGCTGCGTAAGAAGAAAGATGGCTGTCCAGGGGATACACGCCGCAAGGTTTGCAAGAAGTAAAGGGATGTATAGGGCTTGCATAGTAGAGGGTCAGTAGGCGCGGGGGGGCTTTAATTTTCCACATACCGTACTTCGAACTACCAATCATTGAAGATAACCCCCCCTAAAGGGGGGGTGTACTTAATATGGTACTTCGCGGTAGGTCATTCTGACAAGTGGCAAAAAAACTCCAGGCGGCGGAGCCAGAAGCTTTTTATTGACGACGGCATTTATACTACTGTAGATATTTATTGGATAGACCCGCCCCACATCTTATCCTCGGCCTCAAAAGGGCTGGTGAGAGGCATGGTGAAGTTGATGTCCACTTCTATCTCGTCATCTAGGGGCGTCCAGGCCCCAATGATCTTCTGTATCATCTGTGGGCTCATCATGCCGCTCGCAGCCTCTATTGTCCCTGATGAGGTTATCATAAAGACATGGAACTTGTGGCGCGGAATCATCGTCCGAGGCTTGCTGTAGCGGTTGCAGCAGGGGCACTTGTAACTGCATCTTTCTGGTTGTTTCACCAAACCCGCAGTGAATGAAGCGCAGACCTCGCACGGGTCGTCACCTGCGTGCTCAACACTGGGGTCCACACAGAGGCAGTCGCCCTCCTCGTCTACGTCCGTAACATAGGTGGTGACCAACAGAGTAAACTCGTTCTCAGTCACTTCCACGGCCTCCGCGAACAGACCGTCGATGCGCAGGTGGCGCAGCTTCTCGTTGATAAGAGCGCGGGTCATTGACATCTTGACTGGGATACTAAAAAAAGAACTGGGCGGGTGGTTCAATTTTTACGGGGTATAAGATGCTCTATAGGAGAGGGTGCGTCAAGAAGTTGGGGAAGAAGGTCTTGACGAGAGCACCCTTGTTGGCGGGCTGGTCAGCCGCCGTGGCCTTGCGCACAAGACGATAACTCCAAGAGTGCCAGCCCCACCGCTCCTCTGAGCAGAACTGGTAGTCGCTTGTGAGCTCGACAAAGGCCACGATGGTGATCCCCTTCTTGAGAGCAATGATGTCACCCTTCTTGAGCGTCTTGAAGACCTGCAGAAGCATCTGTGTGTCGCGGTGCAAGGTGGCGGCGCTGCGCTGCTCACCCCAGGCTGCCGCCCGCTGGCGCATCGCTGCCTTGATCTCGGCCTCTGTGGCTCCTCGCAGGTCTATGTGCGCGGCCCAAGAGACGCCGAAGAAGCCCTCCACGGGGAAGCCCTCTGCATCTAGTCTGGTGGCGCGGCGGGCAAACTCCCCCCAAGGGATCTGCTGGATCGCGCCAGGGCGGTAAGAGCAAGAGGGCGCGGGAGAGATCACGTGCATCTTGGACATTGTGACACGGGTGGCAGCTACCGGCACGAGAGCAGGCGTCAATTTTACAAAAAAAATGGGGAAGATCCCTCTTTGTTTTTGTGTGTTTATCTGTCTTAGTCTTTATAGGTCTGCGATGTTGACCTCATCGTCCCAGTTGTCTGCCACGCGGCGCTGGGCAAAGAACTCGCGCACCTCTGCAGCGTGAGCGGCGGCGGCCTGCTCTGCACAGATAGCGGCCTGATCTGCAGCACTGTAGGCCATCTCTGCTGCCACCCTGAGCTGCTTCTCCACGGCAGCCGCGCTAGGGCCTGCAACGCGGGCAACGTGGACAGGCTTCTTGGACTCCCTCCAGGCGATGAACTCTGCCCTCTGCTCCAGCGTCATGCTCTCAGCGTCCTGCGCCTCCGCCAAGAGGTTATGGGCAGTGCCAGAGGACAGGCCCATAGCCTCGCCTACCGCCACAGAGCCATCAATGTGCTTGCCGCGCCCGCTCTTCAGGCCGGCCACGCGAGCGGCAATCGTGCGTCTGGCCTCCTCTGCCTTGCGCTGCTGCTTCATGCCACCCTTGACGTCGGCGCCCCAGAAGGCCTCCTCGCCCTCTGCCTCCTCAAAGATGTCCTCCTCCGCAGCCTCTGATGAATCCATCACGCCGGCGCTCTCTGCGATGCGCAGGATAACGGCCGGCATGCGGCCCTTCTTGATAAATAACTGTATGTCTGCCTTGCTGTCCAGGCGCCCCACGATCTCCATAGGCAGAGAGGCCCTCTTGTCATCCTTGCCACGCATCTGGCCCTCTACGATCACTACGTGACCCACGGCAATAGGCACGCTGCCCTTGCCAAAGAGGCCACGGGGGGTGGCCTGCACAGAGGCCTCTGCCAGAGTCACCTCAAAGCCCCCGTTGCCCAGAGCCCTGGTGACAGCGCCGAATGTTACGTCTACTTTCCATGCACGATCAATAGCCTTCTGGTTCTGGAAGAGCGCTGATGCGCTCTTCTTGGTGTTGATGTTCTTGGGCATATTGGATTGTGTGAAATGTAGGGGAATGATATCTCTGCTCTGATAGGCGGCCAATCAATTTTATTCCGAAATTGATGCTCTGGCAAATGTTCTGCCCAAGAGGACGGCTCTGGCACCTTAAATTTACTCTGGCCGTCAATTTCGGAAAAAAATTGAATGGGGGGACCCCTATCCCAGCATTCACCCCCCAACACTCTTCATTCTTACATCTTAAAATGTCTGCCAACCAGAACATGATGACCGAGCTCGCCGCCGTGAAGGCCTCTTCCCTCCGCCTGGAGACAGAGCTGGCCCAGATGAAGCAGATGATGCAAGAGATGAGTATCCAGAGCTCTGCCCCCAAGAAGGCCCCCCGCAAGAAGGTTAAGGCAGAGGAGGCAGAGGAGGCAGAGGGAGCAGAGCCCAAGGAGAAGCGCCCGCCCTCTCTCTGGATCCTGTTCTCCGTGCGCGTCCAGAAGGTGCTGCGACCGGCAGAGGAGGCCATGCCCAAGGCAGAGCGCACCACCGTGGGCACCATGAACCAGTTCGCCGGCACGCTCTGGAGCCAGACCAAGGCCTCTGGCAAGGAGTGGACCGATGAGGAGATCTCTGCCGCCTTCGCAGAGTTCACCCCGCCAGTGGTGTCCAAGCAGACTATGGAGGGCAAGAGCAAGCGCTCTGGCTCCACCGGCTCTGGCGAGGAGGCTGAGCCGGTGGCAGACGAGAAGAAGACCCGCAAGCCCCAGAGCGAGGAGACGAAGGCTGCAGGGGCGGCCAAGAGGGCTGCTACTAACGCCAAGAAGGCCGCAGAGGCAAAGGCAAAGGCGGAGCCTGTAGCAGAGGCAGAGGCAGAGGCAGAGCCTGTAGCAGAGGCAGAGGCACCCAAGCCTGCCAAGAACAAGGCCAAGATCACCGCAAAGCCCAAGAAGGTTGTGGACATCCTCCTGGACCCCTTTGAGCACGAGGGCACAGAGTATCTCAAGAACTCCCGTGGCGACGTCACCGACTGCCACGGTGAGTGGGTGGGTCACTGGACCGGCAGCAGCATTGATACGGAGGCCCCAGAGCCCGCAGACTTTCACCAGCTGACCACGCGCGACTAAAGAACAAACCCAATAAAAGCCGCAAGGCACAAAAAAAATAAAACCTTTTTTTTGTAGCTACATGGACGCGAAGCAGTGCCGCTTCTGCCTAGATGACGGAGAGACGCCAGACAACCCTCTGATCGAACCGTGCCCCTGCAGCGGCTCTATCCGCTATGTGCACCTCCTCTGTCTCAGACGCTGGGCAGCCATTGACCCGGCCAATGGCGAGATCTGCGATATCTGCAAAAGCCCCTTTACCCTCCCTGTTCTGGAGGTCCTGCCCATACGATCCACCACGGTCGTGTTCCTCGAGAACGGTGCCCTCATCGGCAGTGCTCTCATCTACTTCACCCCTGTAAACCAGGTCAGAGCCGTTCATCTTATGTTTCAAGTTACCTATCTACTCGGCTTAGCTAACATCTTCCACGTGCAGAACCTCCGCGGCTACACCAACCACCAGATAAAAAGATCCCTACCGCTCATCGTCACCTACGCGGCCCTACTCTATCGCCTACTCCAGCACAACGATCTCGCCTGCTGCTTCTTCATCAACATCGTCCTGTTCCTCTCGTGGATGAACCATATCCGCGTCCTACAGGTCATGAACGTCTAAGACGGTCTCAGCCGATTCCGTCGGCTCAACGTCTAAGACGGTCTCAGCCGATTCCGTCGGCTCAACCAGTAGTTCACGTCCACGTTGCAGTTCAATCTCTCTAGCTCTGTAGGCGACAACCAAGCCGCTTCCTCGACCTCCAAAGAGTCATTGATTCTCGGCTCAATCTCCGTCTCGACGTCAAAGAAGTAGTACTCTCCCGCCGACATCTTCTGGTAGCAACGGTGCACCCTATTGTGTAGGCTTATACCCGTCTCCTCAAGAGTCTCTCGCATGGCACAGTCTATATACGTCTCAGCACGCATCTTGTGGCCCTTGGGGAACGACCACTTCCCAGACTTACGACCCTTTACCACAAGAATGGTATTCTCTGGTGTGATGCAGACCGTGCCATATACCTTATGGTTAGACGGCTTATAGCATCTAAATGACTTGGGGAACACAGGGGGGGTGTCCATAGCGAAACGTTCAATGATGTTAGGAACCCGACCCTACGGCAGCACGGCTCAATTTTACCACGTAACACCGGCTAAAGCATGCGGACGATGGCTCATCAGAATGTGGGTGGCCCCAGCTTTAACTTCTGGTCTAGGAAATCGTCTCTTCCAGCTCGCCGCCGCCGCAGGCGCTGCAGAACAATGGAACTACGAACTCGTCATATCGTTAAATGCATGTAAAGAGTCTCCACACGGAGCCCTTGCCTCTATCTTTCGCATGTTCCCTTCCATTCGCGTGATCGAGGACACTGACAACTCTATAGAGCTAAAAGAGGGGCCTCGTGGGTTTTATACCTATATTCCTCTAGGGCCCATTCCTAGAGGAAACTGCATAGTCAGCGGCTTTCGCCAAAGTCCGAAATACTTCCCTCTACGCTTTGAACCAGACTGGGACTCTGCGCTCGGCGGGGCTTTATTGCGGAAAAAAGTTGAACAGCTGGCGGGACTGGAGTCCATGGACGATAGGCGGAATACATACTCGATCCATATCCGCCTGGGAGACTATCGTATTCTTCCTCATCACCAGGTTGATCTCATGAAATACTATGCGGTGGCACTGGAGCGCCTTCCCCCCAATGCCAGACTTCATGTCTTTAGCGATGAGCCAAACGCCTGCCACGGACTCTTTGCGGGGCGTAAGAAAACCATGGCCGTGACAGCCTCTGATGTGGAGAGCCTATACGAGATGTCGCTGTGCCTCGGCGGAACCATCACGGCCAACTCTACCTTTAGCTGGTGGGGGGCCTGGTTTGCCCATAAGGCCGGTGCAGCGTGGGCGACCTATCCGAGCTCAATGGGTAATGGCCAGCCAGAGCCTCTCGATCTTGTACCGTCATGGGGTACAGTTATACCCGCGTAAAATTGAATACCGGCGTAGCCGCCGTCTTTTTTACCTCTATCGCAATGGTCAAACCTTTATGGCCCGGTTTCAGCTTTCTGCCTCATCAGATCACAGGGGTGATGTGGATGATCAAGAAAGAGCGAGGGGAAACCCCTGGCGGCATTCTCTGTGACGAAATGGGCCTCGGCAAAACCATCCAGGTCATTGGTCTGCTGAAGAATGGGATCCAAAAGGCAGGTGAGAAGACTCTGCTGATCGCGCCCGTCGCCGTGCTCGAGCAGTGGAAGAAGGTGGCATGGAAGACCAAGATCACGGTGAAGGTGCCCTCCGATTACGGCTGGGTCACGGAAGGAGAGCGCGGTCGTGTAGCTGCAGAGCTGCACTGCATTGGCTACGAGGCGGCCGTCCGCCGCCCCTGGCTCGTGACATCTGTGGAGTGGGATCGCCTGGTCGTTGACGAGGCTCACCGCATTGCCGGTGGCAATAGCAGCACTGAGCTTGTGCAGAGAATCAAGACGGCCCGCACCTGGCTCCTCACTGGCACGCCAATCGTGAACAAGCTCAAGGACTTTGTCACTCTCCTCAAGATCCTCGGCGTGGAGAATGTGCCTAACTCGCTAGAGGCTTTGGAGCCCCTAATCAAAAAATATGTTCTGGCGCGCACGATGGAGCAGATGCGGGCGCATATTCCTGATGCACCCAAGAAGGCCAAGCACGTGTTCAAGTCTCTCGACTTTCTCAGCAAGGCAGAGGAGGAGTTTTACCACAGCAAGGCCGACATCATCGCCAACCGCCTGAGCAATCTGGGCGGTAGGGGCTCTACACTGGAGCGCCTCAAGCTGATTATGCGCCTCAGACAGGTCAGCCTCCACCCACAGGTGTATAACGAGGCCAGAAAGAATCAGCTCGGCTCCGCGTGGGGCCAGCCCGATTGGGAAGAGTCTAGCACCAAGTTTGAGGCTATCCGCCAGCTTCTCGTGGAGGCCAAGACCTCCCACAAGTGGATCATCTTCTGCCACTTCAGGCACGAGATGCAGATGCTACAGGACATGTTACAGGAAGAATCAGTGG
>Ga0214919_10007111_pt1 | contig 15206 bp, 16 predicted proteins | sample LL1503_MetaG_FD_177994 | JGI IMG/M metagenome (GOLD analysis project Ga0214919, IMG submission 177994) | Freshwater microbial communities from Lake Lanier, Atlanta, Georgia, United States - LL-1503 | ecosystem: Environmental > Aquatic > Freshwater > Lake | place: USA: Georgia | collected... | reverse complement strand
CACTATATATTTCTTTGACTTTTGTGTCAATAACTGATTCAAGCATTGTGATTCGTTCATTTACTCCAGACATTTGTTCATTTACTCCAGACATTTGTTCATTTACTCCAGACATTTGTTCATTTAATCCAGACATTTGTTCAGTTACTCCAGATATTTTTAAATCAATCTCCTTTATGAATTTAGCTTCTAATTCTTGCTTAATCTCCGGTAAACTGACATTTACTATATTTCTATAATAATTATTATGAACATTTATGTTACCAACAAGGGTTTGTAAATTACCTGATATACCAGATATTTGGCTATTAAATATATTTGACATGTTCGAAATATTATTGTTATTGTCATTAATTTTACTATTAATCCTAAGATTATGTTCTCTTATTATAGAATTAATCAGTACAAGATCAGTCTCCTGTTTTTTAATGACAGCGTCTAAGATTGCGGCATGTAATGAAGTTATCATATTTGCCGACTGAGATTGTTTTTCATCTTGTTGAACGAGCGATTCCTTTAATATTATTACCTCGCTATTTAGAGTAACTATTTGTTCACCCAAATTGTTTATAACAATATTTAAGTGATATATTTTATCATTAAAATTGTCTACTATAGTTTTACATGTATATATAACTACAGCCATCCCAACTGGTAGAATTAATGTATTGATGGCTGCTAATATAAATTGGATAATTTGAGACATTCTGTGTATATTCGATTATTTATAATTAAAAAAATAGTTTATAAAATGAAAATCAATTTTATTTTAAAGCATTAATATATTAATGGCTCAACAAATTAATTCTGGACCACTAAATCCAACTATATCCCCATTTCCTATATTTTTATCAGCCCCTGATGGCGGATCATTTTTAACATCAACCTTCAATGTCATGTCATTTTATGCTCCTATTGTAATTATTATAGGTGTTTTTATCCTATCTGTATTTTCAGCATCTATAGGCAAATCATTTGTATACTTGTTTTGGTTTTTTGTAGCAACTGGAATACGATCAATGATAAAGAGCTCATCTGGTTCCGGAAGCACTCCTATATCAGGCGATCAAGTGTGCGGTACTGAGGTTTTTACACCATTTTTATCCAATACGAATTTATCATATAGCACATTTGCTTTAGCATTTACTATGTTTTATTTTGTTTTCCCAATGATAATGGTTAATATTGAGAATAAAAGTAACATGTTTAATTATAGAATTGTTGTATTTTTTAGTTTCTATTTAATTTTCGATTTATTTATTAAACGTGCTAGAAAATGTATGGGTAATATTTCACCAACGGCTCTATTGGGAGACCTAGTTGGTGGAACAGCATTAGGTATTGGTACATCCACTGCGATGTACTATATCAAACGCAGTTATTTATTTATAAATGAAGCCTCGAGCACTGCTGAAGTGTGTTCAATGCCTAGTAGTCAGAAATTTAAATGTTCTGTTACAAAAAATGGGGAATTAATTAGTACTACAATTGTATAATGTAATTAATCTATAATTTATAATTTATAATTTATAATTTATATGTTAAAATATTGAATATTGCCCATGAACCATTTCTTAATTGATACTAACAACCTATCTCGATGAAATGCCTCTGTTAACAAATTCATATTACCTTTTGTGTTAAATATTCTGGTAAAATTATTAAATGTTTCAATTAAATTCAATGTCTTATAATATTGTAGATCAATATATCTAAATGGTCTAGAATTCTTCCGTTTATTTACACTATTATGAAAGACAAATAGCAAATTTATTAAATCAGTTTTTGTATTAACCTTATCAATATTTACCTTAGACCAAAACTTCTTGGCATGAACTGAACATTCTGGACAAGGCAAATTATTACATATTTGGATAATATAATATATAACTTGCTTACCTATAACATTGTATTGATCATCTTTTATTTTTTCAGCTAATGTATGAAAAAATATCCATGTTGGCGGTCCCCATTGACTTGGCGACATACTTTATAATTAAATAAAACAAAATAAATTTAAAGATTAAATGTAAATGATATATAACAATGACGAAATATATAATAGAAGGAGGGATTAATTTTTACGAAGAGTTATATAAGTCGTTTGATGAACCAGACATCACTATCACTACAGATAACATTTGTCAGATAACAGGAATGCCATTAACTGATCGATGTATTACATTAGAGTGTAATCACAAGTTTAATTATAGCGCCTTGTATAAGGAAATATATAAACAAAAATATATATTTCGCACATATAATATTGATACACTAACATCATCCGAATTGATAAAATTCAATGATGCTAATAAGGATTATTTTATTAAATGTCCTTATTGTCGATGTATACAATTTACATTATTGCCGCATTATGAAGATATGGAACATGAAACGAAATATGGTATAAATTCTTTAATAAAAGATCCTAGTGAATATAATTTTTTAATAAAAGCAAAATCATCCAATTTTAATTATATGGCGTATGGTTATACATTTAATAGTGGTAATTGTTGTAAAGTTATATTAACAGTAGATGGTATCGATATATTTTGTAAATCAAAGATGTCTTCCCCTGTTTTAGAAATGAATAAATCATTTTGTTATATACATATTAGAGGGGAAATTAAGAAATATAAACAAGAAAAATTAATTCAGTTAAAGGAAGATCTTAGGCTTCAAAAAATTAAGGATAAGGAAGAGCTGAAGCTTCAAAAGATAAAGGACAAGGAAGAGCTGAAGCTTCAGAAGATGAAGGATAAGGATAATAAAAATAATAATAATAATAAAGTAAAAAAGACAGTGAATGTTGTATCTGGACAAAGTGAAATACAAATATATAATCCTGATAATAATGATAATGATAATGATAATGATAATGATCAGATCGTAGGAGGTATAGATGTAAATGTATGCCAAATAATATTAAAATCAGGTACAAAAAAGGGTCAAATATGCGGTAATAAAGCAAAAGATAATAATTGTTGTTTAAGGCATAGTAAAATAAATATTATATTGTAAATAAACAATTTTAAAATAAACGTATTATTTAATTTAGAATGGAAAAAGAAAATGAGAAAGAATTAGAGACAGATAAAGATAAAGATAAAGATAAGGTTCCTGCCAAAAAAATGAATACAAAGGATGAATTAATTAATAACATACGCGAGTGGATCAAGATAGATAATGACTTATTGTCCTTGAAAAAAGATTTAAAAAATAAAACAATTCTTAAAAAAAATCTCACAGATAATTTAGTTAAAGTAATGAAAACAAACTCAATAGATTGTTTTGATATAACAGGCGGATCCCTTGTATATAGTCAGAAAAAGACCAAAAAACCAATAACAGGTAAATTCCTACTACTTCAATTAGAAAAGTATTATAAGGAACAACCTGAAATTGCTAAGGAGGTAACTCAACATCTTATGGATAATAGAGATGAAAATATTAAAGAGGATATTAAACGTAAAGTTAAAAAATAATAATAATAAAAATAAATAAATGATTTAAATAATAAATAAGTATAACCCTATGGATCCATTGAGTATAAATACAGACATTGATGATATTATATCCAATGAATCAGATTCAAAGAAACGTTATACTTATTTAATTGAACAGTGCGCATACAAAAATGTGACCAATAATGACATTATGAAAAATAACACAAATATCTATGGCTATGGAATAATAAATATATTATGCTATCATGTAACACAAAATAATAAATATCCCTTTATCCAATTCATGTTAGAGAAGATCCCCTTTTGTAATAATATTATTCAGGAAAAACTAGTCTTACCATATGTGTCTATAACCAATAATATAACAGACGATTTTACGTGTATAATTACAGATAAATTAAATAATTTATTAACAAGTATTGGTTGTCATGGTAGCCTGACTGAAGAATCATATAAGGGAATTATTAATGATGGACATGAAAGGCTTTATGCGCTCATTGATATGAGTCACATCAATCTTTTTAGATTAAGTATTACTAGAAATTCTCCAATCTGGTTTTCTTTACCAACTGAAATCGTAAATATTGGTAGTATTTGTAACATTCCGATTGATACTAATGTAACTGAATTATTCTCAGATATGCCAAACTTAAGTAGTTTACAACATAATGACAATATTGATAATTTTAATAAAACATATCCATTACCAGATGCGGTATATAGTGGTTCTTATTTAAAAAAGACAGAGTTTAGATCCTTATTTAGTATGGAATGTGAAAAGGTATATCCCTCTTGCGGAGCTTATTATTACTATTTTAGGTTATTTGAAGATGCTGTAAAAGAGGGTGGATGGATTCGACACGGAGGAACCAAAATAATCGATTTAAATGATACCAATGTAACGCATAGTCAATCAGGGGTCAAATTAGTTGATAATGAATATGGCAGATATATAACTGGAGGAATCAATCGATATGCTTTGTTTCCTGAAAATTATGTAATACATAATGAAAGTAGTAATACGCTTTCATTAACAGATGATGATATTAATATAAAGTTTGTCGATAATAAGTGTATTGTTATTATATATAATGATGAAAGTACAGATATTATTTTACCTGATATATTGGTAAAAGAATATGAATCTGCTTATCCTATATCATATCATATGTTAAATAAAAGTATATTAGGGGATAAATATGAGATAGATAACCAGGATAAATTTATGATCCTATAAATTTATGATTTTATTTGTATATAATATAATTATTTATTCTAAAATAATTATATACATGAACTCAATAGTATCTGGATTAGGCTTAGCAATATTAATATTATTTACTTTACCAAAAATATTAAATTTTTATGGGTTTTCTATTGACACATATGGACCCTATCTAGCTTTTTTTATATTTATAATAATTTCATCATTTATATTACCGCGAAATTTTACAAATATGTTTGCTGCTGCGTCGACTCCTGTTACTGGGAATATAGCAGTTGTTTAAACTGGAAGATCCAATATTGTAAGTTGTTTTGTAGAAGTCGAAGAATTAGAGGAAGATGAAGATGATGAAGAAGAATCTGAAGTAGATGTAGCCACTGTATTCTCCTCTCTAGTAATCTCATCAATAATAGCTGTCAATGATTTAATATCAATATTATCTTTTAGATTATCAATAATTTCACTAGTAATGGGTTCACGTCCTTGGAGAGACACAAAATTCTTTTTAAATTCATATACGATTCGTTTCATTTTAGTATCCTTTTGTACCTTTAAATTTCTCTTTTTAGTTAAATTATCTTGACTAGACCATTGATTTCTAAAGGTTTCAGTTGAAATCAATTTATCGCATATTTCAGGTTTTATAATGTCTTCATAATCAATCGAATTTTTAAATGTTTTTTTAAATTCTGCTATTATTTCATCTGGAATAACTGGACTAGTTTCCATCATACGATCAAATTCCTCCTTACACATTTTAAGCATTTGATTTACATTTATACGTTCATCAGGGTGTCTAGTTAGTTCTATTTTAATATTTCTATAAAACTTATCCCAGGCAATACCCGACACACGATGCGATTCATTTAATTGTGTAATTTTTAAAAATTGCTGTATTGTTGTTATAATTCCTGCTAATATATTAAAACCACCGACAACCATTACAAAATAGCCTTGATATTCTAAAGGTACACGATTTTGCGCAAAATTAGCAGTACCAGTCAATGTTGATATGACAATAACTGGAATTGTATAGTTATAATTTAATTTACTATATAAGGCATGTGCTCTTGAATGTAGCCATCTGAAACACATTGCTTTATCGGCCCATTCAATAAGAATATCCTCATGATCAGTTGTCCAATCAATATCAACTGTACTAACAGCCGCATCAGGAGATTGAGTATTGCTATTTGTGGCTATATTTGGGTTTGTATTATTACTCATATTAAAATATATGAATAAAATAATTTATTTGTATATTACATATGGAATCTAAATTACAAAAAATAAAACAAATTTTTATCAAAATAAAGGATACACGAATACAAGTAATGAATGTATTTGGTATTTTAGAAGTTAAGATAAGCAAATTAAAACAAATGACAAATGAATTTATAAAAAACAATCATGATGTATTATTTGTGTTTAGTCTAGATTCCTTTAAATTTCAAAGTAGATTAATTGATTTTGAATATGCTGATATGCAGAAATATTTTTATGCTCTAAATAATCGTATGTATTGTGAATATTATAAGCTGTATAAAATTATATCGGAATATGTCGATAAAACAATCGGTTCTAATAAGACATTTGAGATGATAAAAACAAATAGTAATTTTCCGATTTATAAAGATTTAGAACCATATAAGCAATATAATTTTGAAACAATTGAAGAAGTACATAAAACAATAATATTACTGTTATCTGGAATTCAGGAATACATTGTTATGAAAGAAGGTGAATTAGATAATTATAAGATTAAACAACATTCTGGATTAAATATTAATAATTTTGTAAATACATTTGAATTTAATGTATTGACTGTTAAACATAATCTTGGATTATTTGTTTCTTATTTAGATTTTTTTCATAATATTCACATAAAACATTTTAAACGCTTTTCTAAGAAAATGAAGTCCATGGATGATTATTTGAATGAGGATATTACATTTGATGAATCGCCTAGGAAAAAGAATGGTAAGGATTTTGACGACACATCATCAATCACTAGTAGCAATAGCAATAGCAATAGCAGCATAAACAGCTTTCCTCCGACCAATAACAACAATAACAATAACAATAACAATAACAATAACCATAATAACAATAATAACAATAATAACAATAACCATAATAATACTGAGATCATTCCCAAATTAAAAGCAGTTCCTCGAAAAAGTGAAACTAAGAGTTTTTTAAAAAAAGGTGTCGAATCAGTAATCAATTCATTTAAAGTATTTAAAACGAAAACACCCGAAAATGATACAAATACGAATATAAGTTTACATATTGAAGAAAAACAACCAGATAGTAATGATAAAATTTTACCATTAACTGAAGATAATGTAATGAATTTATCACATGAAGTAATACAAACAATTAGTGATCAATTAAGTGATGATCCCAAATATATGGAAAAAATGATAGATGAACTAACAAAAACAATAGAAGAACCATTGGTTAAAGATGATCCAATTGTCGTAAATGATGAAGAACCAGTTGTTGTTATTATTAATGATATAGACGAAGAACCAATTAAACATGATGAAGCTATTGTTGTAATTCATAATGTAGGTGAAGAACCAATTGTTGTAAGCGATGAAGCTATTGTTGTAAGCGATGAAGCTATTGTTGTAAGCGATGAAGCTATTGTTGTAATTAATGATATAAACGATGAAGCCGCTATTATTAAAGAAGAAACCATCAAAATGACATTAAATAGTCAAAATGTATTATTGCTGAAGGATACAAATGCCTGGAATAATAATAAAAAAAAGAAGAATAAGAAGAAGTAGGCGACCTAATGGCTTTAAGTTGTTTCTTATAATATATAAAAAATTGAACTAAAGAGTATCCAATATATTATATTATAACCAATATAAAGACAAATGGAGCGCCGAATCAATAAGAAAATAGAAGGATATATCACTGCCTTAAAGGATAATATTAAATTAAAAGCAGACCAATTAGGGTTATCAACTGATTTAAATATGGGGCAATTAGTCCAATATGTATATGATTATGATAGACTAGTACTTGGAAAGGATGATTTTGTAAAGCGCAAGCGAGTAAAGAATGTGGTTCATCTATCGGATCGATGTTGCGCAAAACGAGCGAATGGTGAGCAATGTACGCGACGTAAAAAGGATGAGAACTCTGAATATTGTGGCACTCATATTAAAGGGACGCCTCATGGAATTTGTGATAATGAAGAGACTGAAAAGCCTGTGGGTCAAAAAGTGGAAGTATGGGCGCAAGATATCCATGGTATAATTTATTATATAGATAAATTATATAACGTATACCAAGCGGAGGATATTATTGTGAATAAACTAAACCCAAAGGTTATTGCGAAGTATATCAAGATTGGGGAAAATTATTCTATCCCAGAATTTAATATCTAATTATATATTTATTGTATTGTATGTATAAAAAATTGAAAATGATATAAGTATATTTTTTATTTACATCATTAATAAATCAGTAATGTCATCTACAACTAACAAAATCCCATTTAAAAATTCAAATAACCCAATAAGGGGGCCATTGTTTGATGAATCAATCGATGATGACTATAAATCTGAAATAACAAGTACAATTTACAATAATCATGATCTACGACATTTACATAACTTACATAGTATATTGAAACAGCCTATAACTGAATCAGAAAGAATACAAACAACCGATGTTATAAATTTAATGGCTAAGAAATTAACAATATTTACATTTTCATTGGCTTATTTACCAATAGTAATAGGAAATATGTATTATGCGCTTACAGATAAGTCATGTGTGACTCTTAACCATACAATGATTATCTTGAATTTATATGATTATTTAATAGTAGACTCAGTCACCCTATTTATTACCCTATTTGCGATTATATTTAGCATCATATATGAGTTCAATGACAACACATTTATAAAATATATTTATGATATATATCTTATATGTTATAAAGTATTCTCGTTTATTTGGCTAATAATAGGAGCCCTTATATTTTGGATAATCATTGATAATCATTTATGTGATAATCATTTATACTATTATCTTTATATTACACTAATCATAAAGATCATTTGTCAGGGTTTATATATAATGATTCTCTTTAGACAATATAATTTGAGTAAAAATTAAACTAATAACTTCACAATAATTTGTTAACTTAACTAACGTCAAATGTTACTTTTTTACTTGGAAATAATAGTTTATCTACTTCAGTTCTGACACAAAATAGTCTATGTACAACTATTCCTAATAACAAAAAACCTATAATTGTATGTAAATAGGGCCATCCAAATACCCAAGCAATGATTAATGCGACGGCAATTGCGATTAATGTGTCCCATACTGATATTCCAAATATTTTAAAAGCATGTATTCCTTGACCTGGAATACCAAATAATTCTTTATACTTACACAAATCTAACATATATCTTATTTATACAAAAATAAAAATAAAAAACAGTATTATCTGTCCTTTTTTTTATTAAATTAAATATACAAATACAAATACAAATACAAATACAAATACAATACAATACAATACAAATACAATACAAATACAATACAAATACAATACAAATACATTTTTATATATCTCTTAGATAGCATATTCTTCATTTTCCTCATCTTTTAAAGGATCAGACCATCTCAAAGATACTCTAACTCCCTTAAAGTCGCGGATGAATTCATCAATATTTGACGATTCTTCGTCTGAATCGTTTTCTTCGTCTGAATCGTTTTCTTCATAAGAGTTCGTTCCATTTGAATGGTCCCTCATACAGAACTGACACGTATTGTGTCTAATGCTATCGCGGCAATCACAATAGTTCTGTCTACCTTCAAAAAGCGCATTCAACTCCTCTTCTTCAAATTGAGAATTAAACTCAGCTTCTTGACGAGCGATGAGATCATCTAACCATTTTTTATCCTTTATTTCCTTCAACTCCGCCGCCATGATCTCATTTTGCTTCTTGAGTTCTGCCATTTCAGTTTCCATTTCGGATAGTTTGGCTTCTAATAATGAATTATTATTAACCAATTGATGGACATTGAGGCGCGTGTTAGAATACGGGATAGGTGCGTTGTTTTTGAGTATGATCCAAAACTCATTGGGAGTATTGTATAATACATTTGAGTGAGGCAATTTGTGTGGATAAAATCGATACGATCCATTGGTTTCAATCGATTGGATAATAAGATCACCCCATTCGGTATTTGGTCTAATATATATAAACGCCTGATGGTAGCTTGGGTCTTCTTCACTAACACCATTGGCAAGGGGTGGCTTCATGATAGGCACGAAGTCGATGCGATCTATATTTCCAAAAGTGAATTTCCAGAAGAGATAAATAATATAATTATTGTTGTATTTTTTATTTAAAGTTGGAATATAGAGACTATAGTCATTCTTTTGTTCAGCTGACATTTGGTGCGACATGTTAATTAAGTTTGGGGTTATAATTTTAAATTGAGATTGTTTTATACTTTTATACCATATTTTTCAATACTTTTTAGCAATTCAATTTTTTTTGAAACACCAAATGAAAAATATTGTCATTAAATATTTTACATCCTTATTATTTATGTTATTTATTTTTTATATAGGTTATAGGTTATTTATAATTTTAAATATATGTTCTGTATTGGCATCTGATGGATGGTTATTTATAGGCAAAACTGATAATATTTCATTCTTGTCCTTTGAATCGATGCGTCTTATTCGCTCATCCTCGTCTGAGCTAATATAGTAACTGCGATCTATTTCTGGTTTCATATATATATCATCACTAGGGATTTTTAATGATGTAAATACTTCCTTATCATTTTCTTCTTCTACCTCTTCTTTTTCTCCATCGCTGTAATTCAGATCATCTGTAATAAAGTAGTCACTTTCTTCAGGTGCTTCAGATATATTACACATTTTACAGTCGTTTCCCCAAGCACATACATATTTACCAATTGTAGCCTTCATGATATATAATTGTTTACATTCTGGACCGCAATATTCATGTCCAATTATATCTGTAGATATACCACAATGATGGCACTTATATAAGTACTTAATTGCGTCCGGTGTTTTGAGTTTGTATATATCACACATCCAATATACTCTACCTATTTCTTCCTTCGTATATGATGTCTTATAAAATTCATTGAAATAACTAATATTGGTATCTTGAGATGTAGGTGCGTTCATTGTATAGTTTTAATACTTTCCATATTTTGTAAATTATTAATTCAATTTTTTCAATAAAAAAGGGTGCCCCTCTTGTTAAATGTAAAATGTTAAAAGTTAAATGTAAAATGTATAAAATGTGTAAATATGAATATATATGTTACCAAGCGTCGTCATCAGCGTCATACTTGGTAGTAAGATATGCGGTATAAAGGTCAGGAGAAAGAGTGATATGTGCGGGAGTGATAGTGGATGGTTGTTCGTCAAAAGATTGAACGGATTGGTCATCGTCAACTGAGTCGTCATCAGCCCATCGAGAGTTGTTATTGTTGTTGTTATTGTTGTTGTTAATAATAGGTTTGATAATAGGTTTGATAATAGGAGCGATAATAGGAGCGGCTTTAAGCGCAACACTAGCCCAGGAAGTAGCAAGAGGAGTAACAAGAGGAGTAACAGGAGTAACAGAAGTAGAAGCAAGAGGAACAAATTGGTCGTCACTGTCGTCATCGTCATCCAAACCAGCATATCGGTTGTTGCTGGGTTTAGAAATAGGTTTGACTTCTGGTTTGATGGTATTAGTTCTAGCAAGTCTGTCTCTAGCTCTGTCATCGTCTTTGTTCTTGTTCTTCAAAACAGAACAATACTTGACAGTATGACCATTCTTGAAACAATATCTACACTCAAGTGCTAATAGAGTGGGACATACGACAGGAGAGTTAATATCCGGAGTTTGTCTGGGAAAGTGAGCAGTATCGGTCTTACCTGCGTCAGCACAAACCTTACAGAAAGGAAGTCTGCGAGTATTGGAGAAGTTGGTGTTAGATTGTTTGGACATTTTGTGAGATTGTATTAGATTTAAAAGTTTATGTAACGGATGTATAATTAATTTTATACAATAATTCTATTGTATAAAAAGCAATTCAATTTTTTTTGAAAATTAAGGGAACTCTTAAGGGAACTCTTAAGGGAACTCTTAAGGGAACTCTTAAGGGAACTCGTCGTTCCCTTATGATCCCATACATCATTTATGTTTCATTAAGGGTGTCTCCTATAATTAAGTTAATGGATGTATGGGATCATAAGGGAACGACGAGTTCCCTTAAGAGTTCCTCCTATTTTTAGTGACACGTGTTTAATTATCTTTTTCAAAAAAATTGAATTACTTTAAATCAAATAGAATGATTGTAAATTTATAAACCATAACCAACATTAATGAACAATCCCCAAACTAAATTTAAATAACTAACAAGAATGAACGCCGAAATCGAAATGATGTTACCAATTGTAGAAGTCTCGAATAACGAAGTAGTCTTGAATCAAGGTCAGGCAAAGCGTCGGATAACATTTTTAAAACGTAAGATAGATGAATTCCAATCAGAGATGGAGGAGCTCCAAGCGAAGATGAAGATCGATTTCCCAGAGGTGTTACAACAAGGTAAGATAAAAGGTAAGGGTCGCCCCAAGGCGAAAAAGGTAGAGGTGGATGAAGTAGAAGCCGATGATCTGTTTGCGAAACTGGTTGTCGCGAATACAAAGAATACAATTGCTACAGTAGAGGCGTCGAAGGTAAGATCCGAGTTATACGACATAGCAGAGGAAGCAGCATGTGATGTAGAGGAAGCAGTTGTAGAAGCAGTTGTAGAGGTCCAAAATGAGAAGGATAAGAAGAAGAAGCATGTGCTAACTGAAGCCGAGAAGGAAGCGAAGAAAGCGGCCCTAGAAGCCGAGAAGGAAGCGAAGAAGTTGGTCCTAGAAGGCGAGAAGGAAGCGAAGAGGGTCGCCTTAGAGAAGGATAAACTGGCAAAGAAGGCACTCCTTGAAGCCGAGAAGGAGGAGAAGAAGGCGGCCCTTGAAGCCGAGAAGGAGACAAAGAGGGTCGCCCTAGAGAAGGATAAAGAGGCGAAGAAAGCTGCCCTAGAAGCCAAGAAGGCCGAGAAAGCGCCAACTGAGAAGAAAGCAAAGGCGTCAAAGGCGGCAAAAGTAGAAGCGCCTGTGGTCGTAGAAGAAGCGCCGAAAAAACTAACAGTAACTCGTATAACAATTGGAGACATGAAGTATTTAAAATCGGGCGCCAATGTGCTGTACAACGAGGAAACTAAGGAAGAAGTAGGTATATATGATGAGGAAACGGGTACGATCAAGCCTTTACCAGAGGATGATGATGCGGAGATGGTAGAGGATGAGTATGAAAGTGATAATGAATAAATATGTATATTGTGTATAACCTGTATAATGAATAAATATGTATATTGTGTATAACCTTGTATAATGTATAACCTTGTATAATTAATAATTAAATAAAGAATCAAATAGGCGCCCTTAGGGAATAGCTTATTTTTTCATGACTGATAAGTCCATTTTGCGACTGATTTCTTGAGAGCATATAAGCAGTCTTTTTTGTCACTGATAAGTCCATTTTGTCACTCATTTCTTGAAAGCATATAAAACAGCAATTTGAAGGCTGTGGCTTCACAGGGGTTACTTAGATCACTGTTTTACATTTGTTAGTTCATTCTCTTTTAAGGATGAAAATTAAAGGAGTATATAGTTGACCTATAGATTGAACTGTATTATATAGCATGTCATATAGGGTGCTATATATTAATTAGATCTCAAGATTACACCCGATCAATTATAACCTTCTTGGATACATTACAAATAATTTTATTAATATTCTTACAAGTGTCGTCAGAGGATGATCCTGACATCGCATTACTAACAATCTTTAAATACAGATCATTCTTCCTGGAATCCGATGCGGTACAACCTGGGTGCGAAGTTCGCCACTCACTAATATTCTTGATATTTTCATTCGCGATTAACTTTATCGCCTTTGTTAGTACAGGTTTTTCATCTTGTTCTTTAATCCATTCATCATTGTCCTTCACATAAAGCACCTCTCTTTTAATATCAGTACAGTGTATTGGTCGCATATTTGAATCCAATGTGATCAAATTCTTAAGTATTATGTTAGATACACCTTCAACATAACCTAGCCTCCCAGTTGTCTCCAAATCTTCCAAACTGGGTTTAATGGACTTAACAAAGTCACTAATATTCAGCGCATCTTTACATGTCTCATTCAAAAAGAACTGTAGATTGAATGATTTGTTATGCGAGTTTGTGGTATTATTATTATTACCAGCATTTTTACACATTTCGATCATTTGTTTATTTTGCTCTATTAACAGTTGCTTAAATTCGGCATTCTCTTTAATTAAATAGGCGACCAATTCTTCGTTGTTTTTGGATTTAATTATATCAGAGTCGTCATCAGATTCGGACTCGGATGTGTCTTTCTTGTTATTACATTTGCTCTTATTTTTGTGGCGCCATAATCCAGAATTGTCCATATATTGTTTGCCACATTCGCAAATATATGAGTTTTTTTGAGTTTTTTCCATTGCTAAACATTGCGAATTATGTTTCTTGGTCAGAAGATGTCTATTGTAATCATTTTTATTAGACGATTTGAAGTCACATTTTTCGCAAGTGAAATCCTTGAGTTTTTTTGAGTCGCCATCATTGCTAAACATTGCTATATATAAGCAATCCATAAAAACTCGCTAGATTTTCCGCGAAAAAAGTATCATCACAACTTTTTCACCCTGTAAAATTATTTTAGAGCATTATGATCAGACCCCTCAAAAAAACACCTCAATTTCAAAACTTATTTTGGGTTTTCATTTTTGGACATTTTAAAAATGTCCATTTTTCATTTCCCTTTTTACTTTTTGGATCGAAATAGAAAAGTATATATATTAAGTTCAAAGTAACTTAAAGCCGAAGGCAAACAATTGTAAAGAACCTTTCAGGATCCAATTTGTTAGTTCATTCATTTCAAAAGAGATAAATTATAGTCTTTATTAGAAACGAACTAACAAATCATTCAAATTATACAGCGTCCGTTTTGTCACCGATAAGTCCGTTTTGTCACTCATTTCTTGAAGCAATTGCCGCACCATAATGTACTGTATATATACAACTTCACATTAATTAAGTTGTATGTATTGACATATTAATACATAGAATACCCGGAATACATACAATATCGACTACACACTCGGCATCTATTATGCTGGCCGTTTTGTCACCGATAAGTCCATTTTGTCACTCATTTCTTGGCACCCCATTTGGCACTATACACACGATCATGGACTGCCAATTATTTACCATTCGCGATCAAATTGAACCCAAGGGCCGCCAGGCGACCTATACCGGACTCGCGATACTGTGTACTGTGCTGTCGGCAGACAAGTGGCAGACAGTGGCAGACAGTGGCAGACAGTGGCAGACAGTGGCAGACAGTGGCAGACAGTGGCAGACA
>Ga0214919_10007110_pt1 | contig 15206 bp, 14 predicted proteins | sample LL1503_MetaG_FD_177994 | JGI IMG/M metagenome (GOLD analysis project Ga0214919, IMG submission 177994) | Freshwater microbial communities from Lake Lanier, Atlanta, Georgia, United States - LL-1503 | ecosystem: Environmental > Aquatic > Freshwater > Lake | place: USA: Georgia | collected... | reverse complement strand
CTTCTTCGGCCCGAGGATCGAGGGAAAGCGCTCGCGCAGCGCCGCCACGATGGTCTGCGCGTCATCGACCGAAAGCGTGGTCTGCGTCACATAGGCGACGCGGGACGGGTCGCGCACCTTCAGTTCGGCCACGTCGGCAAGCGTCTCGACGAGGTGCATGCCGCTGGTCGCCTGGCCCATCGTGCCCTCCGCCTCGGGATGGCCGCGGTGGCCGACCATGATGATCTCGAGGCCGCTTTTCAGCAGCTTGGCCACCTGGACATGCACCTTGGTGACCAGCGGGCAGGTGGCGTCGAAGACATTGAGCCCGAGCGTATCGGCCTCGCGGCGCACCTCCTGCGACACACCGTGCGCGCTGAAGATCACCGTGCTGCCCGCGGGCACCTCGGCGAGTTCCTCCACGAATACCGCGCCCTTGTCGCGCAGGTCGGCCACGACATACTTGTTGTGGACGATCTCATGGCGCACGTAGATCGGGCGCCCGTACTGGGCCAGCGCCCTTTCGACGATCTCGATCGCGCGCTCGACCCCCGCGCAAAAGCCTCGCGGGTTGGCCAGCAGCACTTCTGCGCCGGTGCCTGTGACGATTTTCGATTCCATGCGGTTATGGTGCCACGTTTGGGGTTTACTGGGAGGCCCTACAGGACCGCGAGGATCTCGACGTCGAACCGGATCGGGCGGCCGGCGAGCGGGTGGTTGAAATCCACCAGCGCCTCCCCGCCGTCGATCTCCTTGACCAGGCCCGCGAGGCGCACCCCGTCCGGGGCGGAAAACTCGATCACCTGCCCGGCCTCCACGGCGAGGCTGTCGGGAAAGGCGTCGGCCGGGACCCGCTGCAGCAACTCATTGCGGTAGCTGCCGAAGGCGTCCTCGGGCTGCAACATGAAGACATGCGCCTTGCCGCTCTCCGCGCCGATGAGGCAGCGCTCGAGGGCAGGCGCGAGCTCGCCGCTGCCCAGCACGAGCGTGGCCGGATTGCCGCCGAAGGTGGAGAGCACCTCGGCCTGCGGCGGGTCCGCCAGCGCGATGCGGTAGTGCAGGGTCAGGTGACTCCCGGGACCTACGTTCATGCGTGTTCCTTTGCCGGCTCTTTCGCCGTGAAGCTGTCCACAATCAGGATCACCGCGCCAACCGTAATCGCGGAGTCCGCGACATTGAACGCGGGGTAGCTCCAGCCATAGGCATGGAACAACAGGAAGTCCACGACCTTGCCGTACGCGGCGCGGTCAATGAGGTTGCCGACCGCCCCGCCGAGGATCAGCGCGAGGCCCCAGTCGAGCAGGCGTTGCGAAGGGTTGCGCCAGAGCATGACCGTCACGATCCCGATGGCGACGACCGAAACCCCGATGAGCAGCGGGGTCTGCCAGCCGTCGGCCTGGGCCAGGAAACTGAATGCCGCGCCCTTGTTGTAGACCAGCACCAGGTCGAAGAAGAACGTTACGGGCAGCGACTCGCCTGGCGCGAACTTCGCGAGCACCAGCAGCTTGGTGGCCTGGTCGGCGAGCACCACGGCCACGGCGAGGACGAGCCACGGCAGGATCCGCCGCAGCCGCGCCTGCGTGGCCGCGGGGGCGACGTCACGCATAGGTTCGCTTTTCGTCGGCGCCGGCCAGGTTGCCCGCGCAGCGGCCGCAGATCGTCGGGTGCTCCGCGACCGCGCCCACATCTGCGCGGAAATGCCAGCAGCGCTCGCACTTGGCATGCGTGCTCGGGGTCACATCGAGGCGCGACTGGTCGGCGGGATGGACCCGGGCCGCCGAAGTCAGCAGCACGAACCGCAGGTCCTCGCCAAAGCTCGCGAGGAACGCGGCGCCCTCGGCGTCGGCCTGGAAATCGACCTCCGCGGCGAGCGACGAGCCGATCTTGCCGGCAGCGCGCAATTCCTCCAGCTGCCGGCGCACATCCCCCCGGATCGCGCGCATGCGCTCCCAGCGGGCCAGCAACTCGGGCGAACCGGGGATGGCGGGCAGCACATGCAAGGTCTGGAAGAACACGCTGTCGTCCTTCTTCCCGTTGAACACGGCCCACAGTTCCTCGGCGGTGAACGAGAGGATCGGCGCCATCAGGCGCACCAGGCTCGAGGTAATGTGCCAGAGCGCCGTCTGCGCCGAACGCCGCGCGTGCGAGGCCGGTGCGGCGGTGTACAGGCGATCCTTGAGGATATCGAGGTAGAACGCACCAAGATCCTCGGAACAGAACGTCTGCAGGCGCTGCGCCACCAGGTGGAACTGGTAGCGCGCGTAATCCGCGGCCATCTCGTCCTGCAGTTTGGCCGTCAGCGCGATCGCGTAGCGGTCGATCTCGACCATGTCCGCCACCGGGACCGCATCCTTTGCGAAATCGAAGTCGGACGTGTTGGCGAGCAGGAAGCGCAGCGTATTGCGGATGCGGCGGTAGCTTTCGACCACGCGCTTCAGGATCTCGTTGGAGATCGACAGCTCGCCCGAGTAATCGGTGCTCGCGACCCAAAGGCGGAGGACCTCTGCGCCGAGCGTACCGGACACCTCCTGGGGCACCACGGTATTGCCCTTGGACTTGGACATCTTCTTGCCTTCGCCGTCCACCGCAAAGCCGTGCGTCAACAGCGCCTTGTAGGGCGCGATGCCGTTCATCATGCACGACACGAGCAGCGATGAATGGAACCATCCGCGGTGCTGGTCGGAGCCCTCGAGATAGAGGTCGGCCGGGAACGTGGATTCGCTTGCGTGCGAACGCTTCAGCACCGTGTAGTGCGTGGAGCCGGAGTCGAACCAGACGTCGAGCGTGTCGCGGCTCTTTTCGTAGGCGCCAGCCTCGGCACCAAGGAGGTCTTCAGCCGTGATGTGCTGCCATGCATCGATGCCTTCCTTCTCGACGCGCTTGGCGATCTGCTCGAGCAGTTCCGGCGTGCGCGGGTGCAACTGCCCCGTCTCGCGATGGAGGAAGAACGGCATGGGCACACCCCACTGCCGCTGGCGCGACAGCGTCCAGTCGGGCCGGTTGGCGATCATGCCGTGCAGGCGCGCCTGGCCCCAGGCCGGGAAGAACTGCGTGTTCTCGACGCCGCGCAGCGCAGTGGCGCGCAACGACTCGGACGGCTTCACGCCGTTCCAGCCCTGCACTTTTTCCATGCCCGCGAACCACTGGATGGTGGCGCGCAGGATCACCGGCGTCTTGTGCCGCCAGCAATGCATGTAGCTGTGGACGTAGGATTCGCTCGCGAACAGCGCACCGCGCTGCTGCAATTCCTCGACGACTTTCGGGTTGGCCTTCCAGATCATCAGACCGCCGAAGAGCGGCAGGGTGGACACGTACTTGCCGTCGCCCATCACCGGCGTGAGGATCTCGTCGTCCTTGAGGCCGTTGCGGCGGCAGGAATCGAAGTCCTCCACGCCGTAAGCGGGCGACGAGTGCACGATGCCCGTGCCGGTGTCGAGCGTGACGTAGTCGCCGAGATACACCGGCGAGAGGCGGTCGTAGAACGGGTGCTGGAACGCGATATGGTCCAGCGCCGCGCCCTTGCAGGTGGCGAGCTTCGTGCCGGTGAGCTGGTAGCGCGCGAGGCACTTCTCCTGCAGTTCGGCCGCAAGGATCAGCAGCCCTTTTTCCGTGTCGACGAGGGTGTAGTCGAACTCGGGGTGCACGTTGAGCGCCTGGTTGGCCGGCAGCGTCCACGGGGTCGTCGTCCAGATCACGATGTGCCCGGGCTTGTCCGGCAGGGCGGGCAGGCCGAAAGCCTCGGCCAGCTTCTCGCGCTCCGCAAAGGCAAACCCGACATCGACGGCGAGGTCCTTGCGGTCCTCGTACTCGACCTCGGCCTCGGCCAGCGCCGAGCCGCAATCGAAGCACCAGTTCACCGGCTTCAGGCCGCGGAAGATGTAGCCCTTCTGCAGCAGGATGCCGAGCGTGCGGATCTCATCGGCCTCGTTGCCGGGGGCCATCGTCAGGTACGGGTTGTCCCAGTCGCCGAGCACGCCCAGGCGCTGGAAGTCCTTCTTCTGGCGCTCGACCTGCTCGGCCGCGTAGGCGCGGCACAGCTTCAGCGTCTCGGCCGTCGACAGGTTGCGGCCGTGCATCTTCTCGATCTGCGCCTCGATCGGCATGCCGTGGCAGTCCCAGCCCGGGACATACGGCGCATCGAACCCCGCGAGGAGCTTCGACTTGACGATGGTGTCCTTGAGGATCTTGTTGACCGCGTGCCCGATGTGGATGTCGCCGTTGGCATACGGCGGGCCGTCGTGCAGCACGAAACGCGGACGGCCGCGCGAGACATCCCTCAGGCGCTTGTAGAGGCCCTTGTCCTGCCATTCCTGGACCCACAGCGGCTCGCGCTTGGCGAGGTCCCCCTTCATGGGGAACGGCGTGTCGGGCAGGTTCAGTGTTTTCTTGTAGTCAGCCATGGCTCTTCGCAGCAAAAAAATCCCGGGCGTGCGCGGCATCGCGCGCAATCGCGTCTTTCAGCGTGTCGAGGTCGGGATATTTTTCCTCGTCGCGCAGCTTGTGCAGGAACTTCACTTCAATGCGGCGGCCGTACAGGTCGCCGGCAAAATCGAACAGGTGCGCCTCCAGCAGCGGCACCGCATTTTCCTTCACCGTCGGGCGCACCCCAACGCTTGCCACCGCAGGCCAGGGCCGGCCTCCCGCCCCCGGCACGCCGAGCACTTCGACCACGAAGATCCCGGCCAGCGGCGGCTTCTGCGGCAGCCGGATGTTCGCCGTCGCGAACCCCAGTTCGCGCCCGAGCTTGTCGCCATGCGCCACGCGGCCCGCGATCGAGTACCCCCGCCCCAGTAGCGCGGCGGCCCCTTCGAGGTCGCCCTGCTGCAGCGCGTGGCGCACCCCGGAACTCGAGATGCGCTCACCCGAGTTTGTCACTTCCGGCATCGCCTCGAGCTGGAACCCGGCGCGCCCGGCTGCGGCCTCAAGCATCGAAAAATCCCCGGCGCGCTTTGCGCCGAAGCGAAAATCCCGTCCCACCAGCAGCCAGGCGCATCGCAATCCCTGCACCAGCACGTCCTGGATGAACCGTTCAGGCGATTGCGCCGCAAAAGCCCGGTCGAATCGGGCCACGTGCACCCTGTCCACACCGGCCTCGCGCAACACCGCGAGCTTTATAGCCAGCCGGGTCAACCTCGCTGGCGCCGCCTGCGGGGTGAACAACTCCCGCGGGTGCGGCTCGAAAGTCAGCACGCAGGAGCGCAAGCCCAGTTCCGCCGCCTTTGTCTTCACGCGCTCGAGCATGGCCCGGTGACCGCGATGCACGCCGTCGAAATTGCCAACGGTGATGGCGAGCCGGCCCGTGCCCGGAAGGGCATTTTCGAGCAGGGTCAGGGGCTGCAGGGATCCATGCGTGACGAGCATGCAGAGGCGCTGTAAAATTATGAATTATAGCGGATTTCACCTCTATCCCGACCCCGCCCCGCGGAGCAAAAGGCGTGAAAACACTCGAACACCAGATGTCCTTCTACGCGGCCTACCACCAGGACGCGCGCAACAAGCTCACCCACTTCTTCGGCGTGCCGGCGATCATCGTCGGCGTCATGGTCGCGCTGTCCTGGGCCCGGGTCGACCTCGGCGGGGCGCCCGTGAGCGCAGCCATGGTGCTGACGGTGGTCGTCCTCGCCTATTACCTCATGCTGGATCTCCCGCTCGGCCTTGCCATGATCGCTGTGTTTGGCGCGCTGCTGTGGCTGGCGGAAATCATTGCCGCGCTGCCCTTGAAAGAGGGCGCCGCCTGGTTCCTGCTGTTCTTCGCGGGCGGCTGGGTGGTGCAGCTGGTAGGCCATGTGTTCGAAGGCCGCAAGCCTGCACTGGCGGACAACCTGTTCCAGGTCTTCGTCGCGCCGATTTTCCTTTGTGCGGAAGTGTTCTTTGCCCTGGGCTACAAACCGGCGCTGCACGCCGGGGTGCAAGAGCGCGCGCTCCAGATGCGCGCTGAAGCGGGAATCCCCGCGCAGGACAACCCTGCGGGCGCCCCCACTCTCCCTCGCACGTAGAGCTAGTTCAGGCGCGCGCAGAGCGCGCTGAGTTCGATGATCCGCCCACGCACTTCTTCGGCATCCGCCGCCTCGGGCTCGCGTTCCAGGTACTCAGTCAGGTCTTTCAGCGCTGCGCGGAACGCCTCCATCCGCTGGTAGAGCACCCCGCGGTCGCGCAGTTCGCCGTGCGCCTCCGGCGCGACGGTGATCATCCGCTGGATCACCTGCAACTGCCGCTCGGGCGCGTCCTTTTTCCGGTAGATATTTTTCAGGTTGCGCAGCACCCGGACGAGGATCTGGCGCGGGCCGGCCACCTCGAGGAACGGGTCCAGCGGCAGTTCGGCCGCCACCTCCGCGGCCGACCGCAACCCCGCGCTGCCGCTGCCCGCAATCACCCGCCGCAGGATCTTGCGCAAGTCCGGCTCCGACAACGGCTCGCCGCCCGAAAACGGGTCCAGCACCAGCGTGCCGCCGCGCAGCGAGAGGCGCACGAGGAAATGGCCCGGGAAGGACACGCCCTCCAGCGGCAGCCCGATCTTGCGGCCCACCTCCATGTAAACGATGGCGAGCGAAATCGGGATCCCCCTGCGGCGCTCGATCACCTCGTTGAGGTAGCTGTTGCGCGGATCGTAGTAGTCGTCGGCATTGCCATAGAAACCGAGTTCGTTGAACAGGTACTGGTTCAGTGCAACGACCTTTTCCTCGCCGTCGGCACCCTGCGCGAGGCGACCGCGCAGGCGCGCGGCCATCCGCTCGATTTCGGCGAGGTAGTGGTTCACGTCGAGGCCGGGATACGCATCCCCTGCAATGAGGAGGCACGCCTCGGCGAGGCTGTAGTGCCCCTCGCCCGCCGACAGCAATTCGGCCAACCGGTCTTCGTCCGCCATGCCCTACTCCACCCCTTTGCGGGAAAAGTCGCGCACCCTGAACCCGAACAGCGCAAGGCAGGCCGCGTAGACAAGCATTCCGATCACCACCAGGGCGCCGAGCGCGGGCACGCGCATCGTCCAGCGCGCGCCGAGCCACCACGCTTCAGGCCCCATCGCAAACCAGAGCACCGCGGCCATGATGGCCACCGATGCGAACACCTTGAACGCAAACCCGCCCCAGCCCGGCTGCGGGGTATAGATCCGGTGCTGCCGGAGCTTTGCGTACAGCAGCCCTGCGTTGAGGCAGGCGCCCAGCCCGATCGCCAGCGCAAGCCCCGCGTGCTGCAGGGGCCAGACGAACGCGAGGTTCATCAACTGGGTGGCCACCAGCGTGAAAACGCCGATTTTCACTGGGGTAACCACGTTCTGCCGCGCATAGAACCCGGGCGCGAGGATCTTCACCAGGATCATGCCGACCAGGCCGACGCTGTAGGCAACGAGCGCCTGCCGCGTCATCCACGCATCGTTGGCATCGAAGCGCCCGTAGTGGAACAGCGCGGCGATCAGCGGGATCGCCAGCACCGCCAGCGCTGCCGCCGCGGGCAGGGCAAGCAGCAAGGTGAGGCGCAGGCCCCAGTCGAGCAGCTTCGAGTAGTCCTCGGGCCTCGCGTCGGCGTGGTACTTGGACAGGGTCGGCAGCAGGATGGTGCCAAGCGCCACGCCGAGCATGCCTGCCGGGAACTCCATCAGGCGGTCCGCATAGTAGAGCCACGATACGCTGCCGGTCACGAGAAACGAGGCGAAGATCGTGTTGATCACGAGCGAGATCTGGCTGATCGATACGCCAAAGAGGGCCGGCAGCATGAGCTTGAGGATGCGGCGCACGCCGGGGTGCCCGAGGTTCAGCTTCCAGCGCGGCATCAGGCCGATTTTCGCGAGGAACGGCAACTGCAACCCGAGTTGGAGCACGCCGCCGGCAAACACCGCCCAGGCGAGCACCTTCACCGGGGGCTCGAAATACGGCGCGAGGAAAGCGGCGCCCACAATGAACGCGACGTTGAGCATGACCGGCGTGAAGGCCGGCACCGCAAACCGGTTGTGGGTGTTGAGGATCCCGGCCGCCAGCGCGACCAGCGAAATGAAGAACAGGTACGGGAAGGTGACCCGGAGCATGTCCACGGTGAGGTTGAACTTCGCCGGGTCGGCGCCGAACCCCGGGGCCGAAACATAGACGATGACCGGCGCCAGGGCGACCCCGAGGGCCGTCACCAGCACCAGCGCGATGCCCAGGGCGGTCGCCACGCAGTCCACCAGTTCGCGGGTTTCCTCCGGGGTCTGCTTGTTCTTGTATTCGGACAGGATGGGCACGAAGGCCTGCGAAAAGGACCCCTCGGCAAACATCCGCCGGAGCAGGTTGGGCAGCCGGAACGCGACAAAAAACGCGTCCGTGACCATCCCGGCCCCGAAAGTCCGGGCAATGATGGCGTCCCGCACATAGCCCAGGATCCGGGACAGGAGCGTCATGCTGCTGACCGTCGCCAGCGCCCTCAGGAGGTTCATTTCGCCCCCCCCGTGGCGGGCCGGGATGAAATCGGCCCGCCAGCCGGAAATGCCTTGCCCGTCCGGGGCTTAACCGCTAGAATGCGCGCCTTTTCCGAAACTGGTTCCCTGCCATGGCCAACACTGACTCGTCGCGCAAAAGCGCTAAGACTTCCGAAATCCGCCGCCAGCGCAATTCGAGCATGACCTCGACCATGCGCACCGCGATCAAGGCGGTAAAGAAAGCCGTCTCCTCGGGTGACAAGACTGCTGCTGCTGCGGCCTTCACCGCCTCGATGAGCAAGATCGACCGCACCGCGGCCAAGGGCGTGATCCATCGCAACGCCGCTGCCCGCCACAAGTCGCGCCTCGCGCAGGCCGTCAAGTCCCTCGAGAAGTAAAGCTGGGCGGCGCACGGCGCGCCGGCTAGGCATCAGCCGGGCCTGCGCCACGCCCCACCTCCGCCAGCTTTGTCCGCTCCGGCGGACGGCCGGGCCGCACCTGCAGTTCGTTTTCCTTCGCGAAACTCAGCAGGAAGCGGTAGGCCATCGGCTCGATTGCCTCGAGCCGCATATCGACCACCACGCAGCGAATCCCGTTGGATGTGATCGGATGGACATACGGCGAGTAGGCCAGGTGATGGTCACTGCCGAACGCCGACATCACGCCGCACAGGCGCTCCGCCCAGTCGCTGGGCCGGAAGGGTTTGCCGTCTTCGGTGGTGCCCTGGATGACGAACTCGACGGGGTGGTCGGGCATGGGTATGGGCCGGTGCAGAGCCGGCGTACAAGTAGCTGAAATTATACTGTGATAACATCATTTAAACGGCGGCCGGGCCCGCCGTTTTTGCTTTTGGAGACCGCTGCCATGTCCCACGTAATGAACACTTATGCGCGCCTTCCGGTGGCCTTCGTCCGCGGCGAGGGCGTCTGGCTATGGGACGAGTCCGGCAAGAAGTACCTCGATGCGCTGGCCGGCATCGCGGTCAACACACTCGGCTACGGCCACCCCGCCTTGGTAAAAGCGCTCAACGCGCGCATCGCGAGCGGCGTGGTGCACACCTCCAACCTGTTCGCGATCCCCGACCAGGAGGCTGCCGCCGACCGCATAGCCGAAATCACGGGCCTCGACGAAGTGTTCTTCTGCAACTCGGGTTGCGAGGCGAATGAGGCGGCGATCAAGGTGGCGCGCCTCTACGGGCACAAGCGCGGCGTGGAGCGCCCCGAGGTCATCGTGTTCGAAAAAGCCTTCCATGGCAGGACGCTGGCGACCCTGTCGGCCACCGGCAGCCGCAAGGTGCAGGCCGGGTTCGAGCCGCTGGTGTCGGGCTTCGTGCGCGTGCCGCTCGACGACCTCGATGCCATTCGCGCGGTCGCCGCGCACAACAAGAACGTGGTCGCGGTGCTGATCGAGCCGATCCAGGGCGAAGGCGGCATCCACGTGTCGCGCATGGAGTACCTGCGCGGCCTGAAGGAAATCTGCGACAAGAACGAGTGGTTGTTCATGGCCGACGAGGTGCAGTGCGGCCTCGGGCGCACCGGGCAATGGTTCGTCTACCAGCACGCCGGCATTTCGCCGGACGTGGTGCCGCTGGCCAAGGGCCTGGGCAGCGGCGTCGCGGTGGGCGCGTGCGTCACCGGCAATCGCGCCAAGGGCGTGTTCAGCCCCGGCAAGCACGGCTCGACGTTCGGCGGCAACCCGCTCGCCTGCACTGCGGTGGTCACGACCATCGACACGATGAAGTCGGAAAAGCTGCTCGAGAACGCAACCAAGACCGGTCGCGTGATCCACGACGGCATTGCACAGGGCCTTGCAGGCACCCCGGGCTTCGTCGAAGTGCGCGGCATGGGCATGATGCTCGGCGTCGAACTCGACCGGCCGTGCGGTGACATCGTCACGATGTCGCTCGAACAGGGCCTCGTGCTCAACGTCACCGCCGACAGTGTGGTCCGGCTCGTGCCCCCGCTCGTGATGACCGAGGCCGAAGGCCGCCAGCTGGTCGACCTGCTGGTGCCGGTTATCAAATCGTTCCTCGCCCGCCCCGTCGAGGCGGCGCCGAGGAAGGCCGCCGGCTGAACATGCCGCAGTCGCAGCCCATCCGCCACTTCCTGCAGTTCCGGGACCTGTCGCGCGAGGAACTGGAGCACCTTTTCCTGCGCACACGCTGGATCAAGGACAAGTTCAAGCGCTACGAGCGCTTCTGGCCGCTCGCGGACCGCACGCTGGTGATGGTCTTCGAGAAGCAGTCGACGCGCACCCGCCTGTCGTTCGAGGCCGGCATGCAGCAGCTCGGCGGCGCGGCGATCTTCCTGTCCACGCGCGATTCGCAGCTCGGCCGCGGCGAGCCGGTGGAGGACGCCGCGCAGGTCATGTCGCGCATGTGCGACCTGGTGATGATCCGCACCTTCGAGCAGGACATCATCGAGCGGTTCGCTGCCAACTCGCGCGTGCCCGTGATCAACGGCCTGACCAACGAATACCACCCCTGCCAGATCCTCGCCGACATCTACACCTACATCGAGCAGCGCGGCGACATCCGCGGCAAGACGGTGGCCTGGATCGGCGACTCGAACAACGTCTGCAACACCTGGCTGCAGGCGGCGGAGGTGCTCGACTTCAACGTCCATGTGTCCACGCCCCCCGGCTACGAGATCGAGCCCGAGCGGGCCAACCTGCTGGGCACCGGGCACTACCGCGAGTTCACCGACCCGATGGAGGCGGCCCGCGGCGCGGACCTGGTCACCACCGACGTCTGGACGAGCATGGGCTTCGAAGCCGAGAATGACGCGCGCAAGAAGGACTTCGAAGACTGGCAGGTCGACGTAGAAATGATGAAGGCCGCGGCAAAAGACGCCGTGTTCATGCACTGCCTGCCCGCCCACCGCGGCGAGGAAGTCTCGGCCGACGTGATCGACGGCCCGCAAAGCGTGGTGTGGGAAGAGGCGGAGAACCGGCTGCACGCGCAGAAGGCCCTGATGGAATTCTTGTTACTCGGAAAAGTGAACCCGTAATGGCAAAAGAAGCAGCAAAGGCGAAAGCCGCAACGAAGCCCGTGGCCGGCAAGCCGGGCAAGGTCGTCCTCGCCTACTCAGGCGGCCTCGACACCTCGGTGATCCTCAAGTGGCTGCAGGACGTCTACGGCTGCGAGGTCGTCACCTTCACCGCCGACATCGGCCAGGGCGAGGAAGTGGCCCCGGCGCGCGCCAAGGCGATCAAGATGGGCATCAAGCAGGAAAACATCTTCATCGAGGACCTGCGCGAGGAGTTCGTGCGCGACTTCGTGTTCCCGATGTTCCGCGCCAACACGCTGTACGAGGGCGAGTACCTCCTCGGCACCTCGATCGCCCGCCCGCTCATCGCCAAGCGCATGGTCGAGATCGCGAAGAAGGTGAAGGCCGACGCGATCTCCCATGGCGCCACCGGCAAGGGCAACGACCAGGTCAGGTTCGAGCTGGGCGCCTACGCGCTGATGCCCAACGTCAAGGTGATCGCCCCGTGGCGCGAGTGGGACCTGCTGTCGCGCGACAAGCTGCTGGCCTATGCCGACAAGCACGGCATCCCGGTCGACTTCAAGAAGCGGAAAGGCGGCGGCGCGCCCTATTCGATGGACGCGAACCTGCTGCACATCTCGTATGAGGGCGGCATCCTCGAGGACCCGAACTTCGCGCCCGAGGACTCGATGTGGCGCCTGACGGTCTCGCCCGAGAAGGCCCCGAACAAGCCCGAGGTGGTGGAACTCACGTTCGCGCGCGGCGACATCGTCGCCGTGAACGGCAAGAAGCTGTCGCCGGCCGCCGTGCTGACCGAACTGAACCGCCTTGGCGGCAAGCACGGCATCGGGCGCCTCGACCTCGTCGAGAACCGTTACGTCGGCATGAAGTCGCGCGGCTGCTACGAAACCCCCGGCGGCACGATCATGTGGAAGGCGCACCGCGCCATGGAGTCCATCACCATGGACCGCGAGGTGCTTTCGCTCAAGGACGACCTGATGCCGCGCTACGCGCGCCTCATCTACAACGGCTACTGGTTCAGCCCTGAGCGAAAGCTCCTGCAGGTGCTGATCGACGACTCGCAGAAGACCGTCAACGGCAAGGTCCGCGTGAAGCTCTACAAGGGCACGATGATGGTGGTGGGCCGCGAATCGAAGTCGGACTCGCTCTTCGACATGAAGATCTCGACCTTCGACGACGACGGCGGCGCCTACAACCAGGCCGACGCAGGCGGCTTCATCAAGCTGAACGCACTGCGCTTACGCATCGCCGCCAACCTGCGCAAGGGCGGCAAGGGCTGAGCATGAGCAGGCGCCTGGCTGCGCGGGCCGTGTGCACAGTGGCGCTTGCGCTGTGCACCGCCGTGCAGGCTGCGCCGTTCGCGGTGCAGGTCGGCGCGGATCGCCTCGCGATCGATACGCCTGCCGGCTTTTCGGATTCAGCGGCGTTCGGGTCCCCCCGCCTCACCGACTTCGCAGAGACGCTGGCCGATGCCAGCAACCGCGTGCTGGTGTTCGCCCTCAGCGACTCCGACATGCGCAAGTTCTCGGCCGGCGACCAGCTCGACCTGCGGCGCTACCTGCTCGCGGTGACCGCGCGCGCCACGGAGAGGGAGCGCATGACGGCCGCGCAGTTTGCAACACTGCTGCAGGACGCGAGCCGCGCCACCGGCACCCCGCCCGAGGCGGGCACCGATTTCATGAAGTACCTGCAGGCACGCCCGACCGGGCAGGCGCACCTCCTTGCCGACCTGCGCCGCGACGGGCAGGTGCTCAGCATCATGCAGGGCACGATGCTGCCGTCACAGGGCGGGTGGAACGAGAAGCGCCAGTTCCGGGTGTCGGCCATGACCATCGCGCTGGTCGGCGGCCGGGCGGTCTACCTCTCCGCCTTCTCGGCCTACGACAGTCCCGCCGACATCGCCTGGCTCAAGACGGTCTCCGAGCGCTGGCTCGAAGACCTGCAGCGCCTGAACAGGTAGGACCCGCTATTCGGCCGTAATCTTCGCCTTCTTCACGATCGCGGCGTACTTCTCCACGTCCTTCCTCCAGATCGCGTCGAATTCCTCAAGCCCCGTCGGCCTGGGCTCCAGCCCGCGCGACAGCATCTGTTCGGCGACCTTCGGGTCCTTGAGGGCCTTCACGAACTCCACGTTCAGGGTCCGCAGGACATCCTTCGGCGTGGCGGCCGGGGCGAACATCCCGAACCAGGCCAGCACCTCGAATCCGGGCAGCCCGGCTTCGTTCAGCGTCGGGACCTCAGGCAGCGCGCTGGAACGCGTCATGGACGTCACCGCGATCGCGCGCAGGCGCCCAGCCTTGACGTTCGGCACCGCGGCCGAGATGTTCTCGAACAGCACCTGCACCTCGCCGCCGAGCACGGCCGCCATCGACGGCCCGCTGCCCTTGTAAGGCACGTGGAGCATGTCGATGCCCCCGGCGTCCTTGAACATCTCCCCGGAAATATGCACCGAGGTGCCGGACCCCGGCGAGGAGAAGTTCAGCTTGCCCGGGTTCGCCTTGCCGTAGGCGATCAGGTCCTTCACGTTGTTGACCGGCAGCGCGGGATTCACCGCGATGATGTTGGCCGTCGCGCCGAGCATCGTGATAGCGGCGAAGTCCTTCAGCACATCGTAAGGCAGCTTCTTGAACAGGCTGGGCTGGATGCCGTGCGTCGAGCTCGGCCCGAGCACCAGCGTATAGCCGTCGGGCGCGGCCTTGGCGACCTGGTCGGAGCCGATCTGGCCGTTGGCGCCGGGCTTGGTCTCGATCACTATCTTCCAGCTCGGGTTGTTGTCCATCATCTTTTGCGCAACCACGCGACCGACGAAGTCGGAGCTGCCGCCCGGCGCAAACGGGCTGATGATCGTAATGACCTTGCTGGGGTACTGCGCCTGCGCCGCCGTGCCTGCGACGGCCAGCAGCAGTGCGGCAAGCTTGCTGGATACCTTCATGGTGTCTCCCTCTTTTGCAGAACGAATCCGCGGTTGATTCAATGGTGGCGTGTCGCCTATTATCGGTCAAGCAAGGCATGTACCAGCCGCCCCTTAATTTGCGTTTCACAACCTTCCGGCACTCCCACAGCCCCCCCCCGATGAGCCCCCACTCCCACTGAAAGGAACTGCCATGGCAACGTACTCCACGGTCACACTCGAACGCGAAGGCATCCTCGCGATCCTCACCCTCAACCGCCCGGAAAAGATGAACTCGCTGTCCGACCAGCTGCTGGCCGACGTGCGCGGCGCGATGGACGAACTCGAGCGCGACGAGTCGGTGCGCGCGCTGATCATCACCGGCAACGGCAAGGCCTTCAGCGCCGGCTTCGACATCACCCCGCGAGAAAAGCCGCGCACCACCGTCCAGGACTGGCGCGAGCACGCCAAGGACGGCAACGAGACCTGGCTGAGGATCTGGAAGTCGCGCCTGCCCGTGGTGGCGGCGATCAACGGCTACTGCCTGGGCGGCGGCTGCGACCTGTCGATGACCTGCGACTACACCGTCTCGGCCGACACGGCCACGTTCGGCGAGCCCGAGATCGAATTCTGCTCCGCCCCGCCCTTCCTGATCATGCCGTGGGTCCTCGGCATGAAGCACACCAAGGAACTGCTGCTGCTCGGCGAGCGCGTCAGCGCCGCGGAAGCCTATCGCATGGGCCTCGTGAACAAGGTCGTGCCCGCCGCCGACCTGATGGCGGAAGCGAAGAAAGTCGCGCTGCGCATGGGCCGACTGCCGGCGATCGCGATGAAGCAGAACAAGGAGGCCCTGAACCGCGCCTACGACATGCGCGGCTTCATTGCCAACCTGGAGTACGGCCAGGAGATGTTCTGCCTCACCTCCATGGCCCCGTCGCCC
>Ga0214919_10007108_pt1 | contig 15208 bp, 7 predicted proteins | sample LL1503_MetaG_FD_177994 | JGI IMG/M metagenome (GOLD analysis project Ga0214919, IMG submission 177994) | Freshwater microbial communities from Lake Lanier, Atlanta, Georgia, United States - LL-1503 | ecosystem: Environmental > Aquatic > Freshwater > Lake | place: USA: Georgia | collected 2015-03-15 | reverse complement strand
TTTGCCTTCCCAGAAATCTGCGAATGCGCCTTGGGGTGGAGAAGAATCAGGAAGGGCGCGGAATGCGGCAATGGGAAACTTTTCTTTCAGAGTTGCCACTGTATCGGCGGGTACGTCAGAAAAGGTATAGACAATGACCGTCAGATCCTTGAAGGCGTTTTTATGGGTGGAAATACTCGCGAGCCATTGTTGGAGGGATGGGAGGAAGGCGCGGGATACACATGTAACTACCGCAGGGATTTCGGGTTCTTCTAGCGATTGTGCGGGAGCTTCCACGGGAGCTTTTGCAGCAGCTACCACGGGAGCAACCACGGGAGCAACCACGGGAGCAATCTCCATCATTTTCGGAAGATCCTCTGTCGGAAGGCCCGCGAGCTTGAAGACTCTCCTAGAAAACTCCGCCATCGTTCTCTTACACCAAGCCACTCTATGTTCATCCAGCGCAGGTACAGAATAGCGTTTCAGCCACTCCGAATCATTCTCATCCACCGCTTTGACGAGGGCCACCAACTCCTCCCTACTACGCACCTCTCTCGCATCAATCGCCCCTGCCATATTGAACTCGCGCTCTATCGCAGGATCGCCCCAATAAATAGGAATACATCCAGCGGCCTTCGCATGTAGATACTTCTCTGTAGTATATCCTCGCGCAGAGTTGTTCTCGTACGTAATACAGAACTTGTAGTCTTTGAGGAACTCCAGCTTCTTGAGTTCTCCGCCACCCCCACCCATCCCTGCGAAAATCTGAGGACCCACATTGTTCTTATACGCTCCCGCAGAATCTACCTGCTTATATTCGGACAGCCACTCAAACGCGGCATTGCGCGCAGGATTTTTCGGATTTGACACCACGAATGCGCAGAACTTCTTCTTCCGCCCTATCTCTGCGGCGCGAACAGTCGTACAAAGCTCTAAAGGGATGGGTTTCGGATTCACGATGCGATCCCTATCTGCCCCGAACCAATCTATTTCCAGAATCCACAGAGGGAATCGGAGATATTCTTCGGACGCCATATCAAAATGCTCAAATCCCAGATTCAGGCCAACACCAGGGCCATCTAGAGGCGGCGTATTCTCGCCGGTGAAATGTACTTTTGGTAAGGCGGCAGGAAGACTTTGCCACTCAGAGCCGAACGGGCCGAATATGACAATGTCAGACTTAGGTGTAGCCTTCTCGCCCACCACTTTTACGGCGGCGGAGGCATTGGATAACATCAGCGTGAAAAAGTTGTATTCGTGATTGAAGTTCTCCCACATATCACAGAATCCTACACGCAGCGTATTAGCCGTAGCCGTAGCCGTAGCCGTAGCCGTAGCCATAGTCACCTCTCTCTTTTCTAGCAACTTCTCTACATGTTCGCCCCAAACGCGCTGGACATTCTTAGAAGAAGGGGTGAATCGCTCCGTAATAGCGGCCTGAATACGTTCCACCGCCTTCGGGGCAAAGAAGTGTTTCAACGAAATGAAATCCGCGTGCATCGTTGCGAATGCTTCGCACGCCTGGGAAACACTATTGTTCTCGTATGTGAGACGTTCCAGGCCATTTCCAAGACTCCCTATAATCTCCGAGTTGTGAATGGTGGGAATACCTGCCCATATACTATCCAGAAGTACAGGGCGAATATGGGAGAAACGAAGGTGAGAAAGAACACACGACATCGGCTCCGCCGCCCAATCTACCGAACGCTGCCTACCGAGAAACTCGCCACTCAGCCCCACTTCGTCGTCCAAACTATTCTTCACAATGTTCTCCATGAAAAACTTACTCTCTCGGATAATATCGGTGTTGTATACTTTACAACTCTCAATCGGCATGCCTAGCCGCTTCACTTCGCGTAAAATGACGATGGGCAGAGTCGCATTGCTCGTATTATCCACGTTCTTTTCTGCCACACGCACCGCCCATTTCGGAATGGCATTCCCCCCCTCTTTTGCGGCAGAGGCTTCGCGCATATGCTGGACCGTCGTCTCTAGCCAAGATACGATGCCCCGCTCTTTCATATGACTACTCGCGATAGAGGATGACCAGAGATAGGGTACAATACGCACAGGCCGGCGTGTCAGTAGTTCTATCGTCTGGATGGCCGTCGGCTCGGCGCTAGCGGCTGCGTCATAAATCCATGTCTCCGTGAGTCCCTCCATATCACGCTTCGTAGTCGGTGATACAGGGAATAAGGCAGACTCTATCTCTCCAATAAGGAACGGATGGCGTAGTACCCATATAGAGTGGGCTGCTAGGCGCTGCCTATCCTCTTTTAAAAGAGCGAGGCGGTCTATCTCAAACACAATGTCGTATTTCTCAGTAATATCTGCCTTTTTCACAACGGGTATGGAAATAGTGGTACAATCATCCCACCACTCCGTATCTGCGCACACATTGATTAAATCTACGGTGTGACCCAGATTTATCATTAGTTCTGCGATGGAAATGGACGCATTCGCCAGACCAGAGCTGAACATAGAATGTTGAATATTCGCGAGAACACCTATCCGCATTCTGTCTTACAGAATACGGATAGTAGGGTTTAGACCTTGGCCGTCGTTACATGTCTTCGTCTTTGCGTAGAGCTGCTAGGATTTCCGCGCGCGGGGCGTCTAATAGCGTTGCGAAGCGATTACGGCTCCGACTCCGCTCCGCCCTATGAAGGGCCACGAGACCTTCCGCCGCAGCCCACTCCAAGGCCGCCGAAGTCTCCTCTCTGAGTTCTTCCGGGTTTATCTGTTTGAATATGTCGGGTCTGTACATCTTCGGCTCCAGCCCCGCCAGACCTGCCAATGTCATAAGATTCGCCAGACTATGCCCCCCGATTTTCACATTGTTAATGTGATCCGCGATCTCCTGATAAATGTTGATGAGGTGATTACGACGACACGCGATAAACTTCTCTTTCGTGCCGAATACTTTGACGAACTGCCTCTTGATATAGGAGGAATGTACCCGCGTCGTCTCCCATATGTTCCCCAGTAGTTCGTCAATATCATCCTGGTTTACGGTCATGAGTTCTCCCTTGCTACCTGCCTTGGGAGGTACAATAGGGGGCTGGTCACCCGTTAGAATGGCCTGTAAGTCGTAGTCTCCGTCTTTGTACTCAACTTGCGGAGGGGCCTTGGCAAGAAGCGTGCGCTTTGTTACACTCTTCTTGTTCCCTTTTGTCTTGGGTAGACGTACGGTAACATTTGCGGAACGCATCCGAACCGATTTAGGTTTCACTATGCGGCCAGACTTTGTAACGCCAGGCCCCGCCGACTCTTTTACGCCGCCTTTCTGGCTACTGTGGCTGCCACCATTTTGGCGCTTTATGAATAGGGGCCACACGTCACTCTTTACCTGATTACACACTTCGTGCGCCCATTCGTATACCAGCTGGATTTGATATGTCACTTTCCCCTTATCCGCCCCCGAATATAGTTTGAGATATATGGCAGCGGCCACAACCGGCAGAACATGCTCGCATTCTGGCGCCATACCAGTATCCTTCTTTACTAAAATGGGTAAGCCGCACATATAGCATTTCGTACACTTTTTCAGACTACCTGCGTAATCTCCTTTGGCGCCAGGCTTGTAGTACACTACCTTTCCAGCCCCTCCCTGCTCACATTGGGTAGTAGGACCCGACATTTCCAGATAATGGCGCGGGTCTATATCAAACTTCTCATATATGTGTTTCGTCAACTCCTCCCCTATCACTTGCGACAAAATCCCAGCGGTTTTCTCCATCTTGATTCTGTCCGTGGAAGCGTCTCCTATAGAAGCCTTGGTGGCAGAGGCCTTCACCGTTTTTGACGCATACGGGCGAAACCCCTTTTTAGATCTCGGAACCCGTGTCTGGGATCCTAAACCCCTTTTAGAAATCCTTATTCCCTTCCTCGAATCCATCTATATTTACCCCATATTTTTAAAAGGGTAGAATCAGTTCACCAACTTCGCCCAGGCGGAGTGAATCGCAGGATTGTACGGGGAATATTTCCAGGCTATCGCTGCGGCATGGGCCTTATACGTCTCCAGCCGCTCTACATGCCGCTTCCTCGCCGCTTCCACATTTATAGCCGCCTTGGCCAAATCGGCCTCCTCATATCCATAGCCGAACTCCATCCACGACGGCGAGTTATGAATCACCGGGAACCCACACCACAAGAGTTCCAGCGTCATATAGTTGAACTCGTTGTTATAGTTGTGAAGTACGAATGTGGCGGTGGGCCACTCTTTCAGAGTAGACGCAATATCCTTGCGCCCCAAGCTCTCCACTTTCGCATCCCTATAAATCTCCAAATACGGCATAATATTCTCCACGAAATGCGGTACCATCAATAGGCGTTCCCCATTCACGACCTGAATCATTCCTTTCCAGCCACTCGGTTTTCCCACCTCTCTGTACCACCGCTCCATGATAAATAGAGGGACGAGCGCGGCCTTCTGGAAACTGATATTCGGCTCCATGATCACGAACACCTCCTCTTCAGGTGTAGCAGGAGGACGCCATGGGAGTGTGCGAGTCCCATCCTCTGTGAGAATATTCGGGTCCCAGACATATGGGGCGATACCCTCTAATAAATCCGCAGGGGCTTTTACGTGGTTCAGATAGGAGGCGTATTCCAAATGCTGGCCGTAATGCGGACTGACAAGAATGGCGTCATTCTTCCCTACAATGTGATGGGAGAAGTGGTGTGACGGTATGAATGTGGGGGTCTCCACGTCGATATTCAAGATATTTCCGAGATATATCTTGAGTAGACGACCACCGATCATTTTCACGAACTGGCGTATGAGGGGGTCCATACTCATACCGATTTCCAGAAGAGCCGATACGTTCGCCACGGGCTGCCGCAGGAGTTCGTCCGTGACCATAATACGACACTTCTTGAGGGCGGCGGGTATATTCTTGAGCGAGGTCGGTTTCTCTGGAATGAGGAGAATAGGCGCGTAGCCCATCGCATCAAACATGCGATAGAAGCATACTACATTCTGGAATAAGCCGTTGGAGTATAGATTGTCGTCGGTGATCATGGCGGTACTCAGAAGAACAATCTTGCGATCGGACACGGCATTCAAGGATGTGATCGGTGCGGCCCACGGCTTCAAAGAAGCGCAGGGGTCGCCGAATGTTTCTGTACATCCTGGGGCTTGCGGCATATTTCTATACATAGGTGTTTAGACGTTTAAGGCCCTTAGGGGGCGACGGCTTGCCAGTTATATGTTACACTACCTGTAGGGCCGTAAGGTGGGGCGGCCAACATATCAAACGCCGCAGGGGTGAATCCACTCGCAGATGAATAGCGGATCGTCATGGGAATGGGATTCTGCGTATTCAGGGGGGTTACCGTGATTATAGGGGTTACAGAGAAAGATGGTGAGAAGTTGATAGAGTACGTGGGCGGTGTTGGAAGGGATGCGACGGTGGCGCCTGTTCCGCGTTGAATATAGTTTGCCACCTGTGTAGATCCGACGAAAGGCAGGACACGGCGAGAGGCTACATTCATACACTGTGTAGAAAATAGGGTACTACCCATACCCGTCCAGTTGATTCCATCATATGAATATGCTAACGTATTTGTTCCCAGACCACCTGCGACCCATAGCCTGCCGTTCCAGGCGACTGTTAAACATAGTCCACTAAATATGGTATTACCTATACCCGTCCAGTTGATTCCATCAGAAGAATATGCTAGAGTATTTGTTAATCCGACACCACCTGCGACCCATAGACTGCCGTTCCAAGCAACTGTAAAGCAACTGAGAAATATGGTATTACCTATACCCGTCCAGTTGATTCCATCAGAAGAATATGCTAGACTATTTGATGACTGACCACCTGCGACCCATAGACTGCCATTCCAAGCGACTGCCCTACCAATGCTAAATATGGTAGTGCCTATACCCGTCCAGTTGATTCCATCAGAAGAATATGCTAGACTATTTGTTCCCTGACCACCTGCTACCCATAGACTGCCATTCCAAGCGACTGCCCAACATGTGGTAGTAAATATGGTAGTGCCTATACCCGTCCAGTTGATTCCATTAGAAGAATATGCTAGACTATTTGTTCCCTGACCACCTGCGACCCATCGCATGCCGTTCCAAGCGACTGCCCTACCAACGCTACTAAATATGGTAGTGCCTATACCCGTCCAGTTGATTCCATCAGAAGAATATCCTAGAGTATTTGTTGCCTCACCAACTGCAACCCATAGACTGCCGTTCCAAGCGACTGCCCTACCAAGGGAATCAAATATGGTAGCGCCTATACCAGTCCAGTTTATTCCATCATAAGAATATGCTAGAGTATTTGTTACATGACCAACTGCTACCATAAAGTTATCCGTTAAAAATAGTGTTCCGCCGCCTCCACCTGCTGGGCCAGTAGGACCTGTATCTCCACCTGCGGGGCCGGTAGGCCCTGTATCACCAGTAGGCCCTGTATCACCAGTAGGCCCTGTGTCACCAGTAGGCCCTGTCGACCCTGTTGGCCCGGTGTCACCAGTAGGCCCTGTCGACCCTGTATCACCAGTAGGCCCTGTCGACCCTGTTAGCCCTGTGTTACCAGTAGGCCCTGTCGACCCTTGTCCACCACTTGTACCTGTTAAGCCTGTAGGTCCCATTAAGCCTGTAGGCCCCGTCGAGCCTCTAGGCCCTATTATATTTAGTTCTCTCATCCAACCTGATATTGATATTCCTGCGAATGTATAGATATACCCTGGGTTTACAGATACCGCTACTTTATCGCCAGTAGAAGACGATACTATGGAAGACCAAGTATTTGTACCATAACCTGTAACTTCTATCCACGTAGTTCCAGAGTCAATACTTATATAAATGTACCCAGTTGTCGTAATAGCAGCAACTTTCACCCCATCCGATGAGCATGTTATGCCCTTCCATGTTTTAGATGGTGACCCACTTAGGACTGTAAAGTTTGCGCCATTATTCGTACTTGTATATATAGAACCATTACGAGCTGTGAGAAACAATACTGACCAGTTGGAAGAACCAGCTACAGAAATAACTTGCGGACCACCTGGTATAATAATGCCACCCCATGTAGCCCCACTATCTACAGAATAGTATGCTTGGAATGCGAAGTTAATAACGAATACCTTTGTTCCGTCCGCAGAGCATATTGACGAATTTCCGCCTTGTGAACCAGATAAAACAGCCCATGTAGCTCCAAAATCAGTACTTTTAGAAGTATCAGATTGAAGTGTAATCGCGTATACAATAGATCCGTCAGAAGAGCAAGCAATCGTATTATAGGTTAAGGCGCCGGATGATCCACTCTGTGTACCCCACGTAACACCATAATCCGTACTGGAGTATACATAATCACCGTATATTACTCCATATAAATACTGGCCAGTGGAAGAAGAGGCTATATAAGCCCAATTCTTTACACCAGAGCCTGTACGTTGTATCCACGTTACCCCAGAATCACTGCTCGTATAAATATAGTCGTTGCCCGCTATAGCGGCTAAGCGAGAACCATCCGATGAAGATACAATCTGAGTCCAGGCCTTAGAGCCTGATGAGGTTTGCTGTACCAGTGGAATATTCGGATTATTGCTTATTCTAGAATATACATCGCCATTTGTCGTAACTATGTATGTGTCGCCGATAACTCCTCCTGTAGGACCTTCTGCTCCATATAATATACTAGCTCCAGCCTGGCCGGCAGGCCCTGTCGCACCCGTATTCGTGGCTGTACCATCTGTACCTTGTGGGCCAGTAGGACCAGTAGATCCAATAGGACCAGTCGCACCCGTGTTTGTGGCCGTGCCAGGTATACCTTGTGGACCAGTCGGGCCTGTTGACCCAGTTGGACCTGTTGACCCAGTCGGACCGGTTGACCCAGTCGGCCCAGTCGGCCCTGTTCCTATAGGCCCTGTATATCCAGTCGGCCCTATAGACCCTGTTGACCCTGTCTGCCCTGTTGACCCCCCTATGTTCAGCTGTTGTATCCAAGTAGGAACAAAGGAATAAGTATATATATCAATAGATGTACCAACACCAGTATGACACGCTATTATTAGACTGTTATCTGAGGAGGTGCTGATAGAACTCCATGCCTTGTTAACATTAGTTACTTGAGGAGTCCATGTAACTCCGAAGTCTATAGATTTATAAATAGGAGTGTTACCAGTAGAACTTGCGGTCGTCAAGTATTGGCCAGTAGAATCAGAGGAAATAACTGACAGATAGTTTGACCCCGCTACTGTACGTGCAGTCCATGTTACGCCAGCGTCTGTAGTTATATAAACATTACCATCTCCTGCGACTGCGGCAAGTCTTTGGCCATTCGCAGAAGAGGCGACATAGTACCAAGTTTTTAACCCCCCTGCTAAGTTTGCATTCCATGTACTACCAGAATCAGTAGAAGTCCAAATATATCCTAAATTCCCTCCAGAAGTATTTCTCGTACCAAAATCTGTAGCAACTATCAGTGTTCCATCAGAAGAAGACGCAACAGAGTTCCAAAATGCTACCCATGTTGTCTGTGGGCTTGATACAGACCAGGTAGATCCCCTGTCTAGAGTCGTAGCGATAGTTCCATCGGCAGCAACGGCAGTTATCTTTTGAGCATTGGAAGAGGATGTTATAGATGACCATGTGTGGTACCCCGCACCACCCTGCCGTATCCAGCCACTTACAATTCCATAGCTATCATTTGTATAAATAACATTGTCCCCAGCAATAACTAAATACCTACCAGTAGAATCTGATGCGATAGCACGTACTAAGTCGCCAAAGATACCACATACAGTCCATGAGCCACTTCCATAGTTGCTATTTGTAAACACTGTACCGTTAAACCCTGCCGCAGCCGCAACATACTGCCCATTGGCAGAAATGACTGTTTGTGTGAAAGTTGCGGGTATTGCCGTATTATTTACCCAACCAAGAATGCTAACATTTACTTTACTATATACATCGCCATTCGCCGTATTGATGTAGGTGTCGCTGAGAACTCCTTGCCCAGTAGGACTGCCTGTTCCATATAATATACTTGATCCGGTTGATCCCATCGACCCATTCGGCCCCGTCGGCCCTGTCCGCCCTGTCGGCCCCGTCGGCCCTGTTGACCCTGTAGGTCCTGTCCGCCCTGTAGGTCCTGTCGCCCCTGTCCCCCCTGTCGCCCCCCCACCCGGCGCCCCGCGCGCCCCTGTCGGCCCCGTATCACCCGCCCCCCCTGTCGGACCTGTACCTATCGCCCCTGTCGGCCCTGTGTCACCTGTGACACCCGTTTCCCCCGTCGGCCCTGTACCTATTGCCCCCGTCGGACCTGTGGCACCTGTGACACCAGTCGGCCCCGTGGCCCCCGTCGGCCCTGTACCTAACGCTCCCGTCGGCCCAGTGGCCCCTGTAACACCTGTCGCCCCTGTCGCACCGGTCGGCCCTGTACCTAACGGTCCTGTATATCCAGTCTGACCCGTCGCACCCGTATTCGTCGCAATACCTGGAATACCCTGTGGCCCTGTCCACCCTGTCGGCCCTATAGAGCCGGTAGAACCGGTCGCATTTACCCAGTTCGCAGGGTTTAGATTCACGTTATAGTATTCTGACGGAAAAATGGGACTACCAGATATCAGTACTACAGGGGCGATTATAATAGCCCCCGTACTTGGCACATATGACTGTACTACTCCCTGGAAGTAGTGCGAATAATCGGACTGTGATACGACGATGATAGAGTTGCCAGGAATATACGACAGGTTCCGCCCAATCGTCAGTGTTTCTGTGCCTCCTAAGAGAACTGGACTTCCACTCCAGGGGGACACGGTACTTGAAGAAAAGGCCGCCCCATTTACACCTGTAGGACCTGTCGCACCTATCACCCCAAGACCTGTCGGCCCTTGAGGGCCTTGAGGCCCTACTATTCCAGTCACACCATCCACCGGATTCAGATTGACGTTGTAAACCACGGTATTACCAGAGAATGTTCCTAATACGTTTATAACGGGATAGATGATGAGGGTCGTACCTGCGTAAGAGTACACACGGCCTTGAAAGTAGTTTGTAGGATCCACGGCGGATACAACCACTACGGAGTTCCCACCTATATAGGCTAGACCAGCACCCACTGAAAGCGTCATAGACCCGCCGACATTAGGTGTGATATTCGAGGGAGGAGTCGTAGTGGAAAATATATTGCCAGATGAACCCTGTGTACCAGGCGGCCCAGTATAGCCTATCATGCCTTGTATGCCGGTAGGCCCCGTGGGTCCTAGATTTCCAGTCGGCCCTGTTACTCCACGAGACCCCGTTGCGCCAGTATTTGTGGCGAATCCTTGAGGACCCGTCGGCCCCTGTGCGCCAGAAAGATTCAACGTGAAAATCGCCGTGAGTCCCGCGAACCTCCCAATAATACTGTTGATACCTGTGAGGGTTATCGCGCCAGAGTTAGGAGAATAGGAGGAGCATGTGGCCTGGAAAGAAGGGTATATTCCACTCGGGTCAGGTATCGTAGATGTCACTACGATGTAGTTGCCGAGGAGATATGCGAGACGAGTACCTACGGTTAAGCCGATAGGATCTACCAGGAAACTGATGGTCGTAGCAGCCACGGTTTGTGTCGTATATTTATCGGATTGTCCGATGGGGCCTGTAGGACCCGTGTAACCTGTCCAGCCTGTAGGACCCGTCCAACCCGTAGGACCTGTCCAGCCAGTCAAGCCTGTAGGGCCTGTCCGGCCAGTAGGCCCCGTCCAGCCCGTAGGACCCGTCCACCCAGTCATTCCAGTAGGGCCTGTGCCTAATGGGCCTGTCTCACCTGTAGGGCCTGTAGTACCCGTAGGGCCAGTACCTATCGGGCCAGTCCAACCTGTAGAACCCTTCGGACCTGTAACGCCCGTATCACCAGTAGGGCCTGTTCCTATCGCACCGGTCGCACCCGTCGCGCCAGTAGGACCCGTCTCACCCATTGGGCCGGTAGGGCCATCGTCGCCCTGATCACCAATATCACCAGGTTGGCCGATAGGGCCGGCAGGACCACGACAGCCAGTAGGACCTGTCATGCCAGTAGGACCTGACACACCCGTGTAACCTCTTAGACCGGTAGGCCCTGTTCCTAATTCCCCAGTAGGGCCTGTCAACCCTCTCAGCCCAGTAGGGCCTGTCCAGCCTGTCCACCCAGTGTAACCTGTCCAACCTGTCGCACCTGTATTCGTAGCCGTTCCATCTAGACCCTGTGGGCCTGTAGGACCAGTCCAGCCCGTCGCACCTGTATTCGTAGCCGTTCCGTCTAGACCCTGTGGGCCAGTCCAGCCAGTCCATCCTGTCGGACCCGTCGCACCCGTATTTGTTGCCGTCCCATCTACACCTTGCGGGCCTGTGGGACCATCGAAACCAGTAGGGCCTGTCGAACCTGTCGCACCCGTATTCGTCGCACTACCATCTATACCCTGCGGGCCTGTGGGGCCAGTACCAATGGCACCAGTCGGTCCCGTCGCACCCGTATTCGTCGCAGTGCCTGGAACACCTTGGTTACCTTGTGAACCTACCGCACCAGGCTGACCGGGGTCTCCCTGTAAGCCCCTTATACCTTGAGGACCCGTCCAACCTGTAGGGCCTTGTTCTCCCGTCGCACCCGTGTTCGTAGCCGTCCCATCAAGGCCCTGTGGACCTGTGGCACCGCCAAAGCCAGTAGGGCCTGTCGCACCCGTATTTGTAGCTGTCCCCCCTACACCCTGGGGTCCAGTACAACCGGTTTGACCTCCGATACCCTGTACACCTTGTACACCTCTATTACCTCTCGGACCCATAGGACCTGTTGCGCCAGTATTCGTCGCAGTACCTGGAATACCCTGTGGGCCAGTAGGACCCGTTTTGCCAGTAGGCCCCGTTGTGCCAGTAGGACCCGTCCAACCTGTTGGTCCTGTAGGACCTGTTACACCCGTTTCACCAGTAGGACCAGTTCCTATCGCACCCGTTGGTCCTGTCGCACCTGTAGGGCCTGTCCATCCTGTAGGCCCTGTCCAACCTGTAGGCCCTGTCCAGCCCGTCGGCCCCGTCCAGCCCGTCGGCCCCGTCCAACCTGTCGGCCCCGTCCACCCTGTCGGCCCCGTCCAGCCCGTTGGTCCTGTCCAGCCCGTCGGCCCTGTCCAACCCGTCGGCCCCGTCCAGCCTGTGGTTCCCGTCGGCCCCGTCCAACCCGTCGGCCCTGTCCAACCTGTCGGCCCTGTCCTACCTGTCACACCAGTGGCGCCAGTGGGACCGGTTCCTATCGGTCCCGTATAACCAGTAGGGCCGATTACACCCGTCGCACCCGTATTTGTCGCAGTACCGTCTACACCCTGTGGACCAGTCCAACCTGTAGGGCCGATTGCACCTGTCACACCCGTCGGACCTGTTGGACCTGTCGCACCAGTCCGACCCGTCGGGCCAGTTCCTAACGCTCCTGTAAAACCAGTCGAACCCATCGGGCCAGTAGGACCTGTTCCTACGTCTCCTGTAGGACCCGTCGTGCCTGTAGGACCCGTCGCACCGGTAGGACCCGTCGGCCCTGTCCAGCCAGTCGGCCCTGTCCAGCCAGTCGGCCCTGTCGCCCCTGTCGCACCTGTCCAACCCGTCGGACCTGTTGCCCCCGTCCAACCCGTCGGCCCTGTCCAACCTGTCGCACCTGTCGCACCCGTCCAACCTGTCCAACCCGTAGCACCCGTATTTGTCGCCGTGCCAGGTATACCTTGCGTACCGGTAGGACCCGTCAATCCAAGAGGTCCGGTATAGCCAGTATAACCGGTAGGCCCCATCGTGCCAGTACTCCCCGTGGGACCTAGCGGGCCGGTCGGGCCAATGATATCCGCCATGCTCTAATTTCTATATTAAAACAACTTTAAAAAATGACTTTTTTATACGGCAACTAGCTAATATGGTACTACTTCCCGTTTGACGACGCCTTCCATGCCAAATATCCTCGGGTGCGTTCTACAAAGTAGGATGACCCCAGCATACGTGTTGCGAGTACGTGTAGTTCCATCTGCTCCTTCGTCATCGTATCCAGGTACTTCTGCGCATCTGGTGTAATAGGGTGGGCTTCCGGTACAGATTCCATTCTACTTTCTACATAATTGACGACACGCATTCAAATTTACCCGCACCAAATAGGATGGCATATATTGCCTTTGACTTGGATAATACTCTGGGATATTTTGAGCATGTAGGCGCTCTCGCAAATCTGTGGAGTCTGGAAATGATTACCAATCCTGAACAATCCGCCAAAAACAATGATATCGTCATATCGGCCGCTCTGAAGAAGAAGCTGGACGAGGTACATGACACATTCGCCGTACTTCTTCTACATGACCCAGAGTTACTCGCGGTAGTGCTTAGACCCGACTTGGACGGTATCTTGGACCCCATTCTGGATTCTCTCGACGAAGGAGACGTAAAATCCGTGATCATGTATTCCAATAGTGGCATCTATTACACCCTCGACTTGGCGAAAACGCTGATTGAGGATAAATACAAGGTTCCTGGCCTCTTCTCCCTCTTAGTGGATCATTGGAATCCCCTGCGTACTGCCGACAGAGTAAAAAATACGACGGGGCGGTATGTGGAGCCGCTCAAGACAATGACGACTCTACAGAAGCTGTTCAAGGAGGCCACGAAGGATAAGAGTGAGGCCACTATTCCCTATACGTCTATCCTGTTCGTGGATGATAGGAATCCTAGACACGCACTGAATGAGCAGGTGTCAGAAGGTTTGACCTATCTGGCACCGACACATTTCGTACCTAAACTCACGAAAAAAATCATTGACCGCCTATTACTTCTCGCCGTATATTCCATGGAGATTCACGATATCACAGGGAATAAGGAGTATTTGGACTCAGTCTTCTGCCATCGTATGATTCCTATTGGCCACGGGAAATATAAGAAAGTAGACGGGTTTGTGGACCTGATTGATTATGTTTGGTCGCGCTTAGAGGCGTCTATAAGGGAAGATAGGGCGGATTGGGTACCTGACAAGGCGGGACTGAAAAAGGCCACGCGGAAGTTCCTACACAGATTTAAAGAGGCAGATGAGTAAGGAAAGTTACTTATAGGGTTTGATTGGAGAACTAGTGGCGGGTGACTCTTTCTTATAATCATAATGACATGTGCCACAATATAGGGTTGCTTCGCCCCTCCTATAGGAGTGTTAGGCGAATACCGAGTTCGCGCACAATACTGAATAGGACACCGCCCCATAGAGAATCTGCTATCGCGAACTTGAGATCATAGTTCGTTAGAGTGGAATAGTTGGTGAAGTCGTATACGGCGTATGTAGACAGGCCTATGAAGAATGCTTCTTGTGTGGATCTTGCGCGCTGGACTAAGAACGCGAGGGCCAAGTATACAGGCGGCGTACCTTCCCAACGCATTTGTATGGGAGAACCCTGTATCTTTTTTATCATGCCCTGTGCTGTATTATTTAGTGCTGTTAACCACGGCAGGTCGCATACGATGAATAGGAGGGCGAGGGGTAGGAGTGTTACTAGCGCGTCCATCTGTGTTTCTTCTACTCGGGGAAACGACTAGATGGAGGCCACGCTCCGCTTAGAAGGATTTTCCGAATCGTTGCGCGGGAAGCGTATATATTGTGTATCTACGACGCCTACCCGGGGACGCCAGTTTCTCAAAAGCAGAATGGCCATGTTGGATACAGAAGTGGCACATCGCGGTAGGAAGGTTCTCGTCTTTCAGGGGGCAGCGGCACCTCCGAAATGGCTTGTTCAGCTTGGATGGGATGCCACATTTCACGCGAGGGATGTGAATGATTTGAAACTCGCCATGACGCATATTCAGCACACGGCGCGCCCTACTCGCCTTGTATGGGCTGGGACGGATCCCGCACCGAGTGTGATGAATCTTCTGGTACGGATGGAGGGGATTTCGCTGATTGGGGTCGGTAGTTCGGCGCCAAGCCACCCGGATTGGCATGCGATATTCTGGCCTTCTGATGCGGTTATGGAGGATGTGGAGCCGATCGTACAGGGGCGGCTGGGGGCAACGGGGATTACTGGGTTGCGTTCTATTTTGAAGGAGTTACAGGGGTCACAGGTCGGTCTTGTCTGGTCCTCCATAGAAGAATCGGACAAGCGGGGGGCCTTGTATTGGTATGACCCTGCGGAGGGGGTGGAGGGTGATACGCAGATTGATTTCGCAGAGGCGGCTGCGACGTTGACGGATGTGGCCGCCTTTTTACAGCGGCGCTGAGCCGCGCTTACCTCGCTTTAG
>Ga0214919_10007107_pt1 | contig 15208 bp, 11 predicted proteins | sample LL1503_MetaG_FD_177994 | JGI IMG/M metagenome (GOLD analysis project Ga0214919, IMG submission 177994) | Freshwater microbial communities from Lake Lanier, Atlanta, Georgia, United States - LL-1503 | ecosystem: Environmental > Aquatic > Freshwater > Lake | place: USA: Georgia | collected... | reverse complement strand
TAAGCGACCTAGAAAAAGTTTTGAAATAAGATGTGTATGTTCTGTGATTTGGGGATTGATAAGGATGATTTGAATCAAACCCCTCACCCCAACCCTCTCCCGCAAGGGGAGAGGGGGTTATATCGAGTTCGGAGAAACTCCCTCTCCCCTTGCTAGAATTGGAAGAAGAAGTTACATCTAATTCGGAGAAACTCTCTCTCCCCTTGCGCGATAGGGTTGGGGTGAGGGGTTCGTCAGTATTAGTTCCAAACTCATGATCTGGTACAAATTCTAAACCGAGTTTGATTGAAATTTCTTTGATGATTTTTGGGTTCAGGTTTGGCACGCGCGCTGGTTTTGAGTGGTTGAGTAAATCAGCGGATTCGGGTTGTTGGTTGTAGAGGTAGAGCGGAAATACTGCCGATTGAGTTGTTCTTTCCCCGCACTTCGTTTCGGAAATATTTTTTGTAATGTAAAAATGATCACAAGTGTCTGATTTGTTGCTTCTTGCAGTTATTAGACCCAAATTTTCACCAGCCAAAAAATTCTGCATCACTTTTTCAACAGTTCTCCAAACCAACTTTGTTTCGTAAAAAATATAACGATTATCAAAGGGTCGATAAGAAATTGGTTTTATGAATTTTTTTAAATCAGTTTCGTTTTTGATGTTGTCATATCCATTTAGAATGCTCCAACCAAGCTTTTTTTTAACATTAAATTTTTGATGCAATAAATTCTCATTCCTTTCCGAAGCCTGAAAATCTTGATAAAATTTTAACAAATCTTCTTCTTTTTCGTGAATTACAAATTCGTCGTGAGCAGTTGTGATCCCAACACCATTTACTACAAAAAGTTCAGCGACCGAAAACCCCTCTTCATATTCTTTTTTTAACTCAAAATCTTTTGGCACCATAAAATACATTGGAGCAATGTTTTCCAATGTTTTGAAGGCAATTGAAGAAAGTGAATTTTCCCACAAAAAATTATACTTATCTTCTCTTTTGCCAAAGCAATCAAAGTGAAAAACTTGCGCCAATTCGCCCGCTTTTTTCTTGCCGTTTTTTACAAAAATATTGATCGAAACTCCTTGTTGGATGTCGAAAACATTTTCATCTTTTGAGCCGTCAAGTGCGACTTCTTTTTTCTTGGTGTTACCGTGCAAATCAATTGCATAAATTTTATCGTAAGTTTGAAGCAAGCTAAAACGCACGGAGCGAAAAGTTGGATTGTCTAAAAACCCGTGCGGATTGATAAAGGCCAAAATTCCTTCGTCGTTTTTTTCGATAAAATATTGCCCAAAACGCAAAAATTTTACGTAATCGTCGTTAATCCATTTGGGGTTTTTTTCTTTGAGTTTTTCGTTGCTGTTGGGCTCTTTTTTATAGTCTTCCATCAATTTCATTATCCAGTCGCTTTTATTTTGACTTTCGCCCGAATAAGGCGGATTGCCCAAAATAACCATCACAGGAGTTTCATTTTTTACTTTTGCGGCTTCCAAACCTTCAATTGTAAGCTCGCGCATGAAAGCCAAAAGTGGCATATTTTGATCGGGATTAGCTTCTTCAAGTGAGTTGGTGAGAAAAATTTTAAAGCGATTGTCGCGCTGAGTTGCAATTTGCCCCGATTTGTAGCCCGTTTCGGTGAGTAATAAATCAAGTTTTAAATGCGCCATGGCGTAGCTCGCCATCAAAAGCTCAAAGCCGTTGAGACGCGGGATTAAATGTTCGTCAACGTAGCGACTCCAAACGCCTTGCTGGCCAGCAAATTTTTGGTGAATTTGTTTGATTGCTTCGGTCAAAAAAGTTCCAGTTCCAGTTGCGGGGTCGAGAATTTGAACTTTGTGAAATTCTTTTTCGTCAGCAGAGTAACCGTCTTTTGTGCGCTTATCGACAAGTCCGCTGCTAATTTTCTTTTTGATTTTTGTGGTGTCGGCAAGTCCGTCTTTTAAGCCAAATTCGCTTTTTAAAATTTCGTCAGTGGCGCGAACAATAAAGTTAACTACTGGCTGCGGCGTGTACCAAACGCCGCGGCTTTTGCGCAAAGTGGGATCATATTCACTTAAAAAAGTTTCATAAAAATGAATAATTGGATCTTGTTTTTTGGTGGCTTTGCCAAAATTTTCGAGAAGTGCGGTAATGTCGGTGGCACGAAAAATTTCGGCTAAATCGTCAACAATCCAAGAAATGCGATTGTCTAAATCGTAGCCCGCAACATATTGAAAAAGACGGCGCAAAAACGGGTTGGTTTTGGGAATTAAATCCGCTGCTTCTTGGCGGGAAAAAGTGTTTAAAGATTGGTCATGAAGCCGCGCCGCAAACATTCCATAGGCGATTGTTTGGGCGTAAATGTCGGCAAATTCTTTCGGTTTAATGTTGTGGATTAAAATTTCTCTGAAGGCGTCCATTTGCTCTTTTAGCGAGCTGTTTTGCTGATTTTCTTCGTCAGAATTTAAGGCGTTTTCGATTATGATTGCCAATAATTTCGCCTTCTTCGCCATCATGCACGCAAGGCTTTTAGGCGATTTAATGCTTTGCGAAATATGTGAGGCAAAGTTTTTTAAAAGCGTTTCAAATTGCTCAAAATTTGCGGGAATTGCTGCGATATTTTCAGGCGTAATTTTGGCAATTGAAATTGCGGTGACAAAACTTCCGTCGCGATAAAAATGAAAATCTAAGTAATTGGTGAAGATAAAATTTGGCAGCGAAAAGCGATAACGGTCAAGCTGCTCTTGATGTTTTTTATCAGCTAAATTGGCACCTAAATCTTTGGCTTCAATATAACCAACGGGAATATTTTTTTTAGTTAGAACATAATCTGGCGAGCCGCAAGAAATGCGAGCTGGTTCGTTAGTTGCACGAATTTCTTCGGGCAAAATTTGATGTAAAAGATTTTGTAAAAAGCCGCGATAAGCATGCTCGCGAGCGATGTTGCTTAGATGGGTTTGTTCAACTTCTTTTAGATAAGATAAGATTTTACTCATTGCGCAAAACTTGATCATAAAATTTTTCAACTTCGTCGCGCACATTTTGAGCACCTTGAGTTACATTTATTTTAGCGCGAAAATCGGCAGAACCTTTCAGGCCTGAACTATACCAGCCTATATGTTTGCGGGCGAGTGGAATTGCAACTTGTTCGCCATAATGCTCGATCATTTCAGCAAAATGATCCAAAACAATATTCATTTGCTCTTGGATTGGAGGCGCTGCGGCAACAATTTCACCTTTTAATTCGGCATTAATTTGACTGATAAGCCATGGTTTTCCATAACAGGCGCGACCAATCATTACGCCACTTGCGCGCGATAATTCTAAAGCTTTTCTGGCATCATCTGAATTTTTAATATCGCCATTGGCAATTACCGGAATTTTTACTGCATCGGTAACTTTGGAAATTTGCTCCCAATTGGCGTTGCCATTATACATTTGACAACGTGTGCGGCCATGAACTGTAAGCATTTTAATGCCAACATTTTCAGCTTTTTTAGCCAGACTTGGTGCGTTTAAATTTTCATAATTCCAGCCTAAACGCATTTTCATGGTAACTGGAATTTGCACGGCTTTTACAACTGCTTCCATAATGCGGGTGGCTAAATCTTCGTCTTTCATCAAAGCACTTCCAGCAAAGCCGTTGACAACTTTTTTTACTGGGCAGCCAAAATTAATGTCAATAATATCTGCGCCTAAATCTTGATTTAATTTTGCGGCTTCAGCCATAACTTCTGGATCACAACCGGCGAGCTGCACCGACACTGGATAAAGCGCTTCATCCTTCTGACATTTTTTCATTGATTCGCGGGTTTGCATAATCATGGCGCGTGACGCGATCATTTCGGAAACCACTAAAGATGCGCCAAATTTTTTGACCAAGCGACGAAAAGGCAAGTCAGTAACTCCCGACATTGGCGCGAGAATTACGTTATCTGGTAATATTATTTTATCGATTTTGATCATAAATTATTTTGGCGCTCTCGGCATGATTCGAACATGCGCGCATGGTTTAGGAAACCAATGCTCTATCCCCTGAGCTACGAGAGCGGTTATGTCTTTAATTCTAGTATTACTTTATTTTTCGAGGTCATGCTGAGCTTGTCGAAGCATGATTAAGACTTAGAATCTAAACAATCATGCTTCGACAAGCTCAGCATGACCTCGAATTCGGCTTCTTGAATCAGTTTTGGTATTATTTCTTTTGTCCAACGTGAAAATATTCGAAGCCAGAATCTTTCATTTTTTTAGCATCATATAAATTACGCAAATCAAGAAGCTTTTTTGATTTAGTGGTGAGTTTAATTTTTTCTAAATCGAGTTCGCGATAATTATCCCATTCAGTTGCAATCACAATCAAATCGGCGTCTTTCATGGCGTCGAAAGCATCATTAAAAAATTCAATATTTTTGAATTCCAAAAATTCTTGTCTGGAATTTGCAATTGCTTCCGGATCAGTTGCAGAAATTTTTGCACCTTTTTTTAACAATTCTTTCGCAATCGCAATCGCTGGCGAATAGCGAATGTCATCAGTGTTTCCTTTAAATGCTAAACCTAAAAGGGCGATTTTTTTGCCGTCAATTTTGCCTTCCAAAATATCAGAAATTTTCTGAGTCATTTTAACCTTACGACTGGAATTTGAAGTAATTACCGAATCAACAACTGATAAATCAACTTTGTTTTCTTTGGCCACATTCAAAAGCGCCAAAATGTCTTTGGGAAAACATGATCCGCCAAAGCCTGGACCGGGGTTTAAGAACTTTTCACCAATTCTTGAATCAAGACCAATTGCGTGTGAAAGTTGTTTAATATTTCCGCCCACAACTTCACACAAATCAGCCATTTCATTAATAAAAGTGATTTTGGCGGCGAGAAAAGAATTGGCGGCATATTTAATTAATTCTGCCGTAATAATATCAGTTACAATCAGTTTTTCTGGGGCAAAAGCCTGATAAATTTCAGCAAAAATTTGAGCTGATTTTTGATCTTCAACGCCAACTACAATGCGATCAGGATTCATAAAATCATCAATTGCAGCGCCCTCGCGTAAAAATTCTGGATTTGAAGCAACTGCAAAATCCAATTGTGGATTAGTTTTGGCGACTAATTTTTTAACTTTCGCGCCGGTTCCAGCCGGAACTGTGGATTTGGTGATAATTAATTTATAAGAGTCAGAAAGTTCGGCAATTTCTTTTGCCGCTGCTAAAACATAAGAAAGATCAGCGCTTCCATCTTCATCTTGTGGGGTTCCAACTGCTATAAAGACTGCATTTGAGTTTTTTAAAGCTGTTTTTAAATCAGTTGTAAAAGAGATTTTTTTTGCTTTAACCGAATTTTCCAAAAGCAGTTCCAGACCTGGTTCAAAAATCGGAATTATTCCAGAGTTTAATTTGGTTATTTTGCTTTCGTCCTTATCGACGCAGACAATTTCATGGCCAATTTTGGCAAAGCAAATTCCCGAAACTAAGCCAACATAGCCGCTGCCAATTACCGTGATTTTCATTTTGATCTTAAAATTTTAATTAATTTTTCTTCGAGTTCTAAAATATCAACTGTGACATCTCTAAATTCTAAATTTTTTTCTGCGCCGGATAAAGAATAGCAATCAATGCGATAATAATTTATTGCCATTTTTTCAGCAATTTCAGCAAAGCAGGTTTTTTGCCAATCGATATTTACCAGTTCCAATAAATAAGATTCTGGTTTGGAAAACATTGTATTTGCTATACCAGCGCCATGAGGAGCAATAATATATTTTGCAAAATTCATAATTGAAATCTGCTCTAAGAAAGAGAAATTTTCCATGTAAACAGTTTTAAAGCCATGAGTTGAAAGCATCGCGGTTAATTCTTGTTCATTGGAAATTTGGCGAGTGGTATTTTTTTTGGGATTAGAGCGGCTAATGTAAATTCTTTCGCCGAAATTGGTTTTTAATTTTTCTAAATAATGCGAAGTCACTATTTTAGATACTTCTTTTGGCTTTAAAAAATCATAATAGCCTGAAGAAGTGATGTTTATACAAGGAATAAAGGCGAGATTTTTTACTCGTAAATGTGATTTTTCAGGAATTGTTTTAATGTTGTTTTGGTTGAAGCCAAAGGCTTCCAAGCTTTTTACTACAAAGTCAATTTTAAGATATGATTTTGGCAAAAGTAAAATTGCTTTTGGAAATTCTTTTTTTAATTTTATCAGTTTTGAAAGCGATTCCCACAGCCAATGACAATAATTTTTTGACCATTCATCGCTGATTAAAATATAAGTTTTTCTAGGATTTGTAAAAATCGGGAAAAAATATTTTAAGAGAAATCCAAGTTTTTGATATTTTTGATATTGAGGCTCAGCCACGCAGGATTCTCTAACTACTTTGCCTTTGTGTAAAATAACGGAGTTGTTGGTTATTTTAGCATTTTTTAGCTTATGAATTGCAAAAATTCTGGTCATTTATTTTTCCAAAATTTTTTTGAAATATTGAATAGTTTTTTCTAAGCCTTTTTCAAGATCAACTTTTGGAGAAAAGTTGATCAAGTTTTGCGCTTTCTCAATTACGGGTTTGCGCTGCATCGGGTCGTTTTGCGGCAAATCTTTGAAAATGATTTTTGATTTTGAATTAGTCATTTGTAAAATTTTTTGAGCTAATTCCAAAATAGTAAATTCACCCGGATTGCCCAGATTAATCGGGCCAATTTCACCGCCTGATAAATTCATGAAATTGATAATTCCATCTACCAAATCATCAACATAGCAAAATGATCTGGTTTGATCGCCCTTGCCGTAAACCGTAATATCTTCACCTTGTAGGGCTTGAACAATAAAATTTGAAATCACGCGACCATCATTTACCGACATGCGCGGGCCATAGGTATTGAAAATTCGGATAATTCTGATTTCGGTGCCATATTGTTTGTGATAATCATAAAACAAAGTTTCTGCAACGCGCTTGCCTTCGTCATAGCAAGATCTTGCGCCCATTGTATTTACATTGCCGAAATATTCTTCAGATTGCGGATGAACCAAAGGATCGCCGTAAATTTCTGAAGTTGAAGCTTGAATGATTTTAGCATTTATGTTGCGCGCTAATTCTAGCATGTTGATTGCGCCCATGACGCAGGTTTTTGTAGTATGAACCGGATTGTGTTGATAATGAACCGGAGAAGCTGGACAAGCAAAGTTATAGATTTCATCAACCTCTATATGAATTGGCTGCGTAACATCGTGTCGCATTGCTTCAAAGCGTGAATTGCTCATCAAATGCTCGATATTTTTTTTGCTGCCGCAGAAATAATTATCGAGTGAGATTACATCATTTCCCGCTGCTAAAAGTCTTTCACATAAAAAGGAGCCAAGAAAGCCGGCGCCGCCGGTTACTAAGATTCGCTTCATTAAACTGGAATAAAAATTGTTACACGAAGTCCGCCAAATGGTGAGTCGGAAAGTTTTATGCGACCGCCGTGAGAAGTGATAGCGTCCATTGCAATTGCTAATCCAAGTCCAGAGCCTCCTCCAGATGTGAATTGGGCGGCTTTTTTATCGAGGTTACGAGAATTGTCAATACGATAAAAGGGCTTAAAAACATTGTTGCGCTCATTTTTAGGAATGCCCGGACCATTATCGTCAATTGAAATAATCAGATTATTATCGGAAAGAGAAGCGGTTAAACTAACCAAGCTTCCGTAATTAAAAGCATTGTCAATCAAGTTAACCAGAGCGCGCTTCAAGGCTAGTTTTTTTACGGGTATTTCGAGATCATCTTTGAGGTTTAGAAAGCCATCAATTCGTTTATTCATTTTATTATAATAATTGATGATTTTTTCCTGCAGAAATTTTTTGATCTCAATCAAATTACTTTTTTCTTTATCATCAGAGCGGGCGAAATCGAGATATTCATCTACCAACTTTTCCATATCAGAAATATCATTTTTTAAATCCTCACTTTCTTCGGATTTTTGCATCATTTCCAGTTGTAATTTCATGCGCGTTAAGGGAGTTCGCAAATCGTGAGAAACGCCGGATAACATGTCTGTTCGCTGAGTAATTTGGCGCATTACCCGCTCTTTCATTTTAATAAAAGAAATTGCCAGCGAGCGGATTTCTTCTGAGCCGCGAGGCTTGATATTTTCTACATTTTGTCCACGTCCAAATTTTTCAGCAACGTCTCGTAATTCTAGGATTGAACGAATTTGATTGCGCAGAAAAACTATCGAAATGAAGGAAGTTATGAGTGCGGTTAAAATCATCCAAAATGTAAAAACATAAGAACTGGAACTGGTGATTTTTTTGATTGGAACATCGTAAGAAATTAAGCCTTGCTTGGTTTGAACTTTGACAATTATAAAATCATCATCATCTGGGCTTTCAAAAATTTCATAAGGTTTTAAGCCGTGATTATCAAGCTCTGATTTTAAGCGGTTGTAAGGATCAACCAATGGATCAATATAATCATAAATTTTATTCTGGCGCCAATTACTATCGCCAATTTTTTTCTTTTTTAAACGACGTCTTTCTTCAAAAGAAAAATGTAAACTCACATTTTGAGAAAAATCCTGTAAAAGACTTTTATATTCTGGTTTGTTGACTGACTTTTTGATGAAGACCATTTCTTCAACAATGTTGCGAGCCATGTGCTTACTGATTACATCAAGATGTGTAAAATAAAAAACGTAAATCGAAACCAGTTGCACGACCAAAATCGGCACCACGATGATCAGCAAAAATCTTCCATAAAGTGAACGGGGAATGAATTTTTTGAATCTCATCAAAGAAATAAATGTTAATTTAGAAATGAAAAAATATTTTGTTTGGCAGTTCTTAAATCTCTTCTACAAATCGCAGTCATGACCAGCAAAATTTCAGCAAAAAATATCAATTTATTCTACGGCCAAAAACAAGCTTTATTTGACATTAATTTGGATTTTAAGGAACACAGTGTCACGGCTTTGATCGGGCCTTCAGGATGCGGAAAATCATCTTTCTTGCGTTGCATCAATCGTATGAATGACACTATTTTGGGTTGCAAAATCGAAGGTAAAATTACGCTCGATGGTCAAAATATTTATAATCAAAACCTAGATCTGGTGCTGCTTCGGGCTTCTGTCGGCATGGTATTTCAAAAGCCAAATCCTTTTCCAAAATCAATTTATGAAAATGTGGCTTACGGGCCAAGAATTCACGGTCTTTTTCAAAATAAAAAACAGCTCGACGAAATTGTTGAAAGCAGTTTAACCAAAGCTGGTCTGTGGAAAGAAGTTAAAGATCGTTTGAATGATCAAGCCAGCGGACTTTCAGGCGGGCAACAACAACGTCTGTGCATTGCACGTACAATTGCAATTGAACCAGAAGTGATTTTGATGGACGAGCCTTGTTCGGCGCTTGACCCAATTGCCACCGCAAAAATTGAAGAATTAATCGATGAATTAAAAGATAATTTTACGATCATTATTGTTACGCACTCAATGCAGCAAGCGGCTCGCGTTTCAAACATGACGGCTTTCTTCAACATGGGTAAAATTGTTGAATATGATACGACGGATAAAATTTTTACTAATCCGAACAATCAACAAACGCAGGATTATATCACCGGCAGATTTGGCTAGAAATTTTTTAATCGATTTTCATTTAAATGTTCGGTTTTTCCTTCGCAGAATTAATTTTGGTTATTCTAATCGCCTTGATTTTTATCAAGCCGAAGGATTTGCCTGAAATTGCTCATTTTGTGGGAAAAATTTTTTATCGCGCAAAAAGAATGTATGGTGATTTGAAGAAGTCGTTAAAAGAAATGGAAGGTGAGCTGGGAATTGATGAATTAAAACATGAGTTGAACCGCGGAATTGCTGAAGAAAAAGCTAAGTTGGAAGAAGAAATGACAGTGATTGTTGACATGTATGGTAATGAACATCATGTGCCGAATGTAAAAAAAATTAGATCAGATTTAAGTGAAGAGGAAGTTGAATTGGAAATTAAAAAGCATAATGAGGATAATTCCAAGATAACTATACCAAATTAATTTAAATCGAACACCAATCCTGCGGTCACAGTGCGATTCACTAAATTTGTTGCCACATGTTTATCATCTTCCTCATATCTTCTTTTTTCAAAAGTATGGCGTAACTCTAAAGACATGCGGTCGCTAATTCGATAAACCAAGCTACTTTTCAATTCATTATCCATGCTTTCATGATCGAAAAACCAATAGCCGCGTTGTGTTAAAGTAAGGTTTTTTGTGATTCTGAAATTAGTTCTAATTGATGGGATAATATCAATTTCATGTCCATAAGTTTTTATATCGTGATAGCCGATGCTGATGTCAAACTCGAGTTTCTCTTTAAAAAACATCCGTCCCAAACCAATAGCAGTGTGTAAATCATAATAAAATTTGGAAAGATCGTCATATATTGTGCGATGAAAAAGCACGCCGTAATTTTCGCTGTCTTTGATGCGCGCTTTGCTGGAAAGAGAAAAATCGTAAAGCTCGGATTTTTTTACGTCATAACGTTTATTTTTTGCGCTGCCACTATCACCATATTTATTTTCATTTTGGAAGTTTATTTCATGAATATAATTGTTGCTTTGGTAAAGATAACGCGCGTTTAAATCGTAGCTTTTGGAATTATAATCCGATGAATAACTGCCACCAAAAGATAAATATTTTTTAGCGCTGCTGGTTTTATAAAAACGTTTTGATCTAGGCGACACAACCGCTTCACGATTGGCTTCAGAGTCAACAGCAAAAGCTTCTTCTGGAAATTGTAGGAAAGTGAAGGAAAGGAAAAAAATAATGAAAGCGTGGTGACGCATATAAGTTTCGGGTTTAAGCACTTACTTTTAGCAAACGTGTGTGAATTATGCTAACTTCGCTTGAGGTTTTAAACTCAAGCGAAGTTTGAATTTGATCGACTATATATTACTTATTCGGTGCGTTTGGTGTTGGGTTTTGTGGGTTGGTATCAAGATTATCCATTGGCGCTGCATCTTGTGGAGTGGCTGCTTGAGAAGCTTCCAAGTTTTCGCCACTTTCATCAAGAGTAACACTATTTTCGTTAATATTTTCGTTAGATAAATCTGGCAATTCTACTTCTTCTTTTGCTTCAAAAAGCCAGCTCGCGTGGCTTTTAACTGAATCTGAATATTTTACGCCAGCAAAAAATGAGAAAATTAACAAAGTTAAAGCTACAATTAATTCGATTATTTTGACCATAAATTTATTTTTTAATAAGTTGTTTTGCCTAGAGCGGTGGAGCTTAGTGCTATTTAGTTTTTTAAGAACTGCGAAAAAATAAATTGCACTTATTTCTAAAGCAATGAGTTTTTTTCTTAAACCACCATCAAAATCGGATGCTCAATATAACGACGCAATGCTTTCAAAAATTCTGCACCCACAGAGCCGTCAACAGAGCGATGATCTGAAGATAAAGTTACATTCATCATTGAAGCGATTTTAATTTGACCATGATCAACTATTGGTTTGTCAACCGCGCGTGCAACAGCCAGAATACAGCTTTGCGGTGGATTGACAATTGCTGAAAAATTATCAATTCCAAACATTCCTAAATTAGAAATGCTGAAAGAGCCGCCTTGAAATTCTTCCGGTTGCAATTTGCCGTCGCGCGCCTTTTTAGCTAATTGTTTGGTTTCAGTTGAAATTGCCTGAATAGTTTTTTGATCAGCATTTTTGATGATTGGAGTAATCAAGCCGCCATCAATTGCCACCGCCATTGAGATGTCGATATTATTGTAAATTAAAACCGCATCATCGGTCCAAGAAGAGTTGGCTTCCGGAACTTTTTTCAAAGACATTGCAACTGCTTTAATAATCAAATCATTAACTGAAATTTTGTAAGCTGGGTTGCCATTTTCATCGTGAGGCGCAACTTCATTTAAAGCTGAACGCAGCTCTTGAAGCTTGCTGATATTGAATTCACAAGAAAGATAAAAATGTGGAACTGTTTGTTTCGATTCCAAAAGTCTTTTAGCAATAACTTTGCGCATATTGTTATTTTTAACTGCGTAGGTTTCTTGCGGATTGCGACGAACCAAGCCTTTAGCCGAACCGCCGCTATTGATGAATCCTAAAACATCTTCTTTAATAATTCTGCCGTGTGGGCCGGAGCCATTGATTTGAGATAGTGCAACACCTTCATCTTTAGCAATTCTTTTTGCAAGCGGACTAGCTTTTACATGAGATGAAAAGCTTGCAGATGATTGATTTTGTTGAGCTGCTGGCGCATTGGCTACAGTTTTTTCTTCTTTTTTCTCTTCTGCTTTCGGAGCTGCGACCTCGGTTGGAGCAGCTTTTGAAGCATAATTTTCTAAAGCTTTTTTATCTTCGCCATCTTCTAAAATTAATGCGATGCATGAATTTACAGCAACATTTTCAGTGCCTTCATTGACTAGAATTTTCCCTAAAATTCCTTCATCAACTGCTTCAACTTCCATAGTTGCTTTATCGGTTTCGATCTCGGCAATTACTTCGCCGGCTTTGATTTTGTCGCCTTCTTTTTTTACCCATTTTGCAAGATTTCCCTCTTTCATTGTTGGAGAAAGAGCGGGCATGAGAATTTCAATTGGCATGTGTTAAATTTGATTTTGTTTAAAGGAATAAAAAGAAACTATTTTTTGCGATGCAAAAGTAAATTATTTTCTGGTGTCAAATGCATCACGAAGTGCTTCGCCGATAAAAACAAGCAAAGTTAAAATTGTGGTAATGGTTACAAATCCGCTAATTCCAAGCCAGTAAGCGTTTAAATTATTTTTTCCTTGAGCTAATAATTCGCCTAAAGATGGTGATCCAATTGGTAATCCGAGGCCGAGAAAATCGAGTGAAGTTAGAGTTGCAATTGAGCCAGCGAGTAAAAATGGTAAATTGGCGAGAATCACGGGCGAAGCATTTGGTAAAATATGGCGAAAAATAATTCGCGAATTACTAGCTCCCAAAGCTTTGCTGGCGCGGACGAAATCAAAACTGCGTAATCTTAAAAATTCTGCACGAACATATCCAACGAGCGACATCCAACTAAACAACAGCATCAAAATTAAAAGCGTAAAAAAGCTGGGCGTAATTATTGAGGATAAAATTATCAGTAAAAATAAAACCGGCATGCTCGACCAGATTTCTAAGAAGCGTTGTAAAATAAGGTCACAAAGGCCACCGAAATATCCTTGAATTGCGCCTAGGAAAATTCCTAAAATTGCGCTAAAAAAAGTTAAAACTAATCCAAAAATTAAAGAAATTCTGATGCCGTAAATTACGCGCGCTAAAACGTCGCGGCCATTGTCATCAGTGCCAAGAAGGTTAGTTAATGTTGGCTTAGAAGGGGCGGGAGTCTTGATGTTGAAATTGATGGTTTGGTAAGAAAATGGAATTGGAGCAAAAATCATCCAACCGTTTTTGTTGATTAATTCTTGAACTGCTGGGTCACGAAAATCGGCTTGAGTTTCAAATTCGCCGCCAAAGTTTTTTTCAGGAATATTTTGAATTATCGGGAAATAAAATTTGTTTTTGAAGTACACAGCCAAAGGTTTGTCATTGGTCAAGAATTCAGCAAAAATTGTAATCAAAAAAAGCGTGGCTAAAATTATAAATGAAAAATAGCCACGCCGATTTTTGTTAAACTTTGCTGTGAAAGTTTGGGTCATAATTTAGTTAGTGTAGCGTATAAGGATAATGCCACTTCCGCCAGCGCCACCGGCGCCAATTCCACCACCACCACCACCACCGGTGTTATTCATGCCGGCTGCAGGTGTATCGCCTGATCTGCCTGATCCATTGCCACCGCCGCCGTTACCTCTAATTCCAATGGTTACACCACTTAGAATGTTTCCTTTCCCACCTCCACCGCCAGCAAACCATCCGTCATGTCCGAAATTGGTTGAGAAGATGCTGCTGTAATCTGCGCCGTTACCACCCCTTCCTCCCATCATCATCATAATTGGATTACCTCCTACGCTACCAGCACCACCACCGCCGCCACCACCACCAGACAAGCAACTCCCGCCATTAACATCGCATGTTCCGCCTGCATTTCCTTGGCCGTTCAAGCTGGCACCAGAAGCGCCACTTCCGTAACCACCACCACCACCAGATCCGCCCTGTGCAGCTTGTGTTCCACCACCATATGCAATAATAGAGACCAAAGCATTGGAAAGTGCAGAGCCTTGACCATTTGTATCTCCTGACCCTCCTTCACCAACTACAGCATTGTAAGATTGTCCTGATGTGATGGAAAAAGCAGAATTATAAATTACACCACCTCCTCCACCTCCTCCTCCACCCGAGCCACCACCACCACCACCAGCAACCACCAGAACTTTTGCTGTCAAGTTTTTATTACATATAAGCGTTGCGCTACCAGAAGTAAATGCGTGAATAATGTCACCGGGATAGGCAGTTGTGTTAATTATGTTGCCACCAGTGCAAGATGTCATAACGCAGTTATTAACTAAATTATTCAAAGAACCATTAGAGCAAGTATAAATAATAGACCCGCTGGCACCAATGGCGTTACAGGGTAAACTAATTGAATTAGTATTAACTTTGGTTCCATTTGTGATTCCAGTTACCCCATTAATTGTACATTGCAATGCGCATCCGCCACTTCCATTCGAAGCATAACCATTAGCCGTATCACATGTTGAGCAGTTTTCACCAGTATATCCCGTCGTTGCACAAGGGCATGTTCCCGTAATTGCAGCTCCGCCATTGCAGTTATAAGCAAATCCACTGCTTGAGTAATTACTTGCGGTGTTGCAGTTTATTATTCCTGATCCCGATGCTACAGTTCCTGTACTTGGACTTCCTCCAGTTACGTTGTAATTACAATTCAAAGTACATGCTCCACCCAATAAATTATATCCAGCTCCCGTATTACACCCACACATGCTAGGAGAAGCTGATAAAACTCCAGTCCCAGCTGAGCAGCTTAAAGCTACAGTTCCGGTATATCCTGTAGCTCCGCATGTTCCAGTTGTTGATGTTCCATCAGCTACTGTGCTTGGGGAAGAAAGTCCAACTACACTTGATGTGCTGCAATCCATAGAGCAACCATTCGTGGTTACAATACCATTTATACATGATCCGCTCGCCGTAGCATCTCTATTTATTTTGCTTGAGTATTTTTTTCCTAAGTAATCTTCAGTGGCTTTTCTTTCTTCGGATTTTAAGGCTCTGGTGAAGATGGCGATTTCTCCGATTTCTCCGGTATAGCCTTTACCAATTGCGAGTGTTGTAATATTTGACAGTTTAGTTTTATCAG
>Ga0214919_10007102_pt1 | contig 15215 bp, 22 predicted proteins | sample LL1503_MetaG_FD_177994 | JGI IMG/M metagenome (GOLD analysis project Ga0214919, IMG submission 177994) | Freshwater microbial communities from Lake Lanier, Atlanta, Georgia, United States - LL-1503 | ecosystem: Environmental > Aquatic > Freshwater > Lake | place: USA: Georgia | collected... | reverse complement strand
CTAATTATCACTCTCCGAGATTGCCATCCCAGTTAATCCTTGCGGGACTAGAAGACTTTCATAAAAATCACATCAGTCTTGGGAACCTTTGTGGCCGTGAACAACTCACGACTAAGTAGTCATCTTTCATTTCCGACTGACAGACACTCTTCCTTGATTGATAATTTTTGATTAACTATACAAGTTATGTGGTCATGGATGGAAAAGGAAGCGGTCTGTCACCAGCTCAGTTATCTTTTGAACAACCGAATACTAAACTCCCTTATGAGATGTCCCCACCTCCATATTTTAGCTCATCTTCAAAACAAAACCCTTGGTAGGGTAAAGTTAAGGACAACAACAGCACCACCTGTACGAAGTCATACCTTTCGGTTTTAAGACAACCTTAATATTGGATTACGCAGTAATGAAGTTAGATAACAACACTTCCTACATGAACCCTACGAGTTATTCTTATCGGTGTTCCCACCTCAACCTGACGACCCACATCGCCAAGTCATCTAACCACATCCCCTACAGTGTTACCCTCGGGTACTAAGATTAAACGATATCTCGCTTGTATACTCAAGCACCGTTACCGATGCCGCAGAATACCTAAACCGAGGTATTCCACTTTAAGCCACTTTCGTGGTTTATTTAATGACTATATACAGCCAACTATCTTTATCAAATGACCGAAGTCAAATGAAAGGATAATATTTTTATTCAAAGAACTATCTAAATTAAAGAAGATGTTGGAAACTTTACAACCATTCATTCCCCCCACTTGTAATCACCGGTTTTATTTTTAATTTTAAAAATTGCTTCCGGTAGGGAAAGAATAATGGAATCTTTACAACCCCATCTTCTCATTTGTTTCACAAAGTTAAGAAGAACTTTTCAATTAGTCAACTTTTTTTGAAACTTTTTTTTTCAGAACTCACAACCATTTGGTATAGTAAACTTCGTCACTCTTACTTCAGGTAATTTTTACGTTTGTTCCGAATTGTTTCATAAAGGTAAGAAGAAGTTTTCATTCTGTCAAATCTTTTTAAAACTTTTTTTGAAATTACTCCGGCCACATTGGGAGAGCTGTCCTTCCCACGTAGTTTAAAGGGTACCGCTACAGCCATATCCTACCGGGCTATAATTCCATTGTTGCGGCGGTTGGATTCGAACCAACGACCTCTAGGTTATGAGCCTAGCGGGCTACCACTGCCCTACGCCACGATATAATATTTTAAAGAACTTTCAAAATAAGTCCCACAAACTTTGTGGTTCTCTCAAACCATTCGTGGGACTCGGAGATTCTCATCTCATTTGTTTCACAAAATTAAGAAAGATTTCTCAATCTGTCAACTTTTTATGAAACTTTTTTTTGATTGGGGGTATTCGGCATTTCTGCCAAGGACTTATAAATATAATCTAAATTAACAAAAAGTCAAATTAAATTTAATTTTCAGTGTAAATAATAAATATATCATTTATTATATTTATTAATATGAAAGTAAAAATAAATGAAAATATTTTTAAAGTAAAGACATTGATTGATAAAAAATCTCAAGCAATTGGGATGATGGGTAAAGATTTTGATAATACCTTTGATGGTTTATTATTTCTAATGGGTGGTAAAAAACAATGTTTTTGGATGAAGAATTGTATTGTTCCTCTTGATATATTAATTATTAAAAATAATGTTATTGTGAATATCCACGAAAATTGTCCTCCGTGTAATGATGATAATTGTCCTTCTTATTGTGGGCGTGGTAATATTATATTAGAAATCCCCGGTAATTCCTGTGAAGAACTAGGAATACAACCCGGGGATTCAGTTGAGTATCTTTTTTAAATTATTTATTTTCTTATTGAAGCTTTACCATTATTATCAAAAACTAATGTAAAATTTTTGTTTGATTTGTTTCCAACAAATTCAACCATACAATCTTTACTTGAGAGTTTATCTGTGGGTTGAATATCAATATTTTTCTTTTGTTCTTTACCATTAACATAAAAAGGCGTATATCCTTTAAGTGATATCATATATGAAGGTTCATTTACACCTAATTGAAGAAGAGTAATCCCTTTTGGTGTATTCACAGACAAGTCCGAGCTCATTTCATCTTCTTTTATTATTTTTTGAACTAAATCTATAAGTTCTGATTCCGTTAATCTAATTGTTTTTTTCATATTTGATTCTTTAAGTTGTGTATCTCCAGAAGTTGAAATACTATTTGATGGTGTTTCACCTTTACCCATTTTTGTTCTTATACATTTTTTTAATTCTTTCCAAGTGTACTCGTCTATTAAACCAGCAATTACTGGTATCGCACTCATAAGTAACATGAATGGTGCGTCAATTATTAATGCGGTTACCAAAATCAATCCTTCAAATCCGGAAAGAACTTTATAAAATTTAACACTCTTTTTCAATTTAGGGTTTTCGTTTAAACATTGTTTTAACGCCTTTTTCCAACTTAACTTTTCCGAGTTACTTAAATTTTTTATAACACTTTGTACGTACGTTTTATCAGTAAGTGAAGATTCATTTAATTTCATATTAATATTTTAATGTTAGTCTATATTTTAATTGATTAATGTCTCCCAACATTTCATCTCTAATATTTAATAAGTCGGTATCGTATCTATTATCTAATTGGTCTGTCATTCCTACCAAAAATTCTGTAATACCATCCAAAAAGTTTTGAACACTTATAGATTTAATATCTTGAAACATAATTGAGAATTCAGAGTCAAATTCAACTCTTCCTTGCTTTCCCATCATTATCTCAACAAATCTATCGATATTACCTGTTAATGAATCATATATCTCTCCGTACGCTTCGTGTTTTGCATCTCCAAATGTTTGCCAATGTAAAAACTTAAACTGAGTTTGTATTTGAATAAGTTTTAATGTTAATTCTTCTTTCATATGTTATTTTTTTTAATTTATTAAAATGTTGCTACCGCAGCTTTACCTAATTGACTTTGGAATATGTTACTTAAAAAATCACCAAAAGGATTTGAACTCGATGAACCTGATACTGTTGATTTAGTATCCGATGGTTCTAAATCAGTTATTTCATTTGATTTATCGTTCCCAAAATCTTGATATGCATAATTACGTGCTTGTTGTGTTTTCATATATTCGTCAAATTTTCTTCTCATCTCCTCTTCTCCTCCTAATTTAGCCGCCGCCTCATCTGGTCCAACAAAATTTCCCATACCAACATAATCTAAAAACCCTAACCAAAACTTTGTGCTTCTCATTAACATTCTTAATCTTCTATTACCAAATAATCTTGGAGCTCCTCCCATAAAAATATTGGATAATACACTTCTTTTAGTTAATGCTGCCTTATCAAATATTTTTTCGGTTTTTAATATATCTTGTAATGCTTTAATGTTTTGTGCCTGTTTTGCTGGTGTAACAACCACATTTTTTGTAAATTTACCAACCTCACTTGAAAATCTTGCACTTTTTGCTCCCGCCCTTTCAAATAATTTTAAATAATCTAATATAGTATTTTTTAACCCTTTAAATATTCCTCCGGGTAGTCCTTCAACTTTTTGTGCAATTTTTGGTGCCCAAGATTCAGCACCCCTTAAAAACTTACCAACAACCCCAGGTTGTTTTGCCAATTTTTCAAGAGAAGCCGCTGATTCAACCGTTTTACCTGCCTTTGCCAAATCCATTGCAATTTTTAACTCTTTTGTTGCGGTAGAACCAATTTTTAAAGCACCCATGACAGGTTTAGCAACAACATCTCCGGCAATAGGTATTGCTGAAATAAAACTTAAAATACCAAATAAATGGTCACCTTGGTACATATATGAGATACCATTTGCCACGTCAACGATACCCGTTGGGTCAATAATACCTAATACATCTCCTACAAGGTTATACCATTTTGCTTCTTGCAATAATCTCTCATATTGAGATTCTGTTAAAATTATATCTGCCATAGTAATTAACTATAAATATACAGATAATAAAAAAAGGGTTAATTAAACCCTTCTATTTTTAATTGTTTTTTCTGTTCTATAAAATGTTTTATTCGTTCCTTAGCTATTTTTGAATAATTTTCACTTAGCTCTATTCCAATCCATCTTCTCCCTAATATTTCCGCAGCAACACAGCTAGTTCCGCTTCCAGCAAATGGGTCAAGGACAATATCATTTTTATACGTAAGAATTTTAATTGCTTTGGTTGGGATGTCCATTGAGAATGTTGCCTTTGTCAACGATTTAGTATCGGCAAAATACTCCCATCTTCCAAATACCAAGTTCATAAACTCTTTCTTATCTTCATCCTGATATACAATCTTTGTCTTTGTTGTTCCATCCTCTAGTTCTATTTCAGTTGGAACTCCTGTCCACTGAGGTTCACCCTTAACTTTTTTAATCTTTGTCTTTTTATATGCAAGAATAACACACTCCTTTGGATTATAAATGTACGGACTTGATGGGCTCATCCAACTTCCCCATGCTGTTTGTCTTACCCGGTGAGGAGAATCTTCAGTTAAATCGACCATACCATAAAATTGAAATCCGACTTCTTTCATCTTCATCCAAAACTCAGCATTGAATAATAATCTTCCTCCTCTGTCCTGAACATTCATTTCAATCGGTACATTAACCGCAATTCTTCCATCATCTTTTAATACTCTGAATGCTGCGGATAACCACTCAATGGTAAAATTCCAATAACTCTCCATAGATATTGTATCATCATATGTGTCGTATTTAATTCCAGCGTTGTAAGGCGGTGATGTGACAATTAAATCAACACTACCTTCATCCATTGAAGACATAACATCAAGACAATTACCATTTATTATTTTATTTGTTTCCATTATAAGTTTTTATTTTCATTAAGTATTATATCCAAAAAAACCGGGTTTTGTTCTGATGCGTATAGTCCAAGAATATTATAACCATAAAATTCTTCAGCTTCTTCTTCCGTCATTGAATCTCTTTCACAGAGTATTTGAATAATTTTAGACCTTGAATATAGTATTCGTCTACCATTACCAAATTCTTCAACAACTCCAATAATTGCAGCTTCTAATCCATCTAACAGAACCGCACCTTCAGCGTATTCATCTAAATCAATGTTTTGCATTTTCTAATAATTTTATTCTTCTATCTAAATAAAAAGCAGCCTTTTTTAAATCCTCAATTTCTTTTAGTGGGTCTTTTTTTCCCGCTCTTGCAACATACTTAACAACATTGAATAGGTATGCATCTTGATGAAGTTCCCACGCTTCACAGACTTTAATTACTTCATATACATTACCTTCACCACCATAATGATTTGGGTGATTAACCATTTCTTTACTCATTTTCTTTATTGTGTTTTTTTATAAAATTTAACAGATTACCATAGTTATAAAACTCAAGATATTTGTGGATTTGTTCAACTAATTCTCTATTCTTACTCATTGATTCTCCGGATAAAATATCAAACCAATACTCCATAAACAAAACAAAATTTTTCTCAGTAATTAAATTACACTTACATAAAATAATAAACTTGTTTAAATTGTCGAAGTATTCATCAAATAAACCTCTTAATAAAACCTCAGAAGATGTGAACTTATGTTTAATGTCATGAGTTTTAAATGATTCATATAACAATGTATCATCAACCTTTAATGAATTATTTTTATATACAATACTGATTGAATTCCAATCAAGAATCTTATGCATCGTTTTTGTAGATTCTAATTCTTGAAAATCTTCAATTTTTTCAAGTAAGAATTTATTTTTTTCCCACTTAAGTTTGTTTGAATATTCATATATCCATTTAGATGTGGTTGCAACTGCCGCTCCCACAGACAAAAGTAATTCTACATCCATTTTTTACCCCATTTATTTTTCATGTAATCGTTGTACCTATCTAACTTTCTTTCGTTGTATAGAAAATATACAAAATAGTAATCAATAATCCAGCTTAGTTTACTTACTATTTTTCGCATTTTTAGATTTTTTAGGGTTAGTCTTTTTGTCTTCCGGTGAACTTTCAACATTTACAGGTTGTTCAACATCTTTTTGTTTACGAGTAACAGATTTATATTCACTTTTTGGAATATATTTCCAATACCCACTTCTTACTTCAGAATCTGCATCTCTCTCATTGATTCTTTTAATTTCACCTACTTCAACATGTTTTGTTGCTTTGATTGCTTTAATTGTTTTCATTATTATTTGTTTTTAAATTTTCAATAAATTGTAAAATTTCTTCATTCGTTTTACCTTCCAAAAATAAAGAATGAACTTGAGAACTTTCTTTATCTTCAAAAATTAAAGCGTCCGCCTTAGTAAAAAGGTTAAAAAGTTTATTCTCTTTTAAACGTCTGTGAACTATATCTAAGTTCAAAATTCTTTTGTGAAATCCCATGTTATAAAAGATAGAAAAATTATTCTTTAATGTCAAAATTTTTTATCTTTTCTAGATTGGTCGATTGAAAAATAATTGATAAAATTTTTCTTTTCGCCATTGGAATGATTGTTTGATTAAGTGGTAAGTCTTTATCACATTTAACTTCGAAAACAGGTAATTTTTTTACAAAATCAATTTGTTTCCATTTAGATTCTGTCTCTATAATTTCATTTAAAGTTTTTTCTCCTTTATTTCCTTCGTAAATTGTATTCAAATAAAGTTTATAATTAATATCATCTTTTTTTGATTTCTTAAGTTCGTACTCCCACACAAATATTTTATTTTCATTTTTTCTATAAAAAACAACGAACCCCGCACCAACAATAATTTTTTTATTCTTTTTTAGTGTGACATTAACATTCTCGTATGCAATGGACCAAATTGACTTTCCAACATTAAACGCATCATATAGTTTTGAATTGGAAAATTTTAAAGTTTTTTCTAATTCTTTTTCTTCTTCTTGTGTAAGTTCTCTTGGACTCTTTGGGTATAATTCTTTTAACAAGATTTCATCGTCAAAAGATTCAAACTTTTTATCTGTTAATAGTAAAACATTTTCCTTAAGTAAGGATTGTATATTGGCAATATGTAAAGACAATTCCACGAAATCAGGATAGATTTCTAAATTGTCAAAATTTTTTCCACATTTTTTAAGGTAATCTAATAGTGTATATTTGTTATATTCAAAATCAATTGGTTCCTTAAACATCCACTCAGGATTTAACTTAAATGATATCTTTTTCTTCCTTCCCATAACCACAAGTATAACAAAATATTCCTAAATAATGAATATTAATTTAACCTGATAACCCAATAAGTTGTTCCTTCAACACTAACATCATCGGCATTACCATCATAAGTACTTAAGGTGTTACCATACCCATCCGCATCTACAACACCTTTTACAAAGTCATCTTTATCTATAAATCTATCTAATTCTAATCCCCACTCATTAATAAAAGATTCTGGGTCATATCTAACATCATCTAATCTTTCTTCAACTTTTTCATCAATCATATCTTGCGGAAAATCACCATCAGGACTATCATTAATGTCTTCAATTTCGGTTTCAAAATCTGTTATTGAATCATTCAATTCATCAATTTTATTGTTTATTTCTTCAATTTTTTCATCGTCTTCCACATCTTCTATAAAACCTTCCAATTGTTCTATCGTTTGTCTCGTTCTTTCTATTTTTGTATTTAATATTCTAATCTCTTCTTCCTGTTTTTTTGATAACAATCTATCAGATTCATCAAAATAAGATTCCGGACTTTCATATATGTCATCTTCATAAAAATCTCTCGCATAACTAACAACCATGTCTTTATCTATATAGTTACTTGCAAACCCTTTACTGAAACCTTCATAACCAATATCATCAATAAGTTGTTCAACATATTCTTCACAACTTGTTTGAGTTTCATCATCATCACCGACAGCATATTGTCTACCATCTAATCCACCATTTATAACTTCAAATGCTGTCATACGATAATGACTTCCGGTTGGAACAATATTGTATACATCTATTTTTTCTTTTAATTCATTTATTTCGTCTTCCAAATCACTTATCTCATCTAATATACTAACGTCCGCATCTTCTGCCGAATCATATTCAGCATTCAATCTTTCAATCTCACTCTCCAATCTTTGGATTTCAATTCTATCCTCATTTGTTAATACACTAACGTCGCTGGTATCAACTAACCATTCTAATAATGCATGTGCTTTTAATCCTTCTTCAGGACAACCAGGTCCAAGTTCCCATTCATCATCTTCTCTCCTTTGTTGTGCATCATCTTCTTTTTGTCTTAATATTTGTGCCATTCTCAATCTTTCTAATCTCTCTTTTTCTTTTTTAGCTAATTCTTTATCAGAAAAAATCTTAATCTGTTCCGCAAATTCAGAATTCATGTATGTTAAAACTTTTTCTTGAATTGTTTTATATTCATTTGTTCCTAAAATCCATCCTTTATGGAATTGAATATCTTTTGAATCCCAATAAGATTCTCCACCATCAAAATTTCTTAATATCGCAACTTTATAGTATGGGTCATTTGTCTGTAATTTTTTATCTATAACATAAAACAATTTACCCTCATTATTGTATCTTTTGAAGTGTTCGTCTCCTGTGGCCGCTGTACACCATTTAGTCCCTTTACCATAGTAACAAGACGCTTCGTGAGTTAATGGGTTTACAACATAAAATCTGTCATCATCATACACTAAATTACCTCCCGGATGATTTTCAACCTCCCTTCTTGTTCTATTACCATATTCAGAAATTGCACTCAAAAATTGACCCATATCCTTGTACTGATTAATATCAGTTAAAGGTAAGTTATTAGATATTTTATCAAAAGTTTTAATTGCTGAAACAACACGACTATAATTGTCCTCAAAATTAACCGGGTCTAAATGTTTACCAACCCAATCTAAATATTTTGGGGCAATCATATTAACAAGACGTTCTATATTTTGATTTCCAAATTTGTAGGTATATTTTGACCTGAAATCATCCTCCCTATTTTCCAATAAAATTTTAGAAATATTCATTTTTTTTTATTTATAAATATTATTCTTATAGTTATAATTAGTGCTAAACTACTATTTATAGTTAAATAAACCAAATTTAAATCAAATTAATATGGGGTGTGGCTGCAAAAACAACGGAAGTCAAAATCCACCTCCTCCTCCTCCACCACCGCCACAAAATCCTGCTCCACAGCAGAATAGAGCGGTAAATGAGGATGTGAGAGCAAGTATTAGAAAAACTATTGAGAAGTATTACAACGTTAATAAAACTCAAAAGTAATTTTTAATATGAAAGTGGTTGAGGAGCGTAAAAAACGCTCCTTTTTTTATATTTATATGTTATGAGAAATATAGATGACATAATTGAGGAATTTAATGAAGGAAATACCGGATATGTAAATAAAATTTTTGGTGAATTTGAAACTTTCTTTAAATTAGTTGACAGGAGAGGAAAAATTGATGAAATTGATATTGGTCAAACTGCGGAATCAGAATATTGGGAAAATGAATTAATGTTATATTTTTATGAACATCACAAAGATAAATTTTATCATTATTGTGGTAAATGGTTAGATGATGTTGAATTTGAAAATGGTAATGCATATTGTGTCAGAAATAGTGCCGGTGATTTTGCATCATTGTTTTGTGATAATAGATATGTTAGTAGAAGTACAATTGAAGAGATTTTAGATGGAGAATTCGATTTTAATTGGTATTATGATGATACTGACGTTAACGTGTATGATTATGTAATTGAAGAATTGAATGAAAAAAACCTTGAGAGGTTAAAAAACCGTTTTGTTAATGAATTAACCGGAGTAGAAGTTTCCCCTGAAACAAAATTACTTGAAGAATTTGCAGAAGAACAAGGCCATATTGATTATGTAACTATTGATTCAACTGTTATGGATAACATCATTAATGATGAAGAAACAATAAAATACTTACTTGAGAATGAATTGGATTCTGAATTCAAAAACGAGTTGAGTAGGGTATATAATTATTCTTACCAAGCTTCTCTTGAAAAAGACTATTATGATAGTGTGTGGAACGAACTAACTTCAGATTATTTTACTGGTGACCCTGAGTGGATTACACGAAAGCACCATATCGCAACTAATAAGGATATTCATCAGGTTAGATTGGAAATTAGAGATTTTGATAAAATCATTACCGATTTTTTAACTGAAAATAAAGGATACACCGGTTCAAGCCTTTTAGGTTATCACGGTTCTTTTTTGGAGGTTTTAAGAGATAGTGTAGAATGTTTAAGTGTTAGGTTTCCAGAGTATGCGTATGACCCTGAAAAATATATAAATGATTATTTTGCGGACTACTTTTAATAACTATTTCCTATTACATTCCGTTTTTCTATAATTTATAAAATTATTAGAAATGATATTAAAATCACCAAATAGTAGATTGTCTGTTGTAAATTTATTTGCAGATTTTATTTTAAACAAAATCCCAAAAGAACACAAAACAATAATTCAGGTTATAGATTGTTTAAACTTTTATGTTATTAAAGGTAAAACAACTTATAATGATATATTGAATATGGGTGAGATTATAAACGAATTTAAAGATTATTTACCGGATACGATTAATAATAAAAAATTATCTCACACAATAGATTTAATTGAATATAATCAAGAGCTATCTGAAGTTAATAACATAACTTTTACTTATCACAATACAGAAAATTGTTCTTACTCATATAACCAAATAGATGCATTTTTATCTGATGATGAAAAATCTTATGACTATAATTTTTATTTAAAACCAATATTAGACAATACTTATTTATCTGTTTCATCTGAATTTCCGTATGGTTATTCGCTAAGTCAAGGTAGGTTATTTTACTATTACGGAAAATATATTACTTATAATATTCCACCAACTTATTATTTTGAAAACATTACTATGACTATTGGTAAGAACCCGGAAGTAACATTTGATTGTGATAATGAAGAACTTAAGTCACCAATATTGGATATGTTTGACTTTGATATGAAGTCTTTGGAGACAGAAATAAAAAAAGTGGATTGGAGTATTGAACTAACCAACCCACTTCAAGAATATGATTTTTTAAAGGTTAAAATAAAAGATTTTATTGTTATATAATCCCAACGTTTTTTCTGTGTTGATTAATAATTTCAACCGCTTCCGTTAATTCATTATAATTTCTTTCGGGTGCATATAGAAATGATTCATGGTCTTCATCTGTTCCTTCTACAATCAATAATGCTGGAATCATATCATTCTCCGTAATTTTAGAGAAAAGGTCGTATTCCTCCTTATATTCGTCTATATCCCTATCGTAGAACTCAATACCTTCTTTAGTTAACATTTCCTTGAAATCTTGACAGAATGGACAATGTTTCATTGTGTAAACAACTACTGATAAATCTTTCATATTATAATATTTGTTTTGCAACCGATTTTATTTGTTCTTCTCTGAGAACACCTGTGCTGTGGTATACTTCTTTACCACCACTAAATCCTTTGATTGTTGGGACACTTCTAATACCTAGTTCATTTACCGCGAACTCTTTATCATTTTCGATATTAAAAAGATATAGTTTGGTTCCGTCAGATTCGTTTGATTCTTTTGCAACTTTTTCAAACCAAGGTTTCATAACTTTACAGGGACCACACCAGGACGCGAAGCAGTCAACCAAAATTTTATCTCCATTTTGAATCTTTTCTCTTAATTGTTGTGCCGTAATTTCCATAATTTCTATTTTTTGTTTTGTTTAATAAATTGTTTTACAAATAAAGTTAATTCATTTAATTGTTCCGGGTTGTGATAAATATCAACAACAATGGAACCAGTATCACTATACCTATTTAAATATAAATAGAATCCGTGTTTAGTTTTTAGAATTTTATCTGTCCAATAAATTTTATCATCATTATACTGAGAACTAATATACATTAAATAATAATTAGTTTCACTAATTGAGTCATTATTTATAATCCCCAATTTTAATACGGATAAAACTTCTCCGATTTTATTTTCAATGTTTTTTATATATTCTGGTTTGTCCATAATTAAAAATCTATAACATTATCGTAAATTGTATAGTGACTACTTTCAATATTTTTTTGTGTCCATACCAATCTACCGTTTTCCCCCCATTCAGAATCAGAATGTAATACTATCCCATTCGCACATTCTTTCATTAGTTTCACATTTTCATATCTTTCATCCTGAATACAATCATCCATAACGTAATCTAACCTACTTAATACCGGATTCCACTCTTGACCCAATTTTTCATTAAATCTACCCAAATACTGAACTCTATTAACCCATACACAACCACCATGTTTATGTAATGAATATTCTATTGTACCTCTAACATCAGAATCAACACTTCCTTTTCTCAAAGACACAATAATTGAACCGGTTTTACCAATATATGTTTTAACACAATTAGATTGTAATTGACTCTCCATATTATACACAGATGAGTTTGTTAATAAAACCGGATAGTAAGTGTCCGCACCAATAGTCATTGGTTTGTTTATAACTTCGTGCATATACTCCGGATATATTCTGGTATAACTTCCCTGTTTATAGTGTTGAACCTTATCTGTCCAATTCAAATGTTCTTGTCTAAACTCATCTTTATCATAACAAGAATACCACCTGACATCTTCTTCTCCGAACGCCTTCAATTCAAGATATAACCTTATGTGGTCAAAGAAAGTTGAATAGTCCAGTGTCTCTTTAACAAACACCTGTTTAAATATTTCAAATACTCTCTTAAACTCCTCCGGTGAGAACACATCTCTCAATGATGTTTCCGTTCTAAAATATGGTTTATAAGGTGAATTTAAACATGCCAATAATACATCTTCATCCTTATTTATCCAATCTTCACCAAAGAAACTAATTGCAATTTTATAAACAGATAAATTAGCGTTAGAACATATGTGTAATGCCTTCCTTAACTTTTTACCACTAACACCATTTACCTTCATAAATGTATCAACAAACTTATAACCATTCTTTCTGAAATCTTTAAGGATTGGTAACTTATCATCTGTTTTAAGGTATGCCCAAAAATTATTTGGATACTTTATACCTTTCCTACTAAGGTAATATCTATATAATCTTTGACTGAAATTCAAATCACCAAAGTCTTGTCTTTGGTCCACCTCAAACATAAATTTAGATAACGCTTCTATTGTAACCGCATATGAATCACTTTCTACATTAAAACCATCAATCAAATGTTTTATCATTGTTTTCATAACATTCAAAATGTCACCAACAAACGTATTTCTTCTTATTCTTTTACCGCATTTTTTCTTCTGATAGTTTATAAGTTCTCCGTAATATACATCACCAGTTTTTAAGTTTACCGTTATAAAACGCATGTTTTTTGCAACCTTAAACCAAACTTTTCCAACTCTCCTGTTTCTAAACCCAATAAAATATTTTAATGAAACCTTATCCTCATTTCTCTCAACAACAACCATAAGATATTCTTTCATAACTGAATATAACGGATTACCATAATTGGTAACAAATGTTTCCTCTAAATTATCAAAACTTTTCCTTTTAAAAATTCCCCGGACTTTTCCTTTTCTATCCACAGAATGTTCAATCTCATCCTTATGAACCTCATCAAGATTTAACGAATCAAAGAATTCCTCATTATAATATCTAGCGTATTGAACTTTAAAAATTTCTTTCATAATAATACAAATATAGTAAATTTTTTTTAAAATAAGAATGGGGGGTATTAAACCCCCATATAAAATTAGCAATAACTTTCAGCCAATTCCCACAACTGAGTATTAATTTTGTTGATGGTGTGAATGTTATTTAACTCCCTCATCGCGGTGTATCTATTCTTCTTGGTTTGGTATTTAATACCACCACGAACGAACTTCTCTTGAACAACATTAAATGTTTTCCAAACAGAATTACCCTTATCACCATCCCTTAATGGTTGAATAATGTCTTCAACTTTAATTGATGTTGGCATCCCACCTCTTTCCCAACGGATAATTCCTGCCTTGGTGACAAAATCATTAACTTGTCCTTCACTCATCATGGTAGATTCCATCTTACCCATTGATTGACCTATTAATGGTAATTTTTCGGCAAATTCATCTGTTACCTGACGAACCGAACTTAAATCAACATTCATGTGACGTATATTAAAAGCGGATGCGACTGACACCGGAACTGTAAGTCCGTTAGAACAAACTAACCTATGTAATCCGGCTTTAACTGACAGACTGGTTAATCCATCGTGAGAATTTCTGATAATGGCTTCGATTAAAGAATCACCAACTTGTGGTAAACCACCATTCCTTAAACGAAGTTCGTGGGTTGAATACCTACCTTTACCTACTTGTTTGGCCGAACTAACTTGCCAACCTTCTTTTTCAAAATTTTCCAAAATTTCAAAGGTTGGTACGAAATTGTATTTCTGACTCATTTTTGGTGAGGGTTCTGTTGTGAAAACAGATGGAGTTACTTCTTGTAACTGAGCAATTGATAATGACATATGTTTTAGATTTAGAACACAAAGGTAAATGGTTCTAATCAAACGGCCAAAATTAATTTAAACAATATTCTCCGTAAATTGTGGGAATTATTACATTAGATTTTTTTGCAATTTCTTTAGGTTTTCCATTAATTTCAACACATATATCAATTAATTGTTGACGTGTTAAACTAATTTCATCCCCTTTGTCTGAATTAGAAATTGCCATTTCTCTAATCTTATCAAAAAATTCGTTCTTTTTTGATTCAGGTACCAAATTTAAAAGGTCATTAGGATTTTCCTTAAAAAATTTGATGATGTTACTCATATAGATTTCAACATCTATATTCATATTAATATATTTTAATTGTTATTAATCGTCTCCTTCTAAATCCCACATTCCCTTACCAACTTGAGTAGCAATCCTTTTAATTTCATCAGGAACTACAATGTTATCACTTCCTTTTAAGTTAATGAACGTCAAGTTTGGTAAACCAGCAATACATGCCGGAATCGTTGTCATCTTAGTATTATTGTGTAATGAAAGGAATCTAAGACTCTTTATCTCACAAATAGAATCCGGTATTGATTCTACACAATTTTCCAATAGTAAAAATTCCAATTGTTTAAATCTTTTAATATCTTCCGGTATTCTAATGATAATACCATTATTTTCCTTATTGATAATTTGAAAATCTTTAAGTGTATCAGGTAAATATTTGAATACATCATCAAATCCGTATAAC
>Ga0214919_10007101_pt1 | contig 15215 bp, 6 predicted proteins | sample LL1503_MetaG_FD_177994 | JGI IMG/M metagenome (GOLD analysis project Ga0214919, IMG submission 177994) | Freshwater microbial communities from Lake Lanier, Atlanta, Georgia, United States - LL-1503 | ecosystem: Environmental > Aquatic > Freshwater > Lake | place: USA: Georgia | collected 2015-03-15 | reverse complement strand
CTGGCACTGGCCAGCGAGCGCGAACAACGCTTGGATGCGGATGCGCGCAGCTTACTCACCGATTGGCCCACGTTAAAAGCAGATTACGCGGGTGATGAATTGGTGGTCAAGGTGCGCGACAAAGAAATCCGCAGCAGTTTGGTGACCCGCTCGCTGAGTGGCACACCCGTGCGCAAAGTGGCATTGCCCACGTTTCACGACCATGGCGACATCTTGCAATGGCTGATGCTCGACAACGTACCTGGGCGCTATCCTTACACCGCAGGCACCTTTGCTTTCAAACGAGACAACGAAGACCCGACCCGCATGTTTGCCGGTGAAGGCGATGCTTTCCGCACCAACCGCCGTTTCAAACTGTTGAGCGAAGGCATGCCAGCCAAGCGCCTGTCCACCGCGTTTGATTCGGTCACGCTCTACGGCAACGACCCTGATTTACGGCCTGACATCTACGGCAAAGTCGGTAACTCCGGTGTCAGCATTGCCACGCTAGACGACATGAAAGCCTTGTACGACGGCTTTGACTTGTGTTCTCCTGCAACCAGCGTGTCCATGACCATCAATGGTCCGGCGCCCACGATCTTGGCGATGTTCATGAACACCGCCATCGACCAAAACCTGGACAAATTCCGCGCGGACAAAGGCAGAGAGCCCACGGCCGCCGAAGCCGCAGACATCCGGACTTGGGTGTTGCAAAACGTGCGCGGCACGGTGCAAGCCGACATTTTGAAAGAAGACCAAGGGCAAAACACCTGTTTATTCAGCACTGAGTTTTCGCTCAAGGTCATGGGCGACATCGCGCAATATTTTGTCGAGCACCAAGTGCGCAATTTCTACAGCGTATCGATCAGCGGCTACCACATTGCCGAAGCAGGTGCCAACCCGATTTCGCAATTGGCGTTCACGCTGTCCAATGGCTTCACATTTGTCGAAGCCTATTTGGCGCGCGGCATGCACATTGACGATTTCGCGCCCAATTTGTCCTTCTTTTTCAGCAATGGCATGGACCCCGAATACACCGTCATGGGGCGCGTGGCCCGACGGATTTGGGCGATCACCATGAAAGAAAAATACGGTGCCAATGAGCGTTCACAAAAACTCAAATACCATATCCAAACCAGCGGCCGCAGCTTGCATGCGCAAGAGATTCAATTCAACGACATTCGCACCACGCTGCAAGCGTTGATTGCCATTTACGACAACTGCAACAGCCTGCACACCAATGCATTCGATGAAGCCATCACCACACCCACCGAAGAGTCGGTGCGCCGCGCCATGGCCATTCAATTGATCATCAACCGCGAATGGGGTTTGGCCAAAAACGAAAACCCCTCCCAAGGCGCGTTCATCATTGAGGAACTGACCGAACTGGTCGAGGAAGCCGTTCTGTCAGAGTTTGTGGCGATCGCCGAGCGTGGCGGCGTGCTCGGCGCCATGGAAACCGGCTACCAGCGCGGCAAGATCCAAGATGAATCGATGCATTACGAAATGCTCAAGCACACCGGCGAATTGCCGATCATCGGTGTCAACACGTTCAAGTCGCCACACGCCAACGAAGTGCCACCAACCATCGAATTGGCGCGCTCGACCGATGACGAAAAACAAAGCCAGTTACAACGATTGAACACGTTCCATCAGAACCATGCTGATGCAAGCGCGGCCATGCTTCACCGCTTGCAACAAGCTGTGATGGACAACGCCAATGTGTTTGAGGTGTTGATGGATGCCGTGCGAGTGTGTTCGCTCGGACAAATCACCCATGCTTTGTTTGAAGTCGGCGGTCAATACCGTCGAAACATGTGACTTGGCAATTCAGTGACCGCTGCCGAAGCGTTTGCCGCGTGACAAATCCACACCGAGTTGTTTGAGTTTGCGGTACAGGTGGGTGCGCTCTAGTCCGGTTTTTTCTGCCACCCTTGTCATCGAGCCGCCCTCTTGTGCAAGGTGAAATTCAAAATATGCTTTTTCAAAACTGTCTCTGGCTTCGCGCAAGGGGCTGTTGAGGTCAAAGCTTTGCACGGGCTGCAAAGACGCTGGCACCACTGTGGCAACCATGGGGGACGCAGACACCATGCCCGCGCCGCTCAATGCATTGACCGAGGCTTGGGGCGCCGCATGCACCCGGCCTGCACTGACGGATTTGCGATTCAACCCTTGCTCGACGGCTTTGAGCAGTTTTTGCATGGTGATGGGTTTTTCCAAGAAAGCCATGGCGCCGATGCGAGTGGCTTCCACCGCCGTGTCAATCGTGGCGTGGCCACTCATCATGATCACCGGCATGTTGAGCAAGCCCGTCGTGGCCCATTCTTTCAAGAGCGTGACGCCGTCGGTGTCTGGCATCCAAATATCGAGTAACACCAAATCGGGCTGCAGTGACGCGCGGATGGACCTGGCCTCGGCAGCGTTCATGGCCAGTTCGACCTGATGCCCTTCGTCATTGAGGATTTCAAATAAAAGATCGCGAATACCAAGTTCGTCGTCCACTACCAGGATAGTTGCCATGCGCGTGTGTCAGTTCAGTTGTCGTGAGAGTCTACAAGGCGAAATGATAACGACACTTGCGCGCCGCATACCACATCGTCTTGTGTACGGTTTTTCAATTCGATGCGAGCATTGTGTTCATCGGCAATTTTCTTGACCACCGCCAAACCCAACCCGGTGCCACTGGCTTTGGTGGTGACATACGGCTCGAATGCCCGCTGCAACACGGCATCGCTGAAGCCGGTGCCGTTGTCTTGCACTGTCAACCTGACCCGTTGGGATTGGGGTCGCCACTCGGTCATGACATTCACCTGTGCTTGCGGTATGGCCAAACTGGCATCTTGCGCATTTTGAATCAGGTTGTGCACCACTTGTCGCAACTGCGCAGCGTCACCCATCACCGAAGGCAAATGTGCTTCGAGCTGCCAATGCACAGGGACAAGGGCATTGTCGTTGTCATACAAGGGCATCATTTCGCCGAGCAATTGGTTCAAGTCCAAAGGGTGTAGTCTTGCGGCAGGCAAGCGACCAAAATCACGGAATTCATTGACCAAACGCTGCAAGGCATCAACCTGCTCGACGATGGTTTTCACCGACTTGGTCAGCAGCGCTTGTTCGACCGCGGGCAATTTGCCGTCGAGTTTCATCGCCAAACGTTCTGCCGAAAGTTGAATGGGCGTCAATGGGTTTTTGATCTCGTGGGCCAAGCGACGCGCGACCTCGGTCCATGCTTGCGAACGTTGCGCTGACACAATCTCAGAAATGTCATCGAACACCAGCAACCAATCGCCCTGCGGCAACAATGCGCCACGCGCCACCAGCGTGATTTGCCTGGCGGCCTGCGCAGAAAAATCACGCGCCGTGGCATAGGGCGTGGTATCGAGTTCGTAAGACTGTTCCCAATGGTCGATGCGTGCGGGCTGCTCGGCAGTGATTTCTTCAAACCGGTCGATCACTTGCGAGGCAAAGCCTTCCAAACCGTCCACCTCTTCCAAGCGTTGACCGACATGCACCGACAACGGCAATTTCAATATGCGCGTGGCGCCGGGGTTGATCGACAAAATCACACCCTCACGGTCTAGCAGCACGACACCGGCCGTCAGGTTGTCCAGCATGGTTTGCAAATGGCTGCGCGCCAAGTCAAGCTGCGCCATGCTTTGTTCGACCGACTGTCGGGCTTCAAACAATTGCTGTGTCATTTCCGCAAACGAACGGGTCAAGCCATCGAGCTCGTCCTTGCCCTGCAAAAAGGGTTTGGGGCGCAAATCGCCAGAAGCCACATCGCGCACACCTTCGGCCAACAGCAACAGCGGTCGGGCCAATTGGTTACCCAACAACACGGCCAACAGCACCGCCCCAAACACCGACAAAAACAGACTCAAAGTCAAGGTGCCGATGTACATGCGCTGCAAACCACTTCGTGCCAATGCACGTTCTTGGTATTCGCGGTTGGCTTCGAGCACTGCGCGGGCGTTGTTCACCAGCACCGGCGGCAATTTTTTAACCACCTGCAACACATAGGTTTGCCTGTCTAACTGGAACCCGCTGTCAGGCAATCGATACAACACCTTGAGCCGAGGAAAAGCCTCCAAGTTGCCCGCGTCTTCCAAACCCTCGGTGCGCCAAGTGACCCCCACCGCGCGCACTTGCCGCCATTCAGTGGCCCCCGGGCGCTCCGGTTGCAATGAAAACCCCGATTCGCTCACGCTGGCCACCAACTGCACATTGCCCTGCCACAGGCTGACCTCGGATGCGCTCAATTGCTCGCGTGCTTTTTCCAGCGTGACCGACCATTGGTTGCGCGATGCCTGTGTCATGTTATTGCCTGCATTGCGCACACCAGTGACCAATTCGCTGGCCAAGCTCTCCAAAGTGGATCGACTCAAATTCAAGCCGGCGTCCAGCGCCACTTCCACCTTGTTGTCAAACCAGACTTCGATGGAGCGGGTCACAAATTGGTAAGAAACGGCATATATCAAGATGCCCGGCAAGATACCCACCAATGCAAAAATCGCGGCCAGCCTGATCAGCAAACGGCTGCCGAATTTTTTCTGGCGCAAACGCACCACCAAGCGCCAGCCAATCCAACTGATCACCAGCAACAAGAACACGGCCAGCACGGTATTCAAACCAAACAGCAGCCCGTAGTTCTCTTCGTACACGTCCCAGCGCTGGGTCGCCTGGGTCAGTAAAAACAACAAAATCAACGACACCGAGACCAGGATCGACATGATCACCACCAGCAACCAGCTGCGGTGTCGCAGATCGCTCCAAGGGGTGCGCTGGGTCATTTGGCCAATTCTTCGAGCCGGAAACTGTGGTCGAAGTTGACGTTCCAATCGCTGCTGGCTTGGTTGCCAAACTGCAATGCCTGCGGCAGTTGGCTCAGGTCCAAACGAAAGCGAAGGTCCAAGCGCTGCTTGACATCTTTTTGCAGCACTTGGGGCTCTGCGACTTTCCATCGGTTGATTTTTTGCAACGCCGACATCGCGTCAGTCAAACTGTCGTAACTGTTGCCCAGTGTGACGCCCAAACCGACGCTTTGAACCGGGGTCGCCGACACATGCAAACGCCAGCGCCTTGACAACGGTTGGTAGGTCAAACGGAAATAGCGTTCAACCAGCGATATTTTTTTGTCATACCAATACCAGCGCTCACGCATGACTTCGGCTTGCAGCACAAAGGTCAGCGGCAAACCACGCCCAAGGGCGTCTTCCAAACCGGGGGACAAAGAAAAATCGAGGGTGGCGTTCAAATACACACCATCGTCACCACGCTCTAGCACCGGGTCGGTCAATTGCACTGCCGATTGCGCAAACGCTGGTTGTAGAAACATGCCCAGCACACACCCCAAACACCACACGATCGACAAAAGCAACGATCGCTGTCTGAGGCCGACTGTTTCACGCATGTTATTGTTTTTCCAGCAAAGCATAAAAGAATCCGTCGTGCTCCTTGGGCAGATTGTCAGAGACAGCGCCGCCGCTGGCCGCCAGACCGGGCAATAAATGCCCTGGTGACGGCAATAAGACGGCGTCACTGTTGTTTCCAAGAAACGCTTGTATCTGATCCTCGCCTTCTGCGCGGAACAAAGAACAGGTGCAATATAACAAGCGTCCGCCGGACCGCAGGGTGGGCCACAGCGCGTTGAGCAGCTGTCGCTGGGTATTGGCCAAGGCACCCATGTCAGTTGGACGACGCAACCACGGTATGTCAGGGTGTCTGCGCACAATGCCCGACGCGGTGCAAGGGGCGTCCAGCAAGATCGCATCCCACGCTTGACCGTCCCACCAATCGGCGGGGCGTGCGGCATCGGCACAGCGCACATCGGCTTGCAACCGCAAACGTTGTAAATTCTCACGCACACGTTGGCAACGGGCTTCATCGACATCGATGGCCACCAGATCAAGGTCTGACATTTCCAACAAATGCGCGGTCTTGCCACCCGGCGCGGCACAGGCGTCGAGCACTCTCCATCGTTGCCCGCCTTTCACCAAGGCGTTTGCCAACAGCAAAGGCGCAGCGAGTTGCGCGCCCGGGTCTTGCACCGAAAACCAGCCTTGGCTGAAACCTTCCAGTGCTTGCACTGGCCGCGCCTGCCGCAGCACCAAACCACTGTCGCCGCACCGGTCGGTTTCTATGCCTTGCGCTTGCCAGATGGCTTGCAGCGAGGCCACCGTCTGCTCTCGCCGATTGACGCGCACGGCCATGGGTGCGGCTTGTTGACTGGCACTCAGCACCGCTTGCCAATGCACAGGGTGGTCTTGTTGAATGGCTTTGACCCACCAATCGGGATGGTTCCAACGCGCCGAGGATTGCGTGTTCGTTTTGTCAAGCCAAGTGGTTCGCTCTCTGTCAAACCGACGCACACAGGCATTGATGAACGCCGCTTGTGCGCGGGTGGCAGGATCGCGCTTGGCGGCTTCGACCAATTGGTTCACCAATGTGTGCATCGGGTACATGGCCTGCTCGACTGGCAATGCCAGCGCCAAGCCCACGCACAACAAATCATCCACCGGCGCAGGCGGTGCGCGCTGCACCAAGGCTTGTTGGATGGCCAGTGTGCGGCCCCATTGGCGTAACACCGCGAACAACAACGCTTGCGTGGCGGGCCTGACCGACACGGGTAAGTTGGCCAAGGCCTGCACATGGTTACGACCTTGACGCACAGCCCGCAAGGCTTTGGCACAGGCTTGCAATTGCTGCCACAAAGGCGGCGCCAAAGCAGCACCGACTTCACGCGCAGGCAAGTTCGTCACAACGGGGTTGCCGGTTGGAATTGAAACAACTTGGCCAGTAACGCGGCTGGGTATTGGGCAATCGCCTCGTTGTATTCGGCAATGGCGGCGTTGAAACGCCCCAACTCTGGCTGAACCAGCAGGTCAAGTTCCAACCATCGCTGTTTCAAATTCTGCGGGATGTTGATGTAATAAACGTCAGGGTGAATCAAAGCCGCCCAAGCGTCTTGGAGTTCAGCTGCCGCATCGTGCAACGCTTGTGCACTGTCTTCTTCCAGCGTGTGCGACTGCATGCGTGCCAGCGCCACGGTGGACAGCCCGGCGGCCACTTGCAAACGGGTCCAGTGGCTGTGACCCAAATCGGAATTGCCGGGGTTGTCCCATAACTGAGGCGCGTTGGCCGCGGCTGTCACCGCCTGTTGCACCACGTCTTGGTATTCGAGCAACACGGCTTGCAATGGACCAAACTGCTGTTTGATCTGCGCACGCAATCTCACCAGCCTGTTGTAAGCCCCCAGTGCCCAAAACACCAGCAACGCACAAGCTATCCAGAACCAGCGCGACAGCAACATGATGAACAGCGATGCCCAGCAGGCTCGACCAGCGTAACTGGGCCCCCAAGTATGGGGGCCCGGTTACTCAGTCTGCTGGTGTCTCTTCGTTACTGCCTTCTTGCTGTTGCGCCAAGGCGAGCTCTTCGGCTTCGTTCTCGGCGATGGCACGGCGCTCGGCCTCGTCCATCAAGTCCTTGGCTTTGCGGGCCTTGTGATAGGCCATGCCAGAACCGGCAGGGATGAGTCGGCCAACGATGACGTTCTCTTTCAAGCCACGCAATTCGTCGCGTTTGCCCATGATGGCGGCTTCGGTCAACACGCGCGTGGTTTCTTGGAAGGACGCGGCACTGATGAAGCTGTCGGTGGACAAGGACGCTTTGGTGATACCCAACAACAAGTTGGTGTAAGTCGCAGGCATCTTGCCTTCGGCCAACAACGCTTCGTTGGTGTTGAGCATTTCTGAACGTTCGATTTGTTCACCGCTGATGTAGTTGGTATCGCCCACGTTATCGACCACCACACGGCGCAACATCTGGCGAACAATCACTTCAATGTGCTTGTCGTTGATCTTCACACCTTGCAAGCGGTAAACGTCTTGCACTTCGTCCACGATGTAACGCGCCAACTCTTCGATGCCCAGCAAACGCAAAATGTCTTGCGGGTCTGCTGGTCCGTCGACAATGCTTTCGCCTTTGTTGACCACCTGGCCTTCGTGCACCACGATGTTTTTCTCTTTGGGGATCAGTTCTTCCCAGACCTTGCCTTCCGGGTCGGTGATCTGCAAACGGATCTTGCCTTTGGTTTCCTTGCCGAAAGACACGGTGCCGGTCATCTCGGCCAGAATGCCTTTGTCCTTCGGTGAACGGGCTTCGAACAACTCGGCCACACGCGGCAAACCGCCGGTGATGTCACGGGTTTTCTGACCTTCCACAGGAATGCGCGCCAGCACCTCGCCTGGGCCCACGTCTTGTCCATCACGCACTTGAATCAGTGCGCCGACTTGGAAGCCAATGGTCACCGAATGGTCGGTGCCGGGGATCTTCACTTCCTTGCCGGAGGCATCGATCAACTTGACCTGCGGACGCACGACTTTGGTCGAACCGCGACGCTTGGGATCGATCACCACCAAAGTGGAAAGGCCGGTGACTTCGTCCAATTGCTTGGCAACCGTCAAGCCTTCTTCCACGTTTTCGAATCGAACTTGACCCGCGAACTCGGTGATCACAGGGCGTGTCAGCGGATCCCAGTTGGCCAATATGGTGCCAGCCTTGATGCTCTGGTCAGGCTTGATCGCCAGAATGGCGCCATAAGGCACTTTGTGGCGTTCACGCTCGCGGCCTTGTTCGTCATGGATGACGATTTCGCCAGAGCGGGAAATGACCACCAATTCGCCTTTGCTGTTGGTGACATAACGCATGGTGGCGTTAAAGCCAATCACACCGTTAGATTTGGCGTCGACGCTGGAGGCGACGGCCGCACGTGAAGCCGCACCACCGATGTGGAAAGTACGCATGGTCAGCTGTGTACCGGGTTCACCGATGGATTGCGCCGCGATCACGCCGACAGCTTCACCCACGTTGACCAGGCCGCCACGGCCCAAATCACGGCCATAACACTTGGCGCACAAACCAAAACGTGTTTCGCAATTGAGTGCGGTTCGCACTTTGATTTCGTCCACACCCAAGAGTTCGATGTCGTCGATCAAGTCTTCGTCCAACATGTCGCCAGCGGGCACCAAGACCTCGCGTGTTTCAGGGTGCACCACATCTTCGGCAACGGTGCGACCCAACACACGGTCACGCAAAGATTCGATGACTTCACCACCCTCCACAATGGCGCGCATCAACTGACCGTTGCTGGTGCCGCAGTCTTCTTCGATCACCACCAAGTCTTGGGTCACGTCAACCAAACGGCGGGTCAGGTAGCCAGAGTTAGCGGTTTTGAGCGCCGTGTCGGCCAGACCTTTTCGTGCACCGTGGGTAGAGATGAAGTACTGCAACACGTTCAGGCCTTCGCGGAAATTGGCCGTGATCGGTGTTTCGATGATCGAGCCATCCGGCTTGGCCATCAAGCCACGCATGCCAGCGAGCTGACGGATTTGCGCGGCAGAACCACGGGCACCCGAGTCAGCCATCATGTAGATGGAGTTGAACGATTCCTGCTCAACTTCATTGCCATGGCGGTCCACGGTTTTCTCTTTGCGCAATTGGTCCATCATGACTTTGGACACGGCGTCACCGGCCTTGCCCCAAATGTCAACCACTTTGTTGTAGCGCTCGCCAGAGGTCACCAGACCCGACACATATTGCTGCTCAATGTCTTTGACTTCTTTTTCTGCGCTTTCAATGATGGCGTGCTTTTCAAATGGCACCAACATGTCATCGATGCAAATCGAGATACCAGCGCGTGTGGCCAAACGGAAACCGTTTTGCAACAGCTTGTCAGCGAACACCACAGTTTCTTTCAAACCGCATTTGCGGAACGAGGTGTTGATGAGTTTGGAAATTTCTTTCTTCTTCAGCGCCTTGTTCAAGTGGCTGAAAGGCAAACCGCGCGGCAAGATTTCAGACAACAGCGCACGGCCCACGGTGGTTTCCACCAGTGATGTGCTGCTGGAGAATTCGCCGGTGACTTTGTCTTTGGTCCATTCGGTCATGCGCACCGTGATCTTGGCCGTCAGCTCGACCACGCCAGCGTCCAAAGCGCGCTGCACTTCGCCGATGTCGGCGAACACCAAACCTTCGCCTTTGCCGTTGATGCGTTCGCGGGTCGTGTAGTACAAGCCCAGCACCACGTCTTGTGAAGGCACGATAGACGGTTCACCATTGGCAGGGAACAGCACGTTGTTGGAGGCCAGCATCAATGTGCGGGCTTCCATTTGGGCTTCCACTGACAACGGAATGTGCACCGCCATTTGGTCGCCGTCAAAGTCAGCATTGAAGGCCGAGCAAACCAAGGGATGCAATTGAATCGCCTTGCCTTCGATCAAGATAGGTTCGAAAGCTTGGATGCCCAAGCGGTGAAGCGTGGGTGCACGGTTGAGCAACACGGGGTGCTCTTTGATGACCTCTTCCAAAATGTCCCACACCACCGGTGTGCCGGCTTCAACTTCTTTCTTGGCTGCTTTGATGGTGGTGGCAATGCCCATCAACTCCAGCTTGCTGAAGATGAAAGGTTTGAACAATTCCAAAGCCATGAGCTTGGGCAAACCGCACTGGTGCAGTTTGAGGGTAGGTCCCACGGTGATGACAGAACGGCCGGAGTAGTCGACACGCTTGCCCAACAAGTTTTGGCGGAAGCGGCCCGACTTGCCTTTGATCATGTCGGCCAATGACTTGAGTGCACGCTTGTTGGCACCGGTCATGGCTTTGCCACGGCGACCGTTGTCCAGCAAACTGTCCACCGCTTCTTGCAACATGCGCTTTTCGTTGCGGGCGATGATCTCAGGCGCATTCAGCTCCAGCAAGCGACGCAAGCGGCTGTTGCGGTTGATGACGCGACGGTACAAGTCGTTCAAGTCGGAGGTGGCGAAACGACCACCGTCCAACGGCACCAGAGGACGCAAATCGGGCGGCAACACAGGCAACACCGACAACACCATCCACTCGGGTTTGATACCGGATTTTTTGAAGGCTTCCAGCACCTTCAAACGCTTGGCGTTTTTCTTGATCTTGATTTCAGAACCGGTCAAATCGTTGCGGAGTTTTTCAATCTCCATGTCGATTTCCATGCTCTCGAGCAAATCACGAACACCTTCTGCGCCCATCTTGGCTTGGAACTCGTCGCCGAGTTCAATGCGCTTGGCTTCGTACTCGTCCTCGGTCATGATCGCGTACTTCTTCAGCGAGGTCATGCCAGGGTCGGTCACGACATACGCTTCGAAATACAACACGCGTTCGATGTCACGCAAGGTCATGTCCAGCACCAAACCCAAACGGCTGGGCAGGGATTTCAAGAACCAGATGTGGGCGCAAGGCGCGGCCAAATCGATGTGGCCCATGCGGTCGCGACGCACTTTGGTTTGTGTGACTTCAACGCCGCACTTCTCGCAAATCACGCCACGGTGTTTCAGGCGTTTGTATTTGCCGCACAAGCATTCGTAGTCCTTGATAGGGCCGAAAATTTTGGCGCAAAACAAACCGTCACGCTCGGGCTTGAAGGTACGGTAGTTGATGGTTTCTGGCTTTTTGACTTCGCCAAATGACCAAGAGCGGATTTTTTCCGGGGAAGCGAGTCCGATTTTGATGGCATCGAAATGCTCATCCGGTGTGAACTGCTTAAAGAGGTCGAGTAATGATTTCATGAACGCTCCAACTCAATATCGATACCCAATGAACGGATTTCTTTGACCAACACGTTGAACGATTCGGGCATGCCCGCCTCGATCGCGTGCTCGCCTTTGACGATGCTTTCGTACACCTTGGTGCGTCCTTGCACATCGTCGGATTTGACGGTGAGCATTTCTTGCAATGTGTAAGAAGCGCCATAGGCCTCGAGTGCCCACACCTCCATCTCGCCAAAGCGCTGTCCACCGAACTGCGCCTTGCCGCCCAAAGGTTGTTGTGTGACCAAGCTGTAAGGGCCGGTCGAGCGTGCGTGCATCTTGTCGTCGACCAAGTGGTGCAGCTTGAGCACGTGCATGTAACCCACGGTGGTGGGTCGGTCAAATGCGTCGCCAGTACGGCCATCGAACAAATGCGCCTGTGTGCGCGCTGGTGTCAGACCTTTGGCTTGCACCACGGTGTCCGGATACGCCAGTTTCAACATGGCACGGATGTCTTCTTCCGATGCGCCATCAAACACCGGTGTCGCAAACGGCACGCCCAGCGACAGGTTGTGCGCCATTTCCTTGATGTCTTTGTCTGCCATCTTGGCCAAGTCTTCTTTGTGGCCCGTGGTGTTGTACAAAGTCTCGAGGAAGCCGCGGATTTCAGCAGCTTTGGCTTCTTCTTGCATCATGTGACCGAGTTGCTCGCCAATGCCTTTGGCCGCCCAGCCCAAGTGCACCTCCAGCACCTGACCCACGTTCATGCGCGAGGGCACGCCCAAGGGGTTGAGCACGATGTCAACTGGGGTACCGTCCGCCATGTAAGGCATGTCTTCAACCGGCACAATTTTGGAAACCACGCCTTTGTTGCCGTGGCGTCCCGCCATCTTGTCGCCGGGTTGCAAGCGCCGCTTGACCGCCAAATACACCTTGACCATTTTCAACACGCCTGCAGGCAATTCATCGCCTTGGGTGAGTTTCTTGCGCTTTTCTTCAAACGCCAGATCAAAACTGTGACGGGTTTGTGCCAATGCGTTTTTGATCGATTCCAACTGCGAAGCCACGTCTTCGTCGGCGGGACGGATGTCAAACCAATGGAATTTTTCGACAGCGGCCAAATAGTCTTTGTCGATCTTCGTGCCCTTGGGCAGTTTGTTCGGCCCGCCGTTGGCCACTTTGCCCAAGAGCAATTTGTGGATACGGTCGAATGCATCGGCTTCAACGATACGCAACTGGTCATTCAAATCCAGTCGGAAGCGTTTGAGTTCATCGTCAATGATTTGTTGTGCGCGCTTGTCACGCACAATGCCTTCGCGTGTGAAGACTTGCACATCGATGACGGTGCCTTGCGAACCTTGGTCAACTCGCAAAGACGTGTCTTTCACATCGGATGCTTTTTCACCGAAGATGGCGCGCAAGAGTTTTTCTTCCGGGGTCAAGGTGGTCTCACCTTTGGGTGTGACCTTGCCGACCAACACATCGCCGGGTTGCACTTCTGCACCCACAAAAATGATGCCGGATTCGTCCAAGCGATTGAGTTGCTGCTCTGCCAAATTCGGAATGTCGCGGGTGATTTCCTCCGCACCCAATTTGGTGTCGCGTGCCATCACCACGAGTTCTTCGATGTGGATCGAGGTGTAACGGTCTTCGGCCACGACCCGCTCAGAAATGAGGATCGAGTCTTCGAAGTTGTAACCGTTCCATGGCATGAACGCGACCAACATGTTTTGACCCAAAGCCAATTCGCCCAGATCGGTGGAAGCACCGTCAGCGATCACATCGCCTTTGGACAACTTGTCACCGCGCTTGACGATGGGACGTTGGTGAATGTTGGTGTTTTGGTTAGAACGCTGGTATTTGATGAGGTTGTAAATGTCCACACCGACTTCACCGGCTTGGGTTTCAGCGTCATTGACACGCACCACGATGCGGGTGGCGTCGATGTAGTCCACCACGCCGCCGCGCAAAGCGGTGACCACCGTACCAGAGTCAATCGCGGCCACACGCTCGATGCCTGTGCCGACAAATGCTTTTTCAGGGCGCAGCACCGGCACTGCCTGACGTTGCATGTTTGCACCCATCAACGCGCGGTTGGCGTCATCGTGCTCCAGGAATGGCACCAAAGATGCCGCCACAGACACGATCTGCGCCGGTGACACGTCCATGTATTGCACACGTTCTTTGCTGCACAAAATGGATTCGCCTTTTTCGCGGGCTGACACCAGGTCGCCGGTCAAGCGGTCTTCTTTGTCGAGCGTGGCGTTGGCCTGTGCAATCACGTACTTGGCTTCTTCGATCGCCGAGAGGTAATCGATTTCGCGCGTGACTTGACCGTCATGCACACGGCGGTAAGGGGTTTCAATGAAACCGTATTCGTTGAGTCGCGCATACAACGACAACGAGTTGATCAAGCCAATGTTCGGTCCTTCAGGTGTTTCAATTGGACACACACGGCCGTAATGGGTCACGTGCACGTCGCGGACTTCAAAGCCGGCGCGCTCGCGTGTCAAACCGCCCGGGCCCAGTGCAGAGACGCGACGCTTGTGCGTGATCTCAGACAAGGGATTGGTCTGGTCCATGAACTGAGACAACTGTGACGCGCCAAAAAATTCTTTGAGCGCCGCAGAGATGGGCTTGGAGTTGATCAAGTCATGCGGCATCAGGGGCTCTTGCTCAGCCTGACCCAAACGCTCTTTCACGGCTTTTTCGATGCGTGCCAAGCCAGTGCGGTATTGGTTTTCAGCCAGTTCGCCGACGCAACGCACGCGGCGATTGCCCAAGTGATCGATGTCATCGACTTCACCACGGCCATTGCGCAAATCCACCAAAATTTTGACCACGGCCAAAATGTCTTCGTTGTTCAACACCATGGGGCCAGTGGACTCATCGCGACCGACTCGGGCGTTGAATTTCATGCGGCCGACACGTGACAAATCGTAGGTGTCAGGGTTGTAGAACAAACGCTGGAACAGTGCTTGCACTGCGTCTTCGGTGGGCGGCTCGCCAGGACGCATCATGCGGTAGATGGCCACGCGCGCGGCAAACTCGTCGGCGGTTTCATCGATGCGCAATGTTTGGGAAATGTAGGCGCCTTGGTCCAACTCGTTGGTGTAAATGCATTGCAATGCTTGCACGCCGCTTGAGCGCAGCTTTTTCAACAGCACTTCAGTCAACTCATCGTTGGCCTTGGCGATGATTTCGCCGGTCTCTTCGTCAACGATGTTGCGAGCCACCACACGGCCAATCAAAAAGTCTTCAGGCACGCTGATATGGGTGGTGCCAGATTGTTCGAGATCGCGGGTGTGGCGCGCGGTGATGCGCTTGTCTTTGGCCACCACCACGTTGCCGCTTTTGTCGGTGATGTCAAAGCGCGCGACTTCGCCACGCAAACGCTCGGCGACAAATTCCATTTGTGCGCCGCTGTCCATCAAGCGGAAATTGTCATTGACAAAGAAGTTGGCCAAGATGGCCTCAGGCGTCAAGCCGATGGCTTTGAGCAAAATGGTGACGGGCATTTTGCGGCGGCGGTCAACGCGGAAATACAAAATGTCTTTCGGGTCAAATTCGTAATCCAACCATGAGCCACGGTACGGAATGATGCGGGCTGAAAACAGCAATTTGCCCGAGCTGTGTGTTTTGCCTTTGTCGTGCTCAAAGAACACACCGGGTGAACGGTGC
>Ga0214919_10007100_pt1 | contig 15216 bp, 7 predicted proteins | sample LL1503_MetaG_FD_177994 | JGI IMG/M metagenome (GOLD analysis project Ga0214919, IMG submission 177994) | Freshwater microbial communities from Lake Lanier, Atlanta, Georgia, United States - LL-1503 | ecosystem: Environmental > Aquatic > Freshwater > Lake | place: USA: Georgia | collected 2015-03-15 | reverse complement strand
TAAGGGAGATACCTTTGAAAAAGGTTTCCATTTTTGCAATACTTTTCCTAAAAGTATGTTTTGCAATACTTTTCCTAAAAGTATGTTTTGCAATACTTTTCCTAAAAGTATGTTTTGCAATACTTTTTTAAAAGTATATTGTAAGGATGTCCGATCTCGACTGTAATAAAATTATGTGTAAGTATAAATTAAACTCAAAAGAGGATGCAAAAAAGTGGCTCCTTAAAAATCACCCGGACAAGGGTGGCAATATGGACTCGGGTGTATTCACCGATGTGACAAAATGTTTCCAAGAGCGTGAGTTTTGTTCTGGCACAAAGAAGAAGAATGAGGCAAAAGATGTGAATATAACTGCTGCTGATAGAGCTACTATGAGAGAAAAGATTTATACCTGTATGCGCCAAACGGAAAACTGGAGTAAAATACTTAAAACACAACGTTTTGACAATGATAGTTTTAATGAAAGTGCGGTTATTGAGGCCATTCACGATTCTTCGCCCAAGTTAGAACAATTGCTGCGTATTATTAAGCAAGTCGATGAGAATGATATGCGGGAGCACGGCAAGTTATTTAAGCATTTTATCTTTTCCGATGTGAAAGCCGGTGGGTATGGAGCAAAAATACTGGCCTCGGCTTTTATTGCCGTGGGCTATACTAATTTGCTAGAGGCGCGGAATACAGAGGGGCGGAAAAGCGTCCAATTGGTTTTGGCAAAGGCTACTCCAGCGGAGCGAAGCAATGCCTTTTGTATTTTATCCTCGTCCACCCTTTTTGAATCGTCTTTAAATCAAAAACTAAAGAAGCGGATCCTGCAGACCTATAATAAACGCCCAGAGAATATTCACGGAGAAGAGATGCGGTTTATTATTCTGGATAGCGGCTTTAAAGAGGGGATTGATTTATTTGATGTGAAGTATGTTCATATTTTTGAACTGTCGATGACGATTGCGGATTTAAAACAGACGGTGGGGCGTGCGACGCGGACGTGTGGGCAAAAAGGTCTGAACTTTGAACCGAACGTGGGGTGGCCTTTGTATGTGTATAATTACTATATCGCCATTCCGGAGGAGATTAAAGACCTCTTTCAGGCGACAGATAAAGAATTATTAGATGTGGGAGATAGTGAGTTTATCTTTAAGAATAAAGACAAGTTGAAGGACGCAACGATGCTGTATAGCAAGTTTGATAAAGCGATGGTGAACTTATCGGAACAGCTGTATAAGTTGGCGCCCGTGTTTTCAGTGGATTTTGAACTGACTAAGAATATTCATAAGATGGAGGATATTACATACCTATATGAAGGGGAATCAAACTCGGATACAGATACAGATACAGATACAGATACAGATGATGATGACAAAGTATTAGCTGTTCGTAAAGGCGGAGCCCGCCGTGTTAAGCCGACTGCAATGGGGTCTTTACGTATTAAACCGACTGCAAGCGGAATTGCGTGTTCCGGCAAATGTGGCCTCCGCTCAACAAAAGATATTCCTGCTACTGTCAGCTTTCTGAAAGAGGTATACTTGCGCAATAAACATAATAGAAATGCTCTGCCGAAGAAGCATCCGCGTGAATATTTATGTGCGTATATGAAACAGAGCCCGGCCTATTGTGAGCAATTGAATAGCGAATGGGTGAGACGGGCGGCCTCGGTGCCGAAGATGATGGAGGAGAAGATGCATACAAAGAGTAAAAGGAACACGCCTTCGGCTAGGATCACGCCTTCGGCTAGTAAAAGTAAAAGTAAAAAGATCACGCCTTCGGCTAATAAAAGTAAAAGTAAAGAGAAGCCTTCGGCTACGCGCAAGCGTAAATATAAGTTAGTCTTTACGGACACACCTATCGAGTTGTCAAAAGAAGTGATGAAGGAATTAGATTTGGTGCCGATCGAAGAGCCTGTAGATATAAATAAATATGCGATTGTGGAATACAAAGGGCACGTGGAGCCGGCTATGAAACAAAAAATACCGGGACCGCCACTGCGGAAGTTGAACTTTGCGAAAATGCGGGATTTTATTAAGACCAACTATGCGAAGGATTTTACGTGGCCGCCGTATAAAATAGAAAATAAATGTGGGGGTTCTATGAGCGGTGGTGCCATACCCGGTGATAGAGAGTTTACTGCAGCGGAACAAGCTTATGGTCCTGGTGGCAGTAGAGGTATTAATGCAGATGAAATAATGGATTATGATACGACGGCCCGTCAGCCACAGGGTTTACCTAAAGAAACACAATTACCTGATTCAGTATTTGAATCTTCAGGATTAGATGAAGCTAGTAATATAAATTATGATTATCCAAAACCTATGAAAGGTGGTAGTTGGTTTTCTTTACCTGGCGATCAAGAATACATACAAGATCAAGAAGCCTACGGCAATGGTATGAACCAAGGTGGGAAAGATATTGTCTATCAAGAAAGTAATTCGTTTTCACAAGACAGACCGTGTGTTGACAGTGGTTCTCGTTATTCGGATAAAGGGGTTACTCCCGTGGATGAACCAAGTGATACGGCGTATAACCAAACGGGCGCAGGTGCAGGTGGCGCTAGTCGCGCTATGACATTAAATCCATCGCAAGATTTTGTGAGACATTTTTTTACACCGGAATCGCCATATAAAGGTATGCTCTTGTGGCACTCCGTAGGAACAGGCAAATGTCACGCTATAGACACGCCTATTTTGCTGCACGATGGAACAGTTAAAATGGTGCAAGATGTTTTAATTGGCGATAAGTTGATGGGTGACGATTCTAAACCTAGAACGGTTTTATCACTTGCTAAAGGACAAGATATACTCTATGATATTATTCCGACCAAGGGTGAGAAATACACTGTAAACTCCGAGCATATTTTATGCTTAAAATATTCTGGTTCAGGTTCGATTAGTCACGTCCCTGCTAGACAAGCTAATTTACCTTATAAAGCTGCGCATATTGATAATAAAACCGTGAAAATTAAGACTAGTTCATTTGCCACGAGAGAAGAGGCGGAAAATTATTTGAGTCAGTTTACGGAAGAAGATCGTATAGTAGAAATAGAAGTTAAAGATTATTTGAAACTGTCACCAAGTCTGCAGAGAGATCTTAAAGGCTACCGTAAAGGTGTCGAGTTTTCTTCAAAACCTCTTGAGTTTGATCCGTATATTATAGGGTTGTGGTTGGGGGATGGGTCTAAACGTGGACCTGTAATAACCTCACAAGATTCAAAAATACTTAAATACTTAATGACAGAATTACCACAATATGGGTTACAATTGAATCATCAATCTAAATACGATTATCGCATATCCTCTGATGGTTCTATAGATAAAAAGGGCTCATTACATTGCAATCCATTCTTAAATGCACTTAAAAAATATGATTTAATTAACAATAAACATATTCCGTTTGATTTTAAGTGCAATGATCGTTATAACCGATTGCAGCTCTTAGCAGGTTTAATTGATACTGATGGTTCTTATTCTGTTAAAGATAAATGTTATGAAATAACTCAAAAGTCTACTGTATTAGCGAATGACATTTTATTTTTAGCGCGTTCATTGGGTTTTGCTGCTTATAGCAAGAAATCTAATAAATCGTGGACATATAAAGGCGTTAAAAACACAAACGAGTACAATCGAATGGTTATTTCTGGAGATGGATTAGAAGATATTCCAGTTAAAATAACACGAAAAATAGCTGTGGCGAGATGTCAAGTCAAAGATACCTTAATTACAGGTATCCGTATTGAAAAAAACACCGACTGTGGTGATTATTATGGGTTTACATTAGATGGTAACTGTCGGTATTTATTGGGTGATTTTACCGTGACACATAATACTTGCTCGGCAGTTGCAGTGGCAAGTTCCTCCTTCGAACAAGCCGGTTATACAATTTTATGGGTCACGCGAACCACCTTAAAAAGCGACGTCTATAAGAATATCTTCGACGATGTGTGTCACACTATTTTGGCGGAGAAAATGCGGAAGGAGGGGTTGAAAATACCCGATAAAAATCGGCGTCGGCTTCTCAGTGATAGCTGGATTGAGCCCATTAGTTATAGAACGTTTAGTAACTTGCTGGATGCCAAGCCGGGTAGCCCGCACAAGTTGCGGCAAATGCTGGAAAAACGCAATGGTCCAGGCGATATTTTGAGAAAGACCTTGATTGTCATTGACGAAGCCCACAAACTCTATGGCGGGGATTTGAAGGCAAGTGAGCGACCGAAAATGGCAGTAATGGAGCGGTGGTTACGCGAGAGTTATGCAAAATCGGGTCCGGACTCGGCACGCCTGCTCATTATGACAGCGACGCCCTTTACAGACAGCCCGATGGAAATGTTTAAACTCATCAATTTGTGTAAAGAAGACCAGGCGGAGCATATTACGACCGATCCCGCGGAGTTTAAGGCGACCTATATGAGCAAAGAGGACGTGATAACCAGTAAGGGCTCGAAGGCGCTGGCGAACAGTCTTTCAGGCTATATTAGTTATTTAAACAGGGAAAATGACCCGACGCAATTCGCCCAGCCGATTATGATTGAAGTGCCCGCAATTATGTCCCACGTGGAAGACACGGATTTGCGCGACCATTTTTATAGCAGTGGCGAAGATAAGAAGGAGGCGAGAGCCGAGGACAAAGATGTAATGTTTTTGGTGAAGGAACAATTAAAGGCAAAGAAAGCTAAAGCCAAGCAAGATATGAAGGACTTTAAAGAAGAGCTGAAAACAGTAAAGAAGACCAGTAAAAACGTGATTAAAGAGAGAAAATCCAAGTGCAAGACTATTAAGAATAAAGCGGACAAGGCGGAATGCGCTAAGACGATTGAGGAGGAAGAAGGGGAGAAGTTAGCAAGACTTTTGGAGAAGGTTCAAGCAAATATTGCTAAGCTGAAAGCGGAACTGGAGGAGATGAAAAAGAAACCGGCGAAGAATGCGAAGAGAGATGTCAAAGAACAACTGGAACTGCTTAAGAGACGCTTGCTGCAAGAATCGATGTTGGTAAAACGGTGTAAGAGTATTAAGATGAAGAGAAAAACGAAAAAATACTTGAGATGATGTGAAATGTGAACTTATAGGAATGCGAATGTAATAAAATAATTTGTAAATATTTATTTTATTATAACTATTGTTTTGAAGAAGACTATTTTGTTAGTATTTTATTTGCAGAGTGTCTTTCTACTTCTATTTATATTTTTATATACCTTATTTTCGGTAACAAACGGTTGTATGTATAGTTTGGCAATGGTGTTATTAGGGTGTAACGTTTCACACTCTAAGTTATTAACACTCATTATTCCATGTTCTTTTTGTAATACATTATACAGTATCTCGCCTGAATACTTCACTTTCTTAACTTTATTGGACACATCTAAAAACCGATACGCTGGCACCAGTTGACCTTGAAACATGATGAGATGATCTTTCGACATTACCGTCATTTTATTAGGATAGTTTAGACCGATAGAATCTTTTGGAAAGCATATTAAATAATTATCAAAAGTAATTGTCTGCGTGATATGAAGAATTTGTAGTTTATTAATAGTATGGATTAGTTTATCGAGTTTATCAATTGGTACGATACCTTGATCGGTTTTAATAGGTGTGCCCGCAGGAAAACAAATATTTGATACAGCTGGTGTAATAACTTGACAACTTGTATATGGAGGTAAGTTACTTAATGCTGCACACGCCTGAGTTGCCTGTTGAACATTTAAAAATCCTGAAATATATACAGTTAATATAAGACTTCCATCTTTTACACTAACTATTGTTATATTGGATATGGGCACGCCTGCTGTTGTGGCGATGGAGTTTAATGCTGCTTGTTGGAACACAGGATCTGTATTCCAAATATCTACTGATGCCAATGGATATGTATATGATGAAAGTAAATATATTCCCGAAGGGGGTGCGGGTGTAAGGCTGGGTGTAGGAGTGGGTGTAGGTGTTGGTGTGGGGCTCGGTGTAGGTGTAGGAGTGGGTGTAGGTGTTGGTGTAGGAGTAGGAGTAGGAGTAGGAGTAGGAGTAGGAGTAGGAGTAGGAGTAGGAGTAGAAGTAGGAGTAGGAGTAGGAGTAGGAGTAGGAGTAGGAGTAGGAGTAGGAGTAGGAGTAGGAGTAGGAGTAGGGCTCTGTCCTAATGGTGCTATTTGCAGATACATGCTGTAATCATGTGCAGTATTCCAATTCCAAAATCGTTTTGTTACAGTATTAGAATAAGCATTAGTATTGTCTACAAAAGTAACTCCCGCAGTATTATTGGTAACAGTTATCGAAACATTAGCATTAGTATATGGAGAGGAGTTAAATACACTACATGCATTAGTTAACAAATTAATATTAACATTTTCTCCATAATTAGTGCCATCATAATCAACAATACTGCATTGTGAAAATAGAGTTGAAATTGCAGTTGAATTAGGATTATTTATTGTAAAATAAAGTGACTGATACGAAGTGGTATTATTATAAAGAAAATTTATTGGCAAGTAACGTATGTCTGTATTAGTCGACTGTATTGAATACTTAATATAATTATTAGTATTTGTACTGTTAGAAATATTTGCGAATGGAATTGTATTTGGTGGGGTAGGTGGGGAAATTGATGTGGGTGGGTTGGTTCCATCAGGGTCCGTGGTTAAATAAATAGACACTACTTGACCTTTAGTTTGAGATGCAGGTGATAAAGTATAATAAATAGTTATATCGAAATCAGAAACATCATCTCCCATATATAATATTATAATATATGGTTATATAAATATTAAAAAAGTGATTATTTTAAAAGTAATTATGTAAAATGATATATAATATTTATCATTTTATATTTGTCTAAATATTTTACTGTTTTCCATCTTTATTCTGTATAATTTATTGTAGTAGGACTAGTACAATTAATCCAATAACCTTTATTTGCAGAGAGCGAATACTTTCCTTGGAGGTCTGGGTTTACCTGTGCATATGCATTGTTACTAAACTCATATACTACACTAATAGCTGTATTTGTTTCTATATCACAATTGAAAGAGGACCCTATCATTGACCATCCCGCTAGAAGTGGAAAAGAATTATTTGTGTCTGATGTTTCTATTGTTATTGTAGTAGAACTAGTGCAATTAATCCAATAACCTGTATTTGCAGAGAGCGAATAAATTCCTTGGGTGTCTGGGTTTACCTGTGCATATGCATTGTTACTAAACTTATATACTACATTAATAGCTGTATTTGCACTTATAAAAGAAATGCTAGAGGTTCCTATCATTGACCAACCGATAGGTAGATTTACATTGGTGGGTGATATATTAAAAACTGTTCCTAAATTATATGTACCACCTGAACTCGTCGTGCCATATAAAATGTTATTAGATAAAACTAATCCCACTTGCGGATTGGCGCCATTAGAACCAGTGAAACTATTTAATACGGTTATTGTGTCAGTACCTCCTGCTATAGGTATAGAAAAAACTGTACCTTTTACGTTTGTCCCGCCATTATATGTCGTGCCATATAACTTTGTGTTATCAGACGATAAAATTAACCCCGCGACCGGATTGGCGCCGTTAGTATTAGTGAAACTATCTAATACGGTTATTTTACTACCAATACCTCCTCCTATAGGTATAGAAAAAACTGTACCATAACCTTTTTCCCCGCCGAAAACCGTCGTGCCATATAAAATGTTATTAGATAAAACTAATCCCACTTGCGGATTGGCGCCATTAGAACCAGTGAAACTATCTAATACACTTATTGTACTACCTGTTGCCGTAGATATAGAAAAAACTGTACCTTTTTCGTTTGTCCCGCCATTATATGTCGTGCCATATAAAATGTTATTATATAAAATTAACCCCGCTCCCGGATTGGCGCCATTAGTATTAATGAAACTATCTAATGCGGTTATTGTATCTCCTTCTATAGGTATAGAAAATACTGTACCTTTTCCGTCTACCCCGCCTGCAGTTGCCGTGCCATATAACTTTGTGTTATCAGACGATAAAATTAACCCCGCGACCGGATTGGCGCCATTAAGAACATCAAAATTAGCTAATAATATAATTGAACCTTCGCCTCCTGCTATAGATATGGAAAAAACTGTACCCTCTGTGCTTCCTATTTGCGAACCGCCATTATTTGTCGTGCCATATAAAATGCCATTATATAAAACTAATCCTGCGGTCGGATTGGCGCCATTAGTACCAGTGAAACTATCTAATACAGTTATTGTATTAGTATTTTTATTTATAGAATAAACTGTTCCTACACCGTATGTTCCACCATTATATGTCGTTCCATAAAATGTAATACCATCTGATGTTATTAAATTAGAGAATGGGTTATAAGCATTATCACTTGCAATTGAAGTAATTAATACAGATATTGTACCTCCTGCTGCTGGTATGGAAAAAAATATAGATCCGTTCTTTGCTCCGCTATTTTCGCCTTTATAAAATGCCGTGCCATATAAAATGTTATTAGATAAAACTAATCCCGCTTTCGGGTTGGCGCCATTATCACCATTGAAACTATCTAATACGGTTATTGTATCTCCTTCTATAGGTATAGAAAATACTGTACCTTTTCCGTCTACCCCACCATTATATGTCGTGCCATATAACTTTGTGTTATCAGACGATAAAATTAACCCCGCGACCGGATTGGCGCCGTTAGTATTAGTGAAACTATCTAATACGGTTATTTTACTACCTGTAGATATGGAAAAAACCGTACCAAAGTTTGCCCCACCATTATATGCAGTGCCATATAAAATGCCATTATATAAAACTAGTCCTGCTTGCGGATTGGCGCCGTTAGTATTAGTGAAACTATCTAATACACTTATTGTGCCAGCACCTCCTGCTATAGGTATAGAAAAAACTGTACCATATCCGTATGCCCCGTCTGCAGATGCAGTGCCATATAAAATGTTATTAGATAAAACTAATCCCGCTTGCGGGTTGGCGCCGTTAGTACCGGCGAAACTATCTAATACGGTTATTGTACCAGTACCTCCTGCTATAGGTATAGAAAATACTGTACCATATCCGTTTGTCCCGCCATTATATGTCGTGCCATATAACTTTGTGTTATCAGACGATAAAACTAATCCCGCTTGCGGATTGGCGCCATTAGTACCAGTGAAACTATCTAATACACTTATTGTACTACCTGTTGCTATAGGTATAGAAAATACTGTACCATATCCGTTTATCCCACCATTATATGCAGTGCCATATAAAATGCCATTATATAAAACTAATCCCGCTTTCGGATTGGCGCCATTAGCATCAGTGAAACTATCTAATGTAGTTAGTTTACTAGTACTTTTATTTATAGAATAAACTGTTCCTAAATTATATATTCCACCACTAGACATAGTACCATAAAAAAGGTTACCATCTGATGTCACAAGATTAGAATTTGGAGAATAACCATCAGAGCTTCCACGGAAATTATATAAAACATTTTCTGTCATTTATATAATCTCTAAATAAAAATAATATTTTAATATTTATATTGATTATTACAATTAATTACTTTTCGTTCAATATATAATACAATAAAATAATGATGTTTTGGTTCAACCTTAAAGAAGCTCTGACTGTTCACTTTCGTAAAACAAGTGCAAGCCTTTGAAACCCTGACCGCAAAGGCAAGTGCTTGTTTTACGGCAGCAGATGGAATTGCGTTACTTGTCTATCACAATCTCCTTCGCAATCCTCTTAATGATTTTATCTTCGCTGACGCTAATCTCCCCACTCCCTCCGGTGGATTGTATAACCAGTTTCATATACACATCATTGAGACGCGATTCATTATTTTTACTCTCGGGATAGGTGTTGCTCCACAGGTTGGTCAGTTTCATATTTCTAAAAGAGATATCTTTAATAGCATCACGCAGTTTAGGATTGTTTCTTTGTTCTTTTTCCCACTTGTCTTCGTCTTTTATATATATTGTTTCTCTCTTCGCATCGCTGCAATGCATTGGTCTTTTGTAAATATCTGTACTAGATAACTTGTCTAAAATTATTTTCGTCATACCTGCTACATAACCGAGGTCGCCGACGCTTTCCAAGTCGGACAGTTGCAAATCAAAACTATTGACAAAATCACTAATATTCATTGCATCTTTGCATTGCTCGTTTAAGAAGACTTGTAAATTAAAGGTTTTGTTGTTATTATGTGAGTTTATATTAGTGTTATTATTATTATTTATAGTGCTATTTTTGCACGCTTCTACGAGTTGTTTTTGTAAATCGGCATTACTTCTCACCACCTCTAACATAATATTTTTAATTTCAGAGTTCTCCTTGATAAGGAGCTCGATAATATGAGTGTTGGCTTTATTGTCGGGCGCTGGTAGTATGATGTTTTCATTAGGCGTGTTATCTAAATCTTCAACAATCTTACATTTTTTTTTATGTTTCCATAACCCTACATAAGATTTATATTCTTTAGAACATATGCTGCATATATGCAGTGGTGTGCGTTTTATTAACTCGTCATTAACATTCATTAACTTGTAATGTTTAGCAGTGACTAAATGACGCTCCCAATCAGGTTTTCTTATACATTCAAATGCGCATTTTTCACAACTATAAACGTGGTGTTTTTTGGTGTTTTTCATCATTAACTTTCTTATATGTAATGTTAATATTATAATCCTAAACTCTTTCCTTAATTATATTTGTGGAAAAACTTATCATCACAAATATTTTACACAGCCGTAGGATTTCAGAGCATAATCGAGCTAAATCACTTTTTTGAAAAAAAGGCTCCGCCATTCTATAGCCCTTTTTGAAAAATGGACATTTTAAAAATGTCCAAAATCGAAAAAAGATTGTCAAACCCAGAAACGAAAAAAACGATAAATTTTTAATACTCTATATTTTTTGCAATAAATACTTTTATATATTATATTATATATAATGGTAACAACAGTTCCTTTAAGGTATATTCCTTCCAGCTTGACAAGAAAAGAGAGAAAACAGCAACAGCGGATGCTGCGAAAGTCTAGGAAACAATACAAACGCACTGGGCTAAGCAAGCGATTGAAATACTATACGCGCAAACCACTGCCTTCTTTTAAACATAAAACCTCAAAACATATTTTAAAAGCCCGGAAGCTATATAAAATAGATAAAATCGTCCCGGGGAAAGCACTGGCGACAGCCACAGGTTGTTCCATTGAAGCATTAAAACACATTGTTAGCAAGGGCGAAGGTGCGTATTTTTCTTCCGGTTCGCGACCCAATCAAACTGCCCAATCCTGGGGCGTAGCCCGCCTCGCCAGCTCTATTACCGGTGGCAAAGCTGCCGCTGTCGATTACAACATTATTGACAAAGGTTGTAATCATTCGAAAAAAGCATATCGTTTAGCCAAGAAAGCTAGAGAGACATATGGATATGGTAAACATCGAGTACCCCAGGTCAGGTTATAAATATATTTTCAATTCTTTTTTATATTTTATCATTATTGTAAGTAAAACGCCGATTTTATAATTAGGATTTAGTCTTATATTTATTATGCAGTAAATATATCGTATTCATTATCATTACACATATAAATATTTTGTATATTTTTTTCAGTTTTTATTTTTTCTATATTTTCTTTTAATTTCGTTAACCAATCACATATATCGTAAAATACATCTGTTTGTAATAGACGAATCACAGAATATCCATTATCTTTCGCGCATTTCATTTTGTATATATCATTCTCGTGCGTATCTTCTGGCGATTGCCAATTAGAAACTTGTTTAAAATGCTGCATTCCATCCAATTCAATAATTATTTTATCCTCTTCTAATACAAAATCAAATGGCAAATATTTAATCTTCATACACCATTCCACTTTGAATTGGCATTTGATATATGGATAATGTTGAATTAATGCGTCGTATAATTTTTGTTCAGTTTTATTTATACAGTAGGGGCAACCACAATTATTAATAGTTCTTTGTTTTATGCGCGTAGACCATAAGTGTCCTTTATTACATTTCCATTCTACATATGAATGACTTGCAAATGAATATTTTTTCATATCTTCAATATGTCCATTCCATTCAATTCGCAATTCGGGCTTTAATAACCATAAACTATTACACCAACAACCTTCTTTTGAGCATACATAATGTCCAGAACAATAATTACATCCTGATTTATTTACACCTGTTCTATTACTGATCGCTGAAATATATATATGACAATCTTTTCCAGTGTTACATTTCCATTTAACAGATTTATTACTAAAAGGTAAATATGTTTTCATTTCATCAACATCTCCGTACCATTCATTTATCAAATCAGGAAATAATGCCCATAAACTATTACAATAATCTGTAGAACATATTTGTTTACGTGATGTATATTCTGAACATACTAAACATACTGTATTATTTTTTGTTCTGTTAATAATAGTTGTGCACCATATATGATTACATTTTGTTTTATTACATTTCCATTTTTTTTCTTCAGTTGAGTTTGGAAAATATTTTTTCATATCTTCAATATTTCCAAACCATTCATCTCTTAATTCAGGAAACAATGCCCATAAACTATTACAAAAATCTACTTCACAAATTATAGGTTCTCTATATCTGCAATAAGGACAACAATAATTATTTGCAGGTGATTCAAAATTATGACATTCTTTACCAGTTTTACACTTCCATTTTACAATATCTGCACAACCTAATGATGTTTTTTTCATATCTTTGGACTTATCATTCCAAAAATCACGTAATTCAGGGTTTACACCCCATAAACTATTACACAAACAACCATCTTTCGAACATATTTTACAATTAGTACAATAAGGACATTCTCCTCGCGAACCTCTTGCTTTAATGGACTCAGACCATTTATGACAAACATTACCACTTTTACATTTCCATTTAACTTCTTTACCACTTGAAACAGAATAAGTTTTCATTTTATTAATATCATCATCCCATTCAATTCTTAATTCAGGCTTTATAGCCCATAAACTATTACACCAACAACCATCTGTTGAGCATATTTGTTTATTTGAACAATACGGACAACCTCTTGGGTTTGTGTTTCTCTTTCTATTAGCAATCGATGCTTTCCATCTGTGACAATCTTTACCACTTTTACATTTCCACTTTACTATTTCTTTAATAGGCATATACTGTTTCATTTTTTCAATATCATCGTCCCATTCACCCCTTAGCTCCGGATTAGTATAATATAATGTTGTTTTATCTTCCATTTTAGTTTATTATACTAATCATTAATTAATAAATAATATAAGTTCAATTTTAAAACTAATTTTGAAAATCGGAGTTTTACTTTCAACACTGATAAATGAGATAAAGTCTAAATCAGTATATTATAAAAAGCAAATAGTTGCTTATAAATTTATGTATATTTTTGGCTCAACCTTAAAGGGGCGCAGCCCGCCGGCTCTTACGAAGTAGAGCAAGCCTTTGAAACCCCGACCGCAAGGGCAAGCGTAGCAGATGGAATTGCTGTATTTTTTGGCTCAACCTTTTCCCAAAAGGTTGCTAGAGAAACGGCTCCGCCTTCCCTCTTAACGCCTGATACATCAGTTCAACATAATTCTTCGTCAGGTTGTCTTTATAATACAAGACGTTACTAATACCGCCTTGAATGCCATTATTAGCACCGACCTCAATACTTTCATACGTCATATACGGCGCGATACTGGGTCTCGAACCCACCAATTCGCCATTCAAGAACACATCCATCGTCCCTCTATCGTAATTGATAACAATGTTATTCCACCGCTGAAACAAGACCTTCTTGGTCTCAAAGATCTGCACGATTTTTTTATTCCCATTCGGCTCTTGCTCGGTTTCGACAGTTACCCGCAAAGAGTTTAGCTGGCTATTAAACTCTACAGTAGGTTTACCACCGTAGTTCAAGATATTCGTATACTTGTTATAAGCGGGACTCGTGCTCGGTGGTTGCGGATTGATATAAAACCAGGCTGAGAGAGAATAATGATAATTAAACTTCGCTTGGCTTATACTATTTACATCAGTATTAACAGCATCACCATACAGTTCATCAAACGTCCCCAAAACATTTACTGAGTTCAAATACTTGGGTTCTTTTAGGAGTTGCACGCCATTTTTACTTACATAGGCACTTAATAACATTGGCACAATGACCCACAGTATAATGAGAACCAGTTCGGCGAGTAGCAACAGCCAAACCGGCTTGGTCGTAATGTTATATTGATACTTTACATAATCTACGAGAGCGAGGAGTAAGCAAGGTGTATACATTACAAGTTTCACTAAAAATGAACCAATTTTGCCAGATCGGCCCAGTTTGGCAAAGAGTGGCTGAAATACCGTATAAAGTATCGCCAAACCGGCAACAAGAGCTAAGAGTAATATACTATAACGAAATAAAGTCAAGAGTCCTGTTTTACCGGTAGCAATAAACATTGCCGTGTATTTAACTAGGAGAATGGAGACAAGAAAAAACCCGAGAGTCGAGAGGACTTTTATTAAGAAGGCACTTTCGCTAATAGGTGAATCAGCATCTTGACCTAAACTTATTTTCTCTCTTAAAAAATAAAATAAGAGCACATATATTAAGGCGACTAAGAGTGTGAGTGCATTGCTAAAAGCGGGATGCTTGCTGGAAATACTAAAGGGATTGTATTTATAGATAATAATAATGAAAATGATGTATTCGAGGAGCTCTAAGGCGCCAATATAAGAAGGATTGGAATAGATTTTTCTATTGATGGAGTCCATTAATATACACTTTTAAAAAAAGTGTGGCAAAAATATATACACTTTTAAAAAACACTTTTAAAAAAAGTGTGGCAAAAGGGATACGCGCTAGCGCGCGTAAGAAATTACTAGTTTTTTACATATAAAATAATAACCAAATATTTATTATTTTACATTTGAATATTACATCCATTAAAGGGGCGGCAGCCCCTTTGAAACTCCGACTGCAAGCGGAATTGCATTAGAGATTTTCAAACGCTGTCTTTTTCCCATGACAATCCCGACAAAGCGCCACTAAATTATCCACGTGATTGGAACCCCCATTATCAAGGCGGATTTTATGATCGACTTCAAACCAGGCTGGCAGTTGTTGCTTGCACGCCCCACATTTCCACCCTTGCTGCGCGGCGACAAACTTCTTCTTGGTCTCGCTGACGGAGCGCTTGGTGGCTTTTGGTCCGACAGGGGACCCGCCAGACCGCGACAGGCGGTCAATCGACCCGGCC